>JACCDK011605176.1_pt1 | contig 10186 bp, 10 predicted proteins | sample 7445871 | NCBI WGS metagenome assembly JACCDK01 (sample SAMN15323436, study PRJNA562643) | freshwater metagenome | isolation source: river surface water | place: USA:Blue River Watershed | collected 2017-08-15
CGCTATCAGCATCAGTAAGCAAGTTGATCTCAAGCCTTCGTGCTCAGATCACTTCATTGACCAACTTGGTCATCAAGATCCAGAAGAAGGTCAAGGCTTAATCAGCCCCCTTTAACTGAAAAGATCACGAGCCATAGCCCGGCTCTCCTAGCGGAGAGTCGGGCTATGGCCTTTATCAGGTTAGAATTTAGATATGCCAATAACTGACCAAGAGAAATTCACTGCCAAGCTGTTGGCACTTACTTTGAGCGCTGTTACCGTCCTTGTTTTTACACAATCTGTAACCGATCCTGTTAACGTAACAAAACTTTTCATTCTTGGAGGACTCGCATTCGCTTGTTTAGGAGCGGCACTTGCGGGGAAAGGGTCGAAACGGCTAAAGCCTCATAGAATGCCTCTCGTTTTAATCGGTTTTTTTTTACTGGCTTCAATTTCTTGTCTAGTCGCAAGCAAGGCTCCACTTTCTCAATCTGCATATGGAGTGTACGGGAGAAATAACGGGTTCTTACTTTACATCCTCTTAATTTTGGTTTTTGTCTCGACTTTAACGATTCAGAATTCTGGTCTCTACAAGTATTTACTAGGGGCACTTTTCTTTGCAGGTACTGTCAACGTGGCCTATGCATTATGGGTATTAGCTTTTGGAGACTTCATAGGCTGGAACAATATATATGGAAATCTATTGGGCACCTTAGGCAACCCCAATTTTATTGGATCTTTCTTTGGTATGTTCTCAGCACTTTTGTTTACCTATTTCTTCAATCCTGAGTCTTCGTGGAAGATTCGGACAGCATCGATTGGTTTACTTGTTCTGACCTTTATTGGGATAATTGAATCTAATGCAGTTCAGGGCAAGGTTTTATTCGTAGCCGCTCTAGGAATTTCCTTATTTTATTTCATAAGAAGCAGAGTTCAACGAGTGATGTCCGATTTACTTTACATCTCTTTAGCCTTAATTGGTTTTTTGTTGGCACTTTTTGGTACTCTTCAAAAAGGGCCTCTTGCAGGAATTCTGTACAAGGAGACTGTTAGTTTGCGTGGGCAGTATTGGCATGCGGGGTGGATTACCGGTTCACAAAATCCATGGTTTGGTGTGGGCTTTGACTCATATGGAGATTGGTATCGACGTTCAAGACGTGAATCAGCACTCACGCTTCCCGGAGTGGATACAGTAACTAATACGGCTCATAATGTTTATCTTGACATCTTCGCGTCTGGAGGATGGCCTCTATTTTGTAGTTACGTAGCAATAAACTTGTTTGTGGTTATCTCAATTCTTAGAGTTACAGTAAGGTCACGAAATTTTAATCCGATATTTGTCTCTTTGACTACTGTTTGGGTTTGTTACCAGTTGCAATCAATTATAAGTATTAATCAAATTGGATTGGCCATTTGGGGATGGATATTCGGGGCCGCAATAATTGCCTATGGAATAAACCAAAAAAATTATGGCCCAATAGAACACTCTCCCAAAACCGGTAAACAACCAAAGCGGGTCGAAAGTCGAGGAACATCGATATTTTCTCCACGTTTAGCCGCTGGGCTTTCTTGCGTCTTAGGATTGATTATTAGTGCACCCCCACTAAGCGCTGATATAAAATGGAGGTCAGCTCAGATGTCCCAAGATGTGGTAAAAGTTGAAAATGCGCTACAAGGTAGTTATCTTAATCCGCACACTACTTTTAGGTACATCAATACTGTTGGAGTTTTTGAATCAAATGGACTTTTTGAATTGGCTCATAAATATGCTTTGAAATCTGTGGAGTACAACCCAGAGAGTTTTGAATCTTGGAGAAATTTGTCTTTGCTTAAATTAACGTCTCAAACTGAGAAAGACATTGCGTTTCAAAATATGAAGCGCTTAGATCCCTATAATCATACTATTGGTAAGGCTAATCAATGAAAATTGGAATTATTGGACAAGGATATGTAGGGTTAACCATTTCAGTGTTTGCTGCTGAGTCCTACGTTGTAACTGGCTACGATCTAAACTCACAAGTTGTTGAAAACTTAAACCGGGGAATATCTCATATAGAGGGGGTTTCGAACTCTAGCCTTCAGAAAATCCTGAAGAGTGGTAGCTATTTTGCGACAACAAAAAATAGTGACCTGAGGGACTCGGATATTGTCATTATTGCAGTACCAACACCTTTGGGGCCTGATCGGGGCCCAGATCTTCAGTTTATTGAGAGCGCTTGTAGAACAATTGGATCTGCAATAAAGCATCCAGTATTGGTCATAAACGAATCAACATCATTTCCTGGCACCTTACGTAACTTTATCAAACCAACCATTGAGAAGTATTCACGCTTAAGTATAGAGCACTTATATGCAATTTCACCTGAGAGAGTTGATCCAGGGAGATCTGATTTTAATCAGAAGAACACTCCACGTTTGTACGCCGGTCTTACACCCGAAGCATCAACTAAGACTAGGGAATTTTACAGTAGATTTTGTGACAATTTGGTTGAAGTGTCAACCCCAGAGGTTGCTGAAGCAGCAAAATTGTTCGAGAACACATTTAGGCAGGTCAATATTGCACTAGTCAATGAATTTGCCCAGATCGCACATTCTTTGGGTATAAGTGTTTATGAAACTTTGGATGCGGCAAATACTAAACCATATGGGTTTATGAAATTTACCCCAAGTGCTGGCGTGGGAGGGCATTGCATTCCCGTAGATCCAACCTATTTGGCTGCAGCAGCAGAAAAGCATGGAGTGGCTGCTACCTTTATTCGGCGCGCAAATGAAGTCAATCTCGAGATGCCTAAGTACGTTGTTAGACGTGTGGCCGCAGACAATGGAGGAAATCTCCAAGGCAAAAGCGTTCTGGTTGTTGGGGTTGCTTACAAGCCAAATGTTGCAGACGTTCGAGAAACTGCGGCTGAATTAGTGATTCAACAATTACGAAGCCAAGGTGCAGTTGTTTCTTGGCACGATGATGTGGTTGGTACTTGGAAAAGTGAGAGTTCAGCTCCCCTTGAGGGCGCAGATATTGCAGTTGTAGTCACTAAGCATGACTCAGTGGATGCGAGGCTAATCTTAGCGAGTGCGCCTTATGTATTTGATACAACAGGAAAAGTTGAGGGGGCGACACAATTCTAGACTTAGACCTGCAACTAAACCTACTTCCTGCATTTAAGTTATTTAACGTTTTTAAGTATTGAACCCTTACTCAACAAGAACTGTGCCTTTAATCCCTTTTTAATGAATAAGAAATTGATTGTAAATTAATATCTTATTGTTCACTTGTTACAAGCTCTCCGAAAGATGAGGAAATTATAGTTAGAATTAATTTTTTTCCATATTGGAAATAACGCTATTTAGAATCATATCTAAATCAAATCTGGGTTTCCACCCTACCTGATTTGAGATTTTTGAGATATCTGGAACACGTCGCGGAATATCTTCAAAGCCAGCAGGGTAGGCGGAGGCGTAAGGGATATAGGAGATTTTTGATTTTGAGTTCGTGAGCCGGATTATCTTCTCAGCCAATTGCTTAATCGTGACCTCACCGGCTCCACCCACATTGTAGTACTCGCCGATAGTACTATTCTCAGCAGCAAGTGCAAAAACGGCACTAACTGCGTCGTCGACATGGCAAAAAACACGAGCCTGATCTCCATTACCGTAAATTGTAATGTCTTCATTTTCTAAAGCAGCTTTTACGAATCTAGGTACCACCATGCCATATTGCCCAGATTGTCGAGGCCCGACCGTGTTGAAAAAACGAACAGTTGTTACTGCAAGGCCTTGCTCGCGATGCATCGTATATGCCACTGCTTCCTCAAGAGCCTTTGCGTCAGAGTATGTCCAACGAATCATTTGTGGTGGCCCAACAACCCGATCAGATTCTTCATTTAGTGGCTGCTTAGGATTTTTGCCATAAATTTCAGATGTCGAGGCAATAACAATACGTTTCTTGAATCTGCAAGCGGCTTTTAATACTATCTCTGAGCCACCAAAATTCCGATCGATGGATTCGAGTGTGTTTTCCATAATGTTCTTCACACCAAGTGCTGCAGCCATGTGTAAAACTAAATCAGCTTCACATACAAGTTCTTCTACTAATTTCTCATTCCGAATATCACCTTCATAAAAATCTACTTCGGAAGCCACACACACCAGATTTTTCCGAGAACTAGTACTCAAGTTGTCTAGAACCGAAACTTGATCGCCTCGGCTTAAGGCCCTTTCAACTAAATGTGAGCCAATAAATCCGCTGCCACCAGTTACGAGAATCTTCATACCTCAACCTTACATGAATACAGAAGAAAGCTCATAAATCAAGTTGTTTTGATAAACACTAATTGAGTTCTAGATTTTTGAGAAATTACGAACTACTGTTTCTATCTGGCGGGCACCGAAACTAGCTTTGAAATCCAGGATAGACTGCACAATTTGACCTGAACTTGGGTCCCTACTCGATCCAAAATCCAGAAGAAAGGTCGAATCTGTATTACTTCTGAGCCAATGTATAAATAATTCAAAGGCTCCACGATGCTCACTCCCCCTTGATGAATAGTAATTTGCTAACCGGAGAGTATTTCTGTATCTATCTACCAAGATGGTTGAAACTGGTACGTTGTCGGAGTGAACTCCATAAAGAGTGTATCTATGTGCAAAGTCCTTAACTAGCTCCAGTACTCGTTCTTCCGGAAGAAAACTTAAATCACGCCCTTGAAGCCCATCAGTTAAAAACTTCCAGTACATGGAACATTCAATCTTATTAGAAACCTTTTTTACTTTTAGAGCGCTCTGAGCTCTTTTGAGAAGTCTCAATCGTAGTTGAGAAAAATCTATCTGGGTGAAATTTACAATTGAAGTTTCCCCAAAGACTTCCAAAGAAGTAAATCCAGGAATTTTACCCCAGGAGGAAAAGCCATATTCCATACCAAAATGCGCGGGAAGTTGCTTATGTTGGATTGAAGTGAACCCTAATTTGAGAAGTTTCTCAAAAGCACACACCAGATAGTCGGTATATTGTCCGTCATAGCCCAGATTGGATGCAAATCCGCCAACAAACGCCTTGCCATTAATTATTGCGACAGAGCCATCATGTGTAAATGGAATTACGAATAAAGTATTATTATTCGAAATCTCAAGGAATCGACATTCCTGGTTAGCGGCATAAGTATTGAAGTAATTTCTCCACTCATCTCCACAGACTGCATTAAAAGAGTTTGGGCTTGTGGTAACTTGTGTAATCATGACAAGTAAAGTTTCTCATACTAACCCGTTACTTGAAATCGTAACACGCGATTTCAATAGCGCAAAGAATATTGCAGCGGAATTAACCTCCCTAGGATTGACGAATATCGTGGTTTCTGAACCATCGAACCAACTAAATTCTAAATTTCTATTTAAATATCCCGGCATTCTCTCGGCAGATTTCATAAAGCGTCATGGGAGTCAAAATATTGTGAATTTACATAATGGGAAACTTCCTGAGTATAGAGGTCTACACGCACTCAGTTGGATGATTCAAAATGGAGAGAATACCGGATACTTAACTTTACATCGAGTTGAACAAGGCATCGACAGCGGGCCGATTATTGCAGAATTTAAATTTGAAATATCTAAGAAGATGGATGTGAATGATGCCCGCGAGCAGATCAACTCTGCAATAATAAATTGGTTGCCGCAACAGATTAGGGATTGGATAGGTCATAAAGAGCGATATCTACGAATTCAAAATAATAATCTTGCAAAAGTTTACCCAAGGAAAAAAGATCAGAATTTATGCACGGTTAATTCAAGAGTAGAAGACGTGTTAAATCTTATTAGAGCTGTAAATCCACCTTTTGGTCCAGGCGCAATATATCAAAACGGTTCCGATTTGATGCGAATTTGTCTGAATTACGGCCCTAGTTCCTCCGAGTTTATTTCCAGGCACGATATGCGGGAAGTAAATATTCAACTCCTGGATGGGCAATTAAAAGTTTTGAATTTCTAGATTTCAATTATGCCATTATGTGTCAGATGGAGCGCAAAATTTTTCTAAGAATGTTTTTAACTGAGCAACTCTAGTTTCGGCGCCATGTTGTTCCCAGATAGTTCTCCGTAAGTCCTTGAAGGATGACTCAATCTGAGATGATTCCATTTTCATACTTCTAAGTGAAATTTGATTTGGATTATTTAATTTTAGGACTCGATAATTGAAATCATTTAAAAAACCAAGGGCCCTCAATACTGAGGAGTCCCCAGTAAGTACTATAGAACCTGAAAGAGGTACCTCTATAAACTTTCGCACAGGGTAATTTAGATATGAACCATCTACCCAAGTAAACCTACAAAACCCAGTTTGAAATGTCTGATACCTAAACTTGATTAAAGACTTCAATTTCCAGCGGGATTCCGGGGGCAACATGAGTAATTGACAAATCCAATTTGACAGTCTCAAAAAAAGATTTAGGAATGCCAGCCCAAAGTCACTCCTCATCACACTGAACCCCCGCTGGCTAAAAAATTCTCTTGCGATTCTTCGAGTTATGTAAGGAGCGCCAGGAATACAAATATCAAATTTCATAAAATTGGGTACTAAAGAGAATGATTGCTTCAATTCATTTCGTCCAATACAGTGGTAAAACTCCATTCGGTGTGGGAATTCATCTATGAGTCTCTTGTGGGTTTCTGCTGCTTGAGCGATTGCGAAAAGGCTATGTTCAATTTCTTCAGATGGAATTTTATAATTAACCAAGTCAAGAATCTGTGGATCAAAAAATTCATAAGGCCATGCCAGCATGTCAAAAAAATTGTATTCAGAAAAGTGGTCAGGACCAGGAACCTCAAAATCATTTCCTAATTTTGTTTTCTTACCCAGAATTAAGTCTTCAGGTGTGTGATGCAGATCAAAAAAAAGGATCCAGAGTCTTGGGCAGATTGAGTGCCTGAATAAATCAAGTAACTCTTCATCTGGCCTGCTTGTTGGATCTTCCAAATTCCTAAAACTCCCAACCAGAGTTAAAGATTTTGTTAATGAGGCGGTCAATGCATTTCTTAGGTGTGAGTAGTCATTTGGCAATTTAAATGCTTCAAAACCCAAGGATTTTGATTTTTTGCTATTAAGCTCACGATAAAACGCCTCTAGCGTTCGATCCCAATACCTAGAATTAAAAATTACAACATGCACTTTAGCCTCCTGCTCTAGAGTTTAAACCACAACGGTCTAGTAGTCTTCAAACTATTGAAAACTAGTGCTAAAATGGCGCATGATTTCTGAAGAGTTCGTATCAAAAGTTCTAGGTAGACCTAGTCATGCATTAGATAATCGAGTGGATTTTGAAATATTACAGAATGAGAGAATTCTTATAACTGGCGGTATGGGCAGCCTCGGTCTCGTTCTATCGGAAATTTTTTTGCACTTAAAGATAATGTGTTTGTCAACCGATATTGAGACATTAGATGTCACAAATTTCGATTCCCTGAGTCAAGTTTTGGGTGAATTTCAACCTACGGTAGTTGTGCATTTAGCTGCAGATAAACACGCACCACAAGGAGAACTTGATCCTTACGCAACCTTCAATATCAATACTATCGGAACGCAAAATTTAATCCGAGCGGTAGACAACTTGCCGACAGTGTCTAGACCGAAAATAGTACTTGCATCAACTTGCAAATCATGTGACCCTGAAACAGTCTACGGTGCGTCAAAACTAATTGCCGAGAGGCTAATCCTGAATCACGGAGATTGCATTGCTCGTTTTTACAACGTGATTGAAACAGATGGAAATGTCTTCCAAATTTGGGATGCATTACCGGCATCTGAAGAAATCTTAGTAACGCCTTGCTCAAGGTTTTTTATTTCTAGGGATGAAGCCATTTCTCTACTGGTCAGAGTCATTGCATTATCGGCTTCTAACTATTCAAAAACAGGTGGACGATTTACAATAAACCCTGGGGAAATCAGGGAGTTGCAACTTGTTGCAAGTTTGCTGTATCCGGAGCGTCAGATTAAACAGATATTGCCAAGAAGAGGTGATCGACTTCGGGAACCACTAATGTCGAATTCCGAGTCTTTCGAAGTGATTGAATCGAACCTTTGGCAGATTCATTCTCCTCATGACCCCCTTTAAAACAGATGATGTCTGGAGAAGGATAACTTTGTCTAAAGGAATAAACATAACCGCACCTGAAATTGGTCTTGCAGAACAGTACGCCGTCTTGAGGGTGCTAAAAAGTGGAATCCTTGCGAATGGGCCAAAAGTCACTTTTTTTGAAGAACAATTCTCAAAGATGTTTGATCTAGGAGATTGTGTTGCGGTGAATTCAGGAACATCTGCGCTTCATCTAGCTTTACTGAGTCTGGGAATTGGGCCTGGTGATGAAGTCATTGTTCCAGCGTTTACGTTTGCCGCTACCGCAAATTGTGTAACACTGACTGGTGCCACGCCTATATTTGCTGATGTGGACTCGCGCACTTTCAATATTGATGTGTCATCTGCTGAACAAGTTTGTACTTCGAGAACCAAGGCGATAATCCCAGTACATCTGTTTGGGCTTCCAGCCGATATGGACAGAGTGAATAAGTTTGCTAAAAGTAACGATCTGTTTGTAATTGAGGACGCTGCGCAGGCGCATGGAGCAATTTACAAGAGTAGGTCAGTTGGTTCTTTTGGGGATGCCGCAGCCTTTTCATTTTATGCCACAAAAAACATGACTTCAGGTGAAGGAGGAATGATTGCAGTATCACGAACTGAGCTTTCCGATAAGTTAAGACTGTTAAGAAATCAAGGCATGCGAAGCGTCTACGAATATGAAATTGCAGGGTTCAATAACAGAATGTCCGAAATCCAGGCAGCTCTTGGAATTGTTCAGTTAGCAAAATTAGAAAAACTTAATCGAGCTCGTATTTCTAATGCTACTTTTTATAACTCAGAGTTGAAAGGTGTTACTTGTCCGGAGATGCCAGAAGGGTACAAACATGTCTACCATCAGTATGTGATTACCATAGAAGACTTGTCACGAGATAGGTTTGCCGACGAATTAAAGAAAAATGGAATTGAATCTAAGGTGTATTACCCTCAAGCTCTGAATAAAATCAATCATTTTTTTTCGAGTCAAGATCTTAAAATCTCAGAATCATTAGCAAATAAAGTATTGGCTATACCGGTTCACCCAAAGCTGAAGACAAGAGATTTAGAGAAAATCGTTAAGACTGTCAACTATATCTCAAAGTTCGGAACGTAGAAATTTCTGAATTTGTGAGCGGCCACCAAGAACAAGAAAGTTCTTATAAGTAAATAATTGAGCCAAGGGATTCTAAGAACCGCTTAATTAATGGCGCTTTTGACTCCAAATTAAAGTAACTCTGAGAATATTGCCCCCGCATTTCACCTCTGAAATAGAAAATGGCCAATTATTGGCCACCAATGCGATAAATCAATTTCGTAAAGTGGGAGAAACCAAGAGCCAAGGGAATCCTGTACCTCCCGTACCAAGCAATCGACCAGCGGATGGACCTCTAACCAACCTTTCTTCAATTTTTCCGAAACCTTTGGGTCTACTAAGGAATCTGCCGAAAGGTAGTGGATCTGTTGACTAGAGTTAGCTGAATGTAGCTTCTGGACAATTTATAGCCAAATTGAAACCATGTGGTCATTTAAGCTAACTAAAGGTTATTAAGTAAGGCAAGATATGCACGTGGCAAAAAATGTTGGATTTACAAGTGTGGGGCTGGCGCTTGAGGCCAAGACTCTTGAACTTCCATCGTTGACTCAAACAGAGGCGCTTGATATCGGTTCGATTGCACAGGTGATTGGATTAGAACGAAAGTTGCCCATTGCAGTTGAAGTAAGATTGAAAGATTGGATTGTCTTTCATGCGTCCCTTCCAGGATCAACACCTGAAAATGATTGGTGGATTGGACGTAAAGCGCGTGCTGTGAATTTAACGGGTAGGTCAACTCTGTATGAGCGAGTACTGGCTGAAGAACAAGGAATTGATTGGCATAAATCAAAGGGTGTTGACGATGAGCTCTATGCCATTCACGGCGGTGGGCTAGCGCTTAACGTTGTTGGACTTGGGCTAACTGGGGTTTTGATTGTGAGCGGGTTAGAGCAAGTTGCAGACCATATGCTGGGCGTTGAAATCATCACTGAATACTTGGCGCGTAAAGGTGAACAGCTGTGAGCATTTGGGTCTGCGGTGAAGTACTGATTGATTTGATTCCAGATGGAAGTGGTGA
>JACCDK010805259.1_pt1 | contig 10185 bp, 9 predicted proteins | sample 7445871 | NCBI WGS metagenome assembly JACCDK01 (sample SAMN15323436, study PRJNA562643) | freshwater metagenome | isolation source: river surface water | place: USA:Blue River Watershed | collected 2017-08-15
AGGCCTGCCGGGCCTCGGTGAGTGTGGTGGGGGCGCTGACACGCGCACAGACAGATGCGCTGGTCACCCGCTTGTTGGCGCAATGGCCGTCTCGCGCAGCTTGCCCTGCATTGCCCCCTGTGGCCGAAGTGGCCGCGCTGGGCGAGGCCAAGAACCTGAATGTGCCTTTCAACTCGGCGCAGGCCCATGTGCTGATCGGTCAGCCGGGCTACAAACGAAACGACCCCGATTTTTTTGCCCTGTTGGTGGGCAACCACATCTTGGGTGGGGGCGGTTTTGTTTCACGCCTGACGGAACAAGTGCGTGAAAAACGCGGCCTGAGTTACAGCGTGTACAGCTATTTCTCGCCGGGCTTGCATGCGGGTGCATTCACGGTGGGCTTGCAAACCCGACCTGACCAAGCGGCGCAAGCCGTGACGGTGGCCAAAGAGGTGGTGCAAGAATTTGTGCGCAACGGTCCGACGGCGGCCGAACTCCAAGCGGCCAAGTCCAACTTGATGGGCGGCTTTGCCTTGCGCATCGACAGCAACCGCAAACTGCTCGACAACGTGGCCAATATGGCTTGGAATCGATTGCCGCTGCAGTACCTGGAGACATGGACGCAACAGGTCGACCGCGTGAGCCAAGACGATGTGCGCCGTGCGATGGCCCGGGTGTTACAGCCTGAGCGCATGGTCACTGTGGTGGTGGGCGGACAACCCTGAGGGTCAGGGCCGCTTCGGCCTTTACACTTGAGGACATGCCTTTCACCCGAACTTCAAGCCCGAAGGCCAGCGGCGCGGCCCGCCATGCCGCTGGCAAAAAGCCGCAAAATCCAGCCCCCAAGGGACCTTCGTCGCACGAGATCCGCATCATTGGCGGGCAATGGCGACGCACTCGGCTGAAAGTCATTGACAAACCCGGCCTGCGGCCCACGCCCGACCGGGTGCGCGAAACGCTGTTCAATTGGCTGGGGCAAGACCTGAGCGGCTGGCGATGTGTCGATGCCTTTTCAGGCACCGGCGTGTTGGGTCTGGAAGCCGCTTCGCGCGGCGCCGACTCTGTGCTCATGGTCGAGCAAGATGCTGTGCTGGTGCGGGATTTGCAAGACAACGTGGCGCGTCTGAAAGCCAGCATGGTCACGGTGCAACGTGGTGATGCCGTGAGCGCCTTGTCTCGATTGCCCGCTGCCAGCGTGGATTTGGTTTTTTTAGACCCCCCTTTTGATGGCCCCTGGTTTGAACCCGCGCTGAAAGCCGCGGCTCACGCTGTGCCCGTGGGGGGCTGGATTTACCTGGAAGCGCCAGTGCAGTGGTCCGTTGAATCGCTGGTGGCCTGCGGTCTGCAATGCGAGCGCCACCTCAAAGCAGGAGCGGTGCACGCACATTTGTTGCAACGCACCGCATAATTCAACCCCCATCAGCCCCGATTTATTGTCTGCAAGGATTCACGCCATGAGCCGATCTGCCCACGCTGCTGTGACCGCTGTTTATTCCGGCACTTTTGACCCGCTGACTTTGGGCCATGAGGACGCCATTCGCCGGGCCGCGCAGATGTTTGACCAAGTCATCATTGCGGTGGCGCGGGCGCATCACAAAAACACATTTTTTTCGCTCGATGAGCGCTTGGCATTGGCACAAGCGGCGCTGGCCGATTGCCCCAATGTCAAGGCAATGCCGTTTGAAGGACTGATTGTTGATTTTGTGCGTGCACAACACGCACAAGTGATCGTGCGGGGTTTCCGCTCGGTCACCGATTACGACTATGAAACCCAGATGGCGGGCATGAACCGCCACTTGGCCCCCGAACTGGATACCGTGTTTTTACACACCGGTGCCAACGTGCAGCACATCAGCAGCACGCTGGTGCGTGAAATCGCCAAGTTGGGTGGCGATGTGTCGGGACTGGTCTCTGCGCCGGTGATGAATGCATTGCAAGCCAAATTGGCCACCAAGCACTGAGCGAGGCAGAGGCTGCAGCGGCTTTCTCTAGGTCGCCTTTTCTACGTCGCCTTATAGGTCCGCGCCCTCGACCAAGAAACGCACCCTTTTTTGCCCCTGCCATTCATCGGCATCTAGCCGATAGGCCAACTTCACGCGTGCCGGCAAGGGCTCGGTCCGGCCAAACCAAATGCCCTCGACCGCTTGGCCTTGGTGTTTCATTTTGAGCGACAGGTGTTTTTCGCCCACCAAGCGCTGCGAGACCACTTCGATCTCTTCGCAAAAAACGGGTGGGGCAAAACCTTGGCCCCAGACTTCGTTTTGCAACATCTCCACCAGATCGACGCGGCGGTATTCGGCGGGCAGGGGCCCATCGGTTTCCAGTCGGCGTTGTAAGGTGGCGGCGTCCAGCCATTCCAAAGCCACTTGGTTGAGGGTTTCTTCAAATAAATCCAAGTGTTCTTCGGCAATGGTGCAGCCGGCGGCCATGGCATGCCCGCCAAAACGCAGCAGCACGCCGGGCGCGCGTTTGGCCACCAAATCAAGCGCGTCGCGCAGATGAAAACCTGCAATCGAGCGGCCAGAGCCTTTGAGTTCATGCTCTTTGCCGGGGGCACTGCTGGCGGCAAAAACAAAAGTGGGACGGTGCAGTTTGTCTTTGATGCGGGAGGCCACGATGCCGACCACCCCTTCGTGGAAATCAGGGTCAAACACGCAAATGGCGGGAGGCGGCTCGTCGCCTTCGTCAAACAAGGATTCGGCCATTTCCATGGCCATGTCGCGCATATCGCCCTCAATGACCCGCCTTTCGCGGTTGATGGCATCGAGTTGTTTGGCCAGTGCCTCGGCGCGCCCGGCGTCGTCGGTCAAGAGGCATTCAATGCCCAAGGTCATGTCGGCCAATCGACCTGCGGCGTTGATGCGTGGCCCCAAGGCAAAACCAAAATCAAAGGTCGTGGCCTTGCTTGTCTCGCGACCTGCAGCCCGCATCAAAGCGGCCATGCCGGGGGGCAGGGCGCCCGAGCGCACGCGGCGCAGACCTTGCGCCACCAAGCGGCGGTTGTTTGCATCGAGTTTGACCACATCGGCCACAGTGCCCAGCGCCACCAAGGGCAACAAAGCGTCGAGTCGGGGTTGATGGTGCGCATCAAACACGCCGCGCTGGCGCAGTTCGGCGCGCAGGGCGAGCAGCACATAAAACATCACCCCCACCCCTGCCATTGACTTGCTGGCGAAGCTGCAACCTGGCTGGTTGGGGTTGACGATCACTTCGGCCGCAGGCAACTCTGAGCCCGGCAAATGGTGGTCGGTCACCAGCACTTGCAGCCCCAAAGCCTGCGCGGCTTGCACGCCCGCCACACTGGCGATGCCGTTGTCCACCGTGATCAGCACATCGGCCCCTTGCGCATGCACGCGTTGGGCAATGGGCGGGGTAAGACCATAGCCATCCACCACCCGATCGGGCACCAAATAGCTGACATGTTGGGCCCCCAGCATGCGCAGGCCACGCACCGCAACCGCACAGGCAGTGGCGCCATCGCAGTCGTAGTCGGCCACCACACACAAGCGTTTGTTTTGGGCCAAGGCATCGGCCAGCAATTGGGCCGCAGCGGTCGTGCCCAACATGCCTGAAGGGGGCAGCAAGAGGTTCAGCGCATCGTCCAATTCGTCTTTCGATTGCACGCCTCGGGCTGCATAGAGCCGGGCCAACAAGGGGTGGAGGCCCGCCTGCTCCAGCGCCCAGGCGCTGCGGGGGGGCACATCTCGGGTGAGCAAATTCATGGCGTGATGAGGGCTTGTAATGCCGCTGAAGAAGAGGCGGGGTGTATCCAATGGCGCACTTGGCGCCAAGTGCGCTGGGACCATGATGCCGAGGCGGCCGTGTAAGTGTGTGCGCGGTGCTCGCTGCACAAACTCAGTGTGAGCTGTCCGGTTGCTTGGAAGTGCTGCAGGGCGTCGGCGAGGGCTGTGGCGTCTAACGTTTGCCAGGCGCTTTGCCACGCGCGCTCGTCACCTTGCAGGGCACTGGCGCGCAGGCCGGATACCACAGTGACCGCCAGGGGCTGCGGCGTGCTGGAGGGCAATGCCCCCGCGCCATGCAGCCAAAAAGAATTCACCGTGTGTTGCCGACGGGCTTCGCGGGCATCGTTCACGGGGTGGTTGTACAACAGCATTTGCATTTCGCTTTGCAGCCGTTGCAAAGGCCGTGCGGACGGGGTGTCTGGCAGCCAATGTTTGACGTTTTGACCAATCACGCGGTCCAAAGAGGCGGTGGCCAAGTCAGCCAATATCTCGCCCCGGACATGCCACAACAAAGGGCTTTGCCACGTCACGTGCAGGCCGTCTTCTTGCAAAAAAGGCTGCATGGCTTGCAGCAATTGCTGAGATTCCTCGTCACTCAAGCGCAAATGCGCCGGATCGGCCATGACCACTTGGTCCATGCCCACTTGCCAGTGGCAAGGGGTCATCCAGGCTTGGGGCTCGCGACTGGCGTGCCCTTGCTGTAACTGTTGCCAAGCAGCCCAGGGCAAGACCGATGCCTCGAGCGGCCAGCCCAAGGCCTGCGCTTGCAGCCGTTCGTGGGGCAAGTGCAGGGGTGTCGGCTCGGGGTCTTGCAGCGTTTGCTGGCGTTGCAAATGGGGCAACAGGGCTTGCAAATTTCTCAATTGCAGTCCGTGCAACGCCTCGGGTAAGGGGAGGGCGTGGCTGGCTGCATACGGAATGATCAGGTGCATGGGCAGGGATTGTCGCAGTTGCTCAAGACGCACTGCACAATATGGGCTTATGTCTTTGCTAAAAAACATCCCCTATGAGCTGTTGCTGGGCTGGCGCTACACGCGTGCTGGCCGTGCCTCCCGGCGCAATGGCTTTATTTCTTTCATTTCGGGCGTGTCCATGTTGGGCATTGGCCTGGGCGTGGCGGCGCTGGTGATTGTGCTGAGCGTCATGAACGGGTTTCAGAAAGAAGTGCGTGACCGCATGCTGGGCGTGGTCTCGCACATCGAGGTTTATGCCGCAGATGGCACGGCGGTTGCCGACTTGCCCGCGCTGTTGGCGCGCCTCAAGGCCCACCCTCAAGTGGTGGGGGCGGCGCCTTTCATCACTGTGCAGGCCTTGTTGGCCCGGGGTGAAGACATGAAAGGGGTGTTGGTGAGAGGCATTGACCCCGCGCTTGAACCTGAAGTCAGCGCCTTGTCCAGCGACTCGCAAGCCGGCGTGTTGAATCGTTTGCAAGCGGGCACATTTGGCTTGGTCTTGGGACGCGACTTGGCCAACAACTTGGGCGTGCAAAACGGCGATCCCGTGACCTTGGTCTCGCCCTCTGGTCAAGTGACGCCGGCAGGCATCGTGCCGCGCATGAAGCAAATGGAAGTGGTGGGCACTTTCTCATCTGGGCACTACGAGTACGACTCGGCGCTGGCGCTGATGCATGTGGCCGATACCGCACGCATGTTTCGCCTTGAGGGCCCGAGCGGTGTGCGCCTGAAGCTGCGCGATTTGCACCAAGCACGGGTGGTCGCTCGAGACCTGCAACTGGAACTGGGCCCCACCTTTTTTGTGCGCGATTGGACCCAACAAAACAAAACATGGTTCGCGGCCGTGCAAGTTGAGAAACGCATGATGTTCATCATCTTGACCCTCATCGTGGCGGTAGCGGCCTTTAATTTGGTGAGCACCTTGGTCATGACCGTCACCGACAAGCGTGCCGACATCGCCATCTTGCGCACGCTGGGCGCCAGTCCCCGCAGCATCATGGGTATTTTTGTGGTGCAAGGCGCGACTGTCGGGGTGATTGGCACGCTGAGTGGATTGCTGTTGGGCTTGGCGGTGGCCTTCAACATCGATGTGATCGTGCCCGCCCTTGAAAAGTTGTTCAACGCCAGCTTTTTGCCGCGCGACATTTACCTGATCAGCCGCATGCCCAGTGAACCCTTGGCCAGTGACATTTGGCCGGTCGCCATCGTTTCATTGGTGTTGGCCTTTGTGGCCACGCTGTATCCCAGCTGGCGTGCCAGCCAAGTCAACCCTGCGGAGGCGTTGCGCTATGAATGACGCCATGGACAAAGGCCCCGTGTTGCAAGCCCGTGGGTTGACCAAACGTTTCGCCGAAGGCGGTTTAGATGTCACGGTCTTGCAAGGGGTGGACTTGCGGGTGCAGGCTGGCGAAACACTGGCCATCGTGGGGGCCTCAGGTTCGGGCAAAAGCACGTTGCTGCATGTGCTGGGGGGGCTGGATGCGCCGACCCAAGGCGTGGTTCAGCTCAACGGCCAATTGCTTTCGGCCTTGAGCCCCGCAGAGCAAGGCCAATGGCGCAACCGTTATCTGGGTTTTGTTTACCAGTTCCACCATTTGCTGCCGGAGTTGAGTGCCCTGGACAATGTGGCCATGCCCTTGTGGATTCGGCGCCAAGACCGCGCTGTGGCCGCCGTGACGGCCACCGAGTGGCTGCAGCGGGTGGGTTTGGGCGATCGTTTGCACCACCGTCCCTCAGAGTTGTCGGGCGGGGAGCGCCAGCGTGTGGCCTTGGCGCGCGCATTGGTCAACGACCCCAGTTGCGTGCTGGCCGATGAGCCCACCGGCAATCTGGACCGCGAAACCGCCGATGGCGTGTTTGCCATGATGTTGCAACTGGCGCGAGAGCGCGGCACAGCCTTTGTGGTGGTCACCCACGATGCCGCTTTGGCTGCGCGCTGCGATCGACAGCTCAGCCTGGTCAAAGGGGTGCTGCAAGCCGCTGCGTAAACGGGGCTGCAGACCGCGCAACGCATGTGGACCGATACCCATTGCCATCTCGACGCGGCAGAGTTTGAGCCCGACCGCGATGCCGTGCGCGAACAGGCACGGCGCGCCGGCGTGCAGTGCTGTGTGATTCCGGCGGTGCATGCCGGGCACTGGGACGCCGTTGCCCAACTGGCCGAGCGGCATGGCGATGCTTATGCATTGGGCATTCATCCCTTGTATGTGCCGCAGGCGCAAGCGCATGAATTGCTTGCACTGGAGCACGCCTTAGAAGCTCGCCGTGGCGACCCGCGTTTGGTGGCGGTAGGCGAAATAGGCCTCGATTTTTTTGTGCCAGAGCTGTGTACCCCCGAAATGCGCGAGCGCCAATGGTTTTTCTACACGGCGCAGCTGAAGCTGGCCGCCCAGCACCAGTTGCCAGTGATTCTGCATGTGCGGCGTTCAGCCGATGCGCTGCTCAAAGGTCTGCGCCAATGTGCCGTGGTGTCGGGCATTGCCCACGCCTTCAATGGCAGCGTCCAACAAGCGCAGACATTTGTGGACATGGGTTTCGCGCTGGGCTTTGGCGGTACCCTGACCTATGAGCGTTCTTTGCAATTGCGCCGATTGGCGAGCGAGCTGCCCGCAAGCGCTTTGGTGCTGGAAACCGATGCGCCTGACATTCCCCCGCAATGGCTTTACAAAACCGCCGAGCAGCGCGCCATGGGCGCAGTGCAAGGACGCAACAGCCCGGCCGAATTGCCCCGCATCGCGCAAGTGATGGCGCAATTGCGGGGCATGGATCTGGCGCAATTGGCGGATACCACCACACGCAACGCACACCGCGTGTTGCCCCAGTTGGCGGCTCTGTACCATCACGCCCCATGAGTCGAAAAAAATCTGCTGCCCTCAGCCCTGCATTGCCCGAAGTCAACTTTTCAGAAGATGGCGATATCCGTTACCTGCACTTGGGGACCGAGTGGATTCAGGGTTCGATGTTTCTCGACCGTCCCTATGACATTGAGCTGGAGTATGTGCAGCGCATGTTGGCCGGCTTGCTGTTCTTGCCGACCTCTGAGGTGAAGGGCGCCCATGCCATGCAATTGGGCTTGGGGGCCGGCACCCTCACCAAGTTTTGCTACAAAAAACTCAAGATGACGTGCACTGCGGTGGAACTCAACCCCGGCGTCTTGCACGCTTGCAGGGGCTGGTTTCGTTTGCCGCCCGACGACGCGCGCTTGCGTGTGGTGTTGGCCGATGCCTCGCTGGAAATTCAAAAAGAAGAATGGCGTGGCACGGTCGATGCATTGCACGTTGATTTGTACGACGAAGAAGCCGCGGCTCCGGTGCTGGACACGCCCGATTTCTACCGCCATTGCCGTGAGTTGTTGACCCCACAAGGCAGCATGACGGTGAATTTGTTTGGTCGATCTTCCAGCTATGGCGCGAGTGTTGAAAAAATCTGTGCCGCCTTTGGTGAAGATGCCGTTTGGGCCTTCAAGCCCACCCGCGAGGGCAATGCCATTGTGCTGGCGCAGCGCACCGCCAGTCGGCCTTCGCGCGAGGCTTTGATGTCTGCTGCGCTTGGCATCGAAGCGCAATGGGGTCTGCCAGCGACCAAATGGCTCAAGGTCTTCAAACCCTTGGCCAAGTGACTCGGCCGGCCGCTGGCGCACGAATCTTTGTGATTAGGGTTAACCATAGGATTAAACCCCCGCTCACATAGGTGTAAGCCACATCGCCGTCGGTGAAATGTTCCCGCAGAATCGGCACAACTCAAATCAGAGGAGATATTGCGTGAACATCAAGAGTCAAAAAGACTTTTTCTCGGGTCTGTTCTACACGGTTGCCGGATCGGCCTTTGCGATCGGGGCCACCAACTATTCGGTGGGCACTGGCGCCCGCATGGGGCCGGGGTACTTTCCCTTGCTGCTGGGCATTTTGCTGGCCGTGATCGGCGCTTTTGTCATGTTCAAGGCCCTCACGGTCGAGACCAAGGACGGCGACAAAATTGGATCGTGGGCTTGGAAGCCTTTGATCTTCATCATCACCGGCAACTTGCTGTTTGGCATTTTGCTGGCGGGTTTGCCCAGCTTGGGTATCCCCGCGATGGGCTTGATCGTGGCCATTTTTGGCACCACTTTGGTGGTCAGCTTGGCCGGTGACACCTTCAAACTGAAAGAAGTTTTGGTGCTGGCGACGATTTTGTCGATCGGCAGTTACGGCGCATTTGTGATGCTGCTCAAGCTGCAGTTCCCCGTCTGGCCCACCTTCATCACCGGTTGAGGAGAAATAATTCATGGAACTGTTTGACAACCTCGCGCTCGGTTTTGGGGTGGCGTTCACCTTTCAAAACCTGATTTACGCGTTCATCGGCTGTTTGTTGGGCACCCTGATCGGGGTCTTGCCCGGTGTGGGCCCTGTGGCCACCATCGCCATGTTGCTGCCGGCGACCTATGCCTTGCCTCCAGTGGCGGCATTGATCATGTTGGCCGGCATTTATTATGGCGCCCAATACGGGGGCTCAACCACCGCCATTTTGGTGAACTTGCCGGGTGAAGCTTCCTCGGTGGTGACCATGATCGACGGCTACCAAATGGCCCGCAAAGGCCGTGCGGGCCCAGCGCTCGCAGCCGCGGGCTTGGGTTCGTTCTTTGCCGGTTGCGTGGGCACCTTGATCTTGGCCGCCTTTGCTGCTCCCTTGACCGAAGTGGCCTTCAAATTCGGTCCCGCCGAATACTTCTCGCTGATGGTCTTGGGCTTGATTGGCGCGGTGGTGTTGGCCTCGGGCTCATTGATCAAGGCGGTCGGCATGATCGTGTTGGGTTTGCTGATGGGCCTGATCGGTACCGACGTGAACTCGGGCGTGGCCCGCTTCAGCTTTGACATCCCTGAGTTGACCGACGGCGTGGGCTTCATCGTGATTGCCATGGGTGTGTTTGGCTACGGCGAAATCATCTCCAACCTGTCCAAGCCCGAAGAAGACCGCGAAGTCTTCACGGCCAAAGTGACCGGTTTGATGCCCAGTGCCGAAGACTTCAAAAACATGGTCCCTGCGGTTTTGCGCGGCACCACCTTGGGCTCGGCCTTGGGCATCTTGCCTGGCGGCGGCGCCTTGCTGGCGGCTTTTGCGGCCTACACCATCGAAAAGAAAACCAAGCTTCGTCCCGGCGAAGTGCCGTTTGGCCAAGGCAACATTCGTGGTGTGGCCTCGCCTGAGTCGGCCAACAACTCGGCCTCGCAAACGTCCTTCATTCCTCTGCTGACCTTGGGCATTCCACCCAACGCGGTGATGGCTTTGATGGTGGGCGCGATGACCATCCACAACATCCAGCCCGGCCCTCAGGTCATGACCAGCAACCCCGAGTTGTTCTGGGGTCTGATTGCGTCGATGTGGATTGGCAACGCCATGCTGATCATCTTGAACCTGCCCTTGATCGGCATCTGGATCAAGTTGCTCTCGGTGCCTTATCGCTGGTTGTTCCCGGCCATCGTGTTGTTCTGCGCCATTGGGGTGTATTCGACCAACAACAACACCTGGGACAT
>JACCDK012031609.1_pt1 | contig 10185 bp, 10 predicted proteins | sample 7445871 | NCBI WGS metagenome assembly JACCDK01 (sample SAMN15323436, study PRJNA562643) | freshwater metagenome | isolation source: river surface water | place: USA:Blue River Watershed | collected 2017-08-15
ACTGCACAGCCAGAAACAGGGGAATCATCACGATTAAAATATTAAAAACCACCAATAAATAAGAACTTATTTTTTGAATTCTGCTCATTCGCACCTCAGTTATGACCCATTCAATATGGCCAATATTACCAATCAAAATAACGAATGTCAATAATTATTTATTGTTTATCGTGATGATATGTCTTATTAAAAATCTTTGTTAGATGTTCAAAATAGCTTGCATCGCAACCATCTTCTAGCGCCCACACCCAAGCAAGCACCGCTTGCACGAAACACCAATCAAGAATTCGTTTAGCTGGTATACCAATGAGCTCAGAAAATTGAGTGATGCGATTATGAATAATAGTGGTAGCATCAGCGTGATGCATTAATTCGGGAATCGGGTTGCGGATAAAAGCTGCCACTTCATAGGCTGGTTCACCAATAACCCCTTTGGGATCAATCACCAGCCAGTCATCACCATTTTGCAAAATATTATCATGATGCAGATTGCCGTGGAGCAAAACGTCCGTCTCAGAAGTTTGTAGCAGCTGGTCTCGGAACTTTCTTGCTTTTTGCAGATAATGCTTTGGAATATTCCAATCCTTGTCCAAAGCCGCAAGCCAATCTTTGATATGGGGGAAATTGTGAGATACAGGAATGCTTGCTTGATGCAGCTTTTTCATAACATTGCATGCAATTTCAATAGATTCATGTTCTCTGTTTGGAAAATAGTCTTTAAGAGATGTACCAGGCACTGCTCTTTCCAAAAGTAACATGCCCTCATCTTCGGCTAATACCTTCACGGCACCACATCCAGAAAAGCACTTGAGCGCAAATACTTCTCGAGATAGTGCCTCATTATCAAGTCCTAGTTTTAAAATGATCGGGTTATCGCCCTGAAGGCCAGATAACACATAGTTATAGCTCAGGTTTGTGACTTCCTTTAAATCATGTAAATCCAGCTTTGAAGATATTGCCGTAACAAGCCCAGGCAGTGCATTTAGCCAGACTCTGCCTTTTTCGCCGTAAATGCTGATGATATTGGAATGGAGCATAATCACTTCCCGAATAAATATTTTAGGCCTTTTGTGAGCGCAATTGGTACCATGCTTACATGATTTTCATCCTCTATAATCTCTAGCTTGGATTTGAAACCCTTATCTTTAGGCAATGAGTCGTCAAAGGTTTTCAAATCATTTACCATACTACCTCTTGCGTCTGATTCCATAGAGCCAGCAGCAAAATAAGCTATGATGTTATTTGAATTCTGTAGCTTACTTGATTGCTTTAACATCTTGCCTTTTTCAACCCATAACGAAGGTGAAAGTATGATGTATTTTTCAAAAATATCAGGATGCTCAAGCATCATCCAAGTAGTAAATAATCCGGCTTGAGAATGGCCTGCTAACGCTCTTTCATTTGAGGTTCTATATGTTTGATTGATATAAGGAATTAACTCTTTTGCTATAAAATCTTTGAACTTTGAACTGCCGCCTGTGATCTGACTAAGCCCCTGATATTGATGATCACCACCTTCAAAGTCCTCTTTGCCTTGCTTCACTTGAATTGGGATGTAATCCCTGGCACGATTTTTTGTCCACTTATCCCAAAATTCCTTGGAGTTCATGGTAGTTAAGTCTTGATTCTGATAGCCAATTCCAACGATGATAAATGGCCTTATAGTCGCATAATTCACCATTGTTCGAGCAATATTTTCAGCCATTCCAAATTCCACATCAGGATCAAGCAAATAAACCACAGGGTAGCTTTCCAGATATGAATGATGCCCTTTCGTGTTATATCCTTCAGGCAGGCTCACAAATAATTTATAAGCAACATTGTTTTGTTGTGAAGTTATGGAACGAATTTCAGTGTTAGGTAGGGTGATTTGAGACTCAGGCCTATGAGTGCAGGCGCTTAAGAGAAAAAATGCTAAAAGTGCGATTATGTTTTTCATAGGTTAACCATTAATTTTATGACCTTGATTGATATAATCAGCAGCACTTAATCTATACAGAAAATGATGAGAAAGTTTATGATCATCTGGGAGTTTGGGATGAGCAAAATCACCGTTTAAATCTCGTTTTAAGCCTATCTTTTCCATGACTCTTAAAGACCTAACATTTGCAGGCACTGTTAAAGAAACAATTTCTTTAAGGCCGCACTGTTTAAAGCCATATTCCAGGGAAGCTTTAGCTCCCTCCGTAGCAAAGCCTTTGCCCCAATATTGCGATCCTAATCGCCAACCAACTTCCACTGCAGGTGTAAAATTCGATTCCCAATCGGTATAATTGAGATCGATAAAACCCATCAACTCTCCGGTTTCTTTCAAGCAGGCAGCCCATAAAGTGTAACCGTGTTTGTCGCCATGACTGTTCACCGTAGGTATAAAGTCATTAACCTGTTCCATGGTTAATGGGCCACGTAAAAACTCGATCACTTTTGGATTTTGGTTGATTTGAAAATAGGGATTTGCGTCTTCTTTTTTCCAGGTTCTTAAAATAAGCCTTTCTGTTTGAATAATGGTGGTCATATTTTTCCTCAATTAAATTGTTTATATCTTATTTCTCAGTTTCCAAAAAATCTACAATATCGACAATGCGATAAAAATAAGGATTTGTGGCAACAGAAGAGGCAACGCCGCTTAAATGAAACAGCACTGCTACTTTTGCAAATCCTTTAGGTGTCTTTAATCTTGATATCTTGTCTTGCATTTCGGTAATGATGTCGCTACTTATTTCACGCCTTTTGAATTTGAATTCACAAATAAACAAGCTGTTCGTTTTGGTTTGCACTAGATAATCAATTTGGCAGCCTTGTTGGGTCGTGGTTTTCGTCTGCCTATAAGGGCCACTACGCACAATATCAACAGGTGAAATGCCTAATTTTTCAAGCAACAGCGGTCGATTTTGTAAAAGCAATGCTTCGAGCTGCAATCCCATATGTGTTTCAAATCCCGGCATGGTAGATAAGGGCGTTTGATCGAATCCACCATCAGAAATAGTGCCCAGATTTGGTTCAATTACTTTCAGATAAAATCTCATATATGGGTCTGAGATTCTATATAAGCTTTGCTTTAGGGGCTGAGCCGTTTTAAATGACCATAAGGATTGCTTAACTACAAAACCAGCCACAATAAGATGATCCATCATTTGGCTTAACGTACCGCTGTGAGCAAATTCTATGCTCTGCCTGATTTCTGATAAAGTTCTGGCACCATCTTTTAGGCTATCCAGAATTTTCTTATATGTAGCACCCTTACCATTAAAGAGATCATGAAAAATACGATCAAACTCGGTAACGAGCAAACCATTCTTTTCAAAGGCGAGCTGTTTTATGTTATCATCAGCCGTCATACTAGGATTAAATTGCTCCAAATACCATGGGACACCGCCAACAATGCTGAGCAACTTGTACATATCATAATGAGAAAGCTGCATGCCGAGCGTCCTTAAGAACTCTGCGCTTTCAGGAATCGATAATGGTTCTAAGCTGATAGTTAAATTGATGCGCCCAAAGAATGCCGTGCTCTTTAGGATATTTTCTTCAATCCAGGTTGATACTGATCCACAAAACACAAGCAACACATGCATCGTTTGCTTGTCCCACCAAGCCTTGAGTTTAGGGATAAAGCTAGGGTCTTTTGATCCCATCCATGAAATCTCATCAAGCAGGATGATGTCCCCTGGCTTGATATGTAGGCTCAAATGCTCAAAGGCATCGCTCCAATCCAAGAAAGTCATGGGCGGGATTTTTAGGATTAGCGCGAGTTGCCGTGCAAAATTATCCCTTTGTTGTTGAGAGAAAATTCCATCTTCTGGAGCAAGACCTGCGAAACTCCAAAATGTTTGAGCGTTAGATATTTTAGCAAATTCTCCTATAAGCCTGCTTTTTCCAATCCTTCTTCGTCCTTTTACAACGATAAGGCTGGACGTTTTTTTTTATACAGAGCTTTTAGTCGCTCTAGTTCGGCTTTTCGGCCAATAAATACTGGATTGGACATGGCAATCTCCGCTTTGCTTAAGATAAGCTATATTATAGATCGAGCATAAAATTAAGTCAAATATAAATGCTCAAAATGATGTTTTTATCTTCTTGAGATTTGATGGTACTATACATCATGTCCTCTAGGTTTCAAATTTCGATACCTAGGGAACATGTTGCATGTACTTAACATCACGAAAATAGAGATTGTATGGACACGTTAAGCTTTGATAGAGATCTAAAATTGTTCACTTGATGCTCTCCAAGTACGCCTCTATAATCGCTGCAGAGAGTAAAAACATGACCATACCACCCCAGTTTGGAGTTGGTTAGGTTGGGGTAAACCGATCTCCGCCAGATTTTTGAGGAATAACTTTTCTCTGGTCTTTTTGTCCTAACGTCAGCGCGCCTCAAAACCCCAGTATTCGCGGGCTTCCCAGCGTTTTGGTTTAGCTTTAGACCCGTACCTCACTTTCTCTGATTTTGCCATTTTACCCCCAAAATCTCTGTTTTTACCCTCTCCATCTCCAATACATGCGAACACTCGAGGTGAAGGTGCGCATGTCCCCAAACCCTCTATTTACCTGGGTTTCAGAGGATTGCTATTTTTTGAGGCTGCATTTTTTAGAGAACGAAAAGCGGAGTAGTGATAGAGATTCGAAACGGAGAAAATGAGGTAAATCAAAGGATGAAAAGCAGATTCAACTATCCTTCCAAGAAGAAATATGGTATGTTTACATATGTTATGCGCCTAATCTTACTAGATTAGCCATCAAGAAAATTTTATATAGGACTTCAAATGGGAATCGTTCGTAAATTAAGTGCTTTAATTGCTTGTACACTGGTTTTATTTGTAATTACAGGATGCAACAAGATTGGGTACAACAATGCTATCAACAGCCAGCAACAGGTATATTCACAAAGATCAGGATATATTGCAGTTGAAAGTGGCAAATTATTTTATCAAAGATTCGGTAAAGGAAATCCGATAATCGTGGTGCACGGCGGCCCGGGTTTGGATCAAGGCTATTTATTGCCTCAAATGTTAGAACTCGCTAAAGATCATGAAGTGATTTTTTATGATCAAAGAGGCTCAGGGCACTCTTTAGAAGCGAGTCTTGACCCTAAATATATAAGCAGCGACCAATTTGCCAAAGATTTAGAAACCCTAAGATTAGAATTAGACTTAAAAAAGGTAGCACTTATTGGCCATTCATGGGGTGGTTTTCTATCCATGGGTTATGTAATCAAGTACCCTGCTAATGTTTCATCTTTGATAATTGTTGGTTCAGCTCCAGCTGATTATAAAGGACAAAAAGCATTTGCTGATGAGTTTAATAAGAGAACGCACAGCATCAAACATAAAATTGATCCACTCTTCAATGAGAAAACTCTGAGCGCACTTAACAAAGAACAAATTAACGACGCGTATCGTGATTTATTTTCTGTATACTTTGAAGAACCTTCAAAGGTCCAAAAATTAACCTTAGATATGAGCAAAGAATCTGCCATTGGTGGATTTAATGTATTGTCACTTATGTTAAAGACAACATATTTCACACCGGACTGTAATTTAATCCCAGCCTTACGTAGGCTTACTGTGCCAACTTTAATTATACACGGCAACCAAGATATCATCCCCGTTGATACAGCAAAGACCATACAAAAAGCTATCCCAGGTTCTCAAGTTGTATATCTCAACGATTGTGGCCACTTCCCTTATATAGAAAAGCCAAATGAGTTCTTCTCGTCCGTCAGATCGTTTTTAGCTCAACACAATTAACACCAGCTTATGAATAACGTTTCTGAGTTAAATAAAATATTATTACAGCCAAATGTAATTAAATGTCAATCTGCTGGTCAAACACTAAAAGCCTCTTGGATTGACACAAAGCTCGGGCCCATGATTGCAATTGCCGATGAGGCTGCTCTTTATCTTTTAGAATTTGCCTGCAGACGCGGTTTAGAGCGTGAGGTTGAAAGGCTTAGAATTAAAACGAAAGCAGCTATTATCCCGGGCATTACTGACCCGATCAACTCCATTACACTTGAGCTGGAATCTTATTTTGAAGGAAAACTCAAAGAATTCAACACACCCATACATCTTCTAGGCAGCCCTTTTCAGAAGCTTGTTTGGGATGAGCTCATGCGTATTCCTTATGGCCAGACACGAAGTTATATAGCGCAAAGCAAAGCTATTGGCAAGGCCACAGCCTACCGTGCCGTTGCAAATGCCAATGGAGCTAATCAACTCGCTATTGTCATTCCATGTCACCGTATCATTAATAGTAATGGTGATCTTGGTGGCTATGGCGGTGGCATCACGCGCAAACAATGGTTGATTGAACATGAGAAGAGCAATGTCTGATACAATTCAATATTTACGAGAAATTCTAGGGTACTCGGTTGATTCAACACCGGAAAGAGTATCCATTTACTTTAAAACCAGTCCGGGTGATTATGCTGAGCACGATAGCTTTATGGGCATTACGGTTCCCGTTTTGCGAAAAATTGCCAAGAGATTTATGACCATAAGTCTTGAACATTTAGGGCTTTTGATACAATCAAAAATCAATGAAGAACGATTACTAACGCTTATCATTTTAGCTGCGCAATACAAGGCTGGAGCCCTAGCCCAAAAAGAAGAAATCTATCAATTTTATAGAACCAATATGCGCCATATCAACAATTGGAATTTGGTTGACTCTTCTGCGCATCTTATTATAGGAGCTCATCTTTTTGAGCAGGGTAGTGATGTGCTTAAAGAATTAGCAGCGTCTCAAAACTTATGGGAACGCAGAATAGCAATTGTTTCAACCTGGTACTTTATTCGTAAGTCAGACTTAGAGTGGACGTTTAAGATAGCCAAATTATTGCTAAATGATTCCCACGATCTGATTCATAAAGCTGTGGGCTGGATGCTGCGTGAAGCGGGCAAAAAAGATGAGGCTATGTTAATATCGTTCCTTTTTAAATATGCACATCACATGCCTAAAACCATGCTAAGGTACGCTATGGAGAGGTTATCTAAGGAACAGAAAGAGTCTATTAAAGCCTCGACAATACAAATTGTGCCATAGCCACATCCTGGGCGCCAATACCAGAAAAATCTGCAATTATTGTTTTGGTATTTTCAGAGATACCTGATTTTAGTGCCGTGCCTAGCTCCATCAACATATCTTTGGTAATAATGTCTTCTTTTAATGCTCTGGAAATGTCACCAAATTTTGAGGCTTGTAGCTTGCTGTCAACAATCACCATGTCAATGGCTTTGAATAGCTGAGGTGCTATTTCGCTTTTATGCTCATCATCGCTGCCAAGCCCAATAATTGCAGCATTTCTGCTTTCTGGAATCGTGTAAATAATTGGCTCGACAGAAGAAGTGGTGGTAAAAACTATATCGCATTTTTCCACCAAGTCTTCCACAGAGTCACATACCGAATCGCCGATAGCTGCAGCTTTGACTTTATTGCGTGCATAAAGCAGGATGTTGGCTTTAGGATATACTGCTCTCGCCAATTCATATAGTTGCTTCGCCAAACTACCACTACCAACAATTCCAATATTTTGGGGTGTCCAAGGCATGAGCTGAAGCACAATCATTCCCGCTATTGCTGTTCTGAGCGTTGTTAAAAAGCCTCTGTCTTGTAATATGGTTTTCAGTTCACAACTCTCTACATCGAAGACGAGAATCGCACCATTGTTGCCAAATTTACTACTGCCAGCTATTTTGATGACAAAATATTTGCTATCCTGCCTATAACCACCTTTAATATGGCAATCGCTTCTTGCCTTAGGAAAAACAAACTGCATAGGTACAGGCACATCGTATAAACCTGATGAATAATCGATGAATGCAGCTTTTTGGGAGCTGATTAGTTCCTCAAGATCTTTTGTGATGTTAATGCTTTCTTTGATTTGTTCAAGGTTAAATATTTTCATGATGCAGGAACTCTTTTAATTGATCCAGGCACTGGGGCATATTCTTTCTGCCAAATGCTATCCGGAAATGGTTGCTTTCATAATCATAGATGGACGCTGGCATGAGCAGGACGTTCTGCTTATTCACCAATCGCTCACAAAAAGATTCAATAGAACCTGGGCCTTTATATTTCACAAACCCCACGCATCCTCCTTGTGGTCGTACCCACTCAAAAAGATGGTTGTATTCTATGAAAAATTCATCGAGAAGCTGAATATTATCAGCAACAATTTTATTGTTCCGTTCCAAGATCGCGTCCTTATTATTTAAGGCAATCATAGAAAGTATCTCAGCAGGCGCACTATTGCATATCGAGAGATAATCTTTCATAAGTTTCATCTTATAAATCACATCCTTGTCTTTACATGCGATCCACCCAATCCGTAAGCCCGCCATACCAAACGCCTTACTCATAACACCAAGGGATAAAGCTTTATCTGAGAGGCATGCAGCAGGAGATGCCCATGGCTTTTTTGGAGATCCAAGCAGCCTGTAAACCTCATCAGAAAACAGCAAAATACCACCTTGTGCACAGATCTCTATCAGCGCTTGTAACTCCTCTTCCTCTATAACTTGACCAGTGGGATTATGAGGAAAATTAATGACAATACACTTTGTATTGTGCTTTATTGCGCTGGTAATGGCGCATAAATCAATCCGCCAATCATTTTCTTCTTTTAGCTCTATCCCTGTCACCTCTGCGCCTTTGGACTTTGGAATTTCAAGGAGTGATTGATAGCATGGAGTTAGCACAATCACGTGGTCATGTTCTTCAATTAAAGCGGCAAGCGCGCAAAATATTCCTTCTTCAGCGCCAGCAAAACATAATATATTTTTGTCTGATAGACCTGAATACAAATTAGCTATTTGTTTTCTTAATAATGGATGGCCATACGGTTCTGTATATTTCAGTGTTAATTCTTCCCAAAGTTTTTTATCTTCTGGTGCAGCCATATCTATTATTTCTGACATCGTAAAGCTTTCAGCATCCGAGCAACATAATAAATACTTTGCTGAAAACTCATATTTTGTAAGGTATTCCTCTAATTTAAAAATGTTCATTGATTCCTCCATTCTTTTAAATATTTAAAAACAGTAGCTCTGCCTAACCCCAGGACTTTTGCTACATAATCAGCGGCATTTTTCTCATGAAATGCTCCAAGGTCAAATAAATGCTTGACCAAAGTTTTCTTGTCATTTTGAGACAAATGATCGAATGACAGATTATGATTTTGCAAATAAGAATGAATACTAACATGCAATTTTTCCTGCCAATCACTCGCAAAAAGTGACTGAGGCTGACCAGACATTTGAAGTAATGCGCTACTTAACTCTTGCATCTTATTGAATATCGAGATATCGCAATTGATGCATAATAGATATTTGTCCTCAAGTATTACTGAGATAGACTTTACAAGTCTGCCATCAAAGTTAACTTTTGGATAGACTATCTGGTCTATATGCTTCAGCTCTTCTGTATCTAACAAGCTTGCATCACATACTTTGCGCTTAGAAAGCTTTCCATGGATATAAACAATACTGTTTTGATTGATATTGTGGATGACAACCTCAACCAAAGGGTCCATTAGCCGAACAATAGCATCACATATTGGAATGTAACTAGATAACATCATCTATACCTCATAGTCTATATAATAACCAATTATATACTACTTGGTATCATTAGTCAAGGGGTGTGAGACTAAAAAGTCTATACAAGAAAAGTGAGAATAAGTTTATGCCGTATAATGGATCATATCGTGGAACAAAACTGATTGATCAGAAAGGTTACGGTAGCCATGTGGAAGAGACGCGTCAAAGCGCAAGCCCTCATGTTGCTTAACCTGGCGCCACTTTTCTTGCACCAATACTTCAATAGAGCCAGTCACTGGAATCACATGCTCGATCACTCCTTTTTGATGGGGCGGCGATAGATGCGTACAACCTGGTAGCAGCTCTATAATGAATACTTCAAACCCAAGATTCTCATCAAATGGGAAGATAGGCATAACGTTGATCTTATCATCTTGTTTGTGTAGCTGTTGCAATTCGGGCTTTCTATGAATAAGCTCGGCTTGATTTGATTGGGTATCTTCCACAAAAGAAGAAAATGACACATCAAATCCACTTGCAATCTTCCAAAGCGTTGCGATTGTAGGGCTTGATTCTCCTCGCTCAATTTGTCCAAGCATAGCTTTACTAACCCCGGTTTTCGCCGCAGTAACATCTAAACTCCA
>JACCDK012137589.1_pt1 | contig 10182 bp, 11 predicted proteins | sample 7445871 | NCBI WGS metagenome assembly JACCDK01 (sample SAMN15323436, study PRJNA562643) | freshwater metagenome | isolation source: river surface water | place: USA:Blue River Watershed | collected 2017-08-15
AAGCGCAGTTCACATAGAATTGCGCTTACCGACGCGGGGTGGAGCAGCTCGGTAGCTCGCTGGGCTCATAACCCAGAGGTCGTAGGTTCAAATCCTGCCCCCGCTACCAAAGTAAGTAATACGAATGGCCGTCTAATAGATATCTATTGGGCGGCCATTCGCTATTCTCGCCAATTATGAGAGCACCTACACGTCCCACCATCTCGGGCTATGCCCTCCATGTGATGACCGCCAGTGGCGCAGCTGCAGGCCTGCTCGCCCTCCAGGCAGTCATCGATAACAATGTTCGTGGAGCACTTCTCTGGTTACTGGTCTGTCAGATCCTCGATGGTCTCGATGGCCCAATCGCTCGCAAGATTGATGTGGTCTTTAACGCCCCACGCGTCGATGGATATGTCCTCGACTTGATTGTCGATTACGTGACATGTGTTGTTGTGCCAGTTGCCCTGATGATTCGCCTTGAGATGTTGCCGACTGAGTTTGCAACACTGATTGCAGCGATGGTTCTCTTGCTCTCCGCGCTCTGGTTTGCTCGCACCGATATCGAGACCGAGGATCACTGGTTCAATGGTTTTCCAGCTGTCTGGAACCTTGCCGTGCCATCGTTTCTGATCTTCGATCTCTCTCCACGGACCGTTGCAATCACAACGGTCTTGCTCGCATTTTCACAATTAACAAATATTAAATTCCCACATTTGGTGCGTGTCACCCGTTGGCGCAAAATCACATTACCTTTTGGATTCCTCTACACAGTCACCTTGTTGATTCTCTCTTGGAATTACTCCAATGAGAATGGTGTTCAGAGTTCAATCGCCTCAGATATTGTGATGATTGCCTTCCCGATCTATATCGGAGCAATCTCATTGATGCGAACTTTTACCGGATCCGAAGAGAGTTAGTCACTACAAATAGACTGCTCAGCGCCATCGCAGCTGCTGCATACATAGGTGACATCAGACCCACCGCTGCAATGGGTAGCCCAATAGTGTTATAGGCAAAGGCCCATCCGAGATTTGTCTTTATTGTGCGAAGAGTCTTCTTCGATAGATCGAGAGATTGAATAACACCCATTAATTCTGGGCGCATTAGGGTGATATCAGCAGTTGAAATCGCGGTATCTGTACCAGTTCCCATCGCGATACTCAGGTCAGCTTGAGCAAGAGCTGCCGCATCATTGACGCCATCTCCCACCATAAGAACCTTGTGTCCTTGGCGCTGCAGCTCCTCGACCTTTGCAATCTTCTGCTCAGGGGTGGCGCTAGCGATAATGTGCTGTTCATCTATTCCGACCTGATTCCCAATCAGAAGTGCAGAGTCTTGATGATCACCAGTAACCAACCAGCTCTCGATGCCGCGTGATCGAAGTGTGGACAAAGTCTGGCGAGCATCGCTCTTAATGACATCACCGGTGGCAAAGAGAGCGATTGCAACGCCATCAACAGCTAAGAGAGAGGTTGTGTGAGATGACGCTTTTGCCGCCTCGATTGCTTTAACCAACTCTGAATCAAGTGCCACGGTGCTGTGACTTACTGATTCAGGGGAGCCAATAATGACGACCATCGTCTTTCCGAAGGCGTTTACTCTCGCTGCAACTCCAGCACCAGGGGTCTGCATAAAGTCAGAGATTGCTAACTTCTCGGCAGATTGTCCGGCACAGTAATTTACGATTGCCTTTGCAACAGGGTGGTCATTCTGACTCTCAACTGCCATCGCAAGTGAGAGAACGCGCTTGCCATCAAGTACGCCTTCAAATGAAGAACCTAAAACCTTCTGAGCAGAGACTGGAATAACAACATCTCGCACCTGCATCTGACCATCGGTCAGCGTTCCCGTCTTATCGAGTACAACCACATCGATCTCACGTGCTGCGGAGAGAACTCGCGGTTGGCGAATGACAATGCCACGGAGCGCTCCGCGACCTGAGGCAACCAAAAGGGCAACTGGTGTGGCAAGGCCAAGGGCGCAAGGGCAGGCAATAACAAGTACTGTGATTGCAGTTGAGATAGAGAAGGTCAACGTCTTTCCTTCAACGAAATACCAGAAGGCAAAGGTTGAGATTGCAAGGGCTGTCACTGCTGGCACAAAGATTGAAGCTATGCGGTCTGCGCTCTGCTGAATCGGAGACTTGCTTGCTTGGGCGGTGACTACCATCGAGGTAATGCGCGCCATCTCGGTATCGCTACCCACACGGGTTGCTCGAACAATGATTCGTCCGTTGTTATTAAGGGCTGAGCCAATAACTCGATCTCCAGGAGCAATATCAACGGGAAGACTCTCTCCGGTGATGAGTGAGTTATCTACGGTCGTAACACCAGAAATAACTACTCCATCAGTTGCTATGCGGGCTCCAGGTTTGACGACAAATTCATCTCCCACAACAAGATGAGAGATCGGAATAACGATTTCACTGCCACTTCTAAGAACTATGACTTCTTTCTCTCCTAGTGCCAGCAGAGTTGAGAGTGCGCTACTTGCGCTGCGCTTTGCACGTGATTCAAGGTAGCGACCAAGAATTACAAAGAGAAGAACGCCTGCTGCAACTTCGGTATAGACATCGCCTTCACCTGTGTAGGTTGCATAGATTGACCAGCCAAATGCAGATATCGAGCCAAGTGAAATCAGAGAATCCATAGTGGGGTGGAAGAAGTTGCGAATCGCAGCACGATGAATTGGAAATGCAATGATAAGGATGAGTGGGGTAGTAAGCAGAAGTGCGAGCCATGATGCAAAATGGTGATCGGCATGCGGTGGAATCGGCCAATTGTTTGTGGTGAAGAGATCAAAGAGCCAGGCGCCAACAGATTCATGCCAGGACATCACCATGGAAATTGCAATTGTGGGCAGAGCGAAGATGATTGCGAAGAAGAGTGCACGAGCTGCGCCTTTACGGTGAAGGGCAGGATCGCGGCGATCTTCCAATAGTGATGCGCTATATCCAGCAGCTTTGACCGCTCTGATAATCACCTCTGCTTTAACTTCAGCGGGAGCAAGAATATGAACAGTCTCAGATGCAAAGTTCACTGATGCGCTGACCCCAGGAATTGAATTGAGGCTGCGCTCAACAGAGTTAACGCATGCGCTACATGTCATACCTGTCACTGCATATGTCTGAGGAATGAGAGTAGTTCTCTTGAGGTCGATATCGGCAAAGGTTTCAGCGCTCTCTGGATTCTTATGGCGCATGAGATCAATCTGAATATCTTCCACGATCTGCTTCTCTCTTCTTAGCTGCTGAAATTCTTTAGCGATGATCTAGGCTTTGAGCGCTGCAATGACGTGGGCATGGAGTGCAGCATTAGTTGAAACGCCATTTCCACCATGCGGGCCTGGCAGGCCTGCTGTGTTAGAGAAGATGCCGCCAGCTTCGGTAACAATGAGATCGAGAGCTGCCATATCCCAGAGAGCTAGCTCGGGTTCGAGCGCTGCCTCCAACGCACCTTCGGCAACCAACATATGTGACCAGAAATCGCCATAGCCTCGTGTGCGCCAAGCAGAGGAGAGGAGTGATTGGAAAGGTTGGAGCATTTCGCCCCACCCTTCGAAATCGGAGTAAGAGATTGATGCATCTTCTATTTTTTCAATTCCAGATACATGGATGCGCTTAGTATCTTCATGATTGATGGTGACAAAAGCTCCGCCACCAAGATGAGCAGACCATCGGCGGAATAATGCAGGTGCGCTGACCACGCTGACAACTGTTCGTTGGCCGCCATCTGGCGTGCGCTCGATGAGAGCAATAAGAGTCGCCCATGTTGGAACTCCACGTAAGAAATTCTTTGTGCCATCGATTGGATCAATGACCCAGTAGCGCTCCTTCTCAAGGCCTTCATTGCCAAACTCTTCGCCAACAATTCCATCATCAGGGCGGTGTGCATGAAGGAGAGCACGGATAGCCTGCTCTGATGACTTATCTGCATCAGTCACAGGTGTGTTATCTGGCTTTGTTGTGATTGTGAGGTCGAGAGCTTGATAGCGCTTTAAGGTAATGGAATCGGCGGCATCTGCCAGGCGATGGGCGAGGGTGAGATCCTCACCGTATGACAATGGGCTCTTTCCGTTACTGCTCATGGGGTAAGTCTACGTAACTCTTTGCATCTAAGAGGGAACGTAAACTTTCCAGACGTAATTGACGCTCAATCTGATGTTCTGGGCTCTCTATAACCCATTTATTGAGGGCGCATCCATCTTCAGCATGTGAACAGTGGGACATACAGGTAGCTGCAACCTCTGCTAAATCAGGAAATGCCTCAACGATCTCCCGTGGATCTCGATGGGCCAGACCAAATGCTCGGATTCCTGGAGTATCGATAATCCATCCTCCGCCGGGAAGGGCGAGAGCTACAGCGCTTGAAGATGTGTGGCGACCGCGCCCGGTGACATCGTTAACATCTCCAGTAAGGCGATCTGCCTCAGGGACGAGATCATTGATGAGAGTTGATTTTCCAACCCCTGAGTGGCCAACGAGAACAGAGACCTTACCGTTTAAGAGCTGTGCGATTTCTGCAACTTGTTCTGGGCGCTCTGCAATCTTTGAAGAAGTTGTCATAATCTCAACTCCGAGTGCTGCGTACTTCTCCATGAACTCTGGAACGGGTGCCACATCAATCTTTGTCACCACGATGATTGGATGAATCTTTTCTATAAATGCACTTACTAAGAATCTATCGATAAGACCGCGACGAGGTTCTGGATTTGCAGATGCAACAACGATGAGAAGCTGATCGATATTGGCAACAATAGTGCGTTCAAGCTTGGCGGCATCATCTACCGTACGACTCAGAGAGTTAGCCCGCTCATTTACCTTAACGATGCGAGCAAGACTTCCCTCGGCACCGCTGGTGTCGCCGACAATTTCAACTGAGTCTCCAACGACTACAGATTTAGGACCTAGTTCACGTGCCTTCATTGCAACAACAAGTTGCCCTTCATTAGGACCACCTTGCAAAACGCAACCACTTCGACCGCGATCTACTGAGATAACTAGTGCGGAATGTGAATCACTATGCGATGGACGATCTTTACTGCGGCGACGCGTTGTGCGAGTTGGCCGGATACGAACATCAGACTCGTCGTATTCGCGTGGCGTCATCGAATGTCTACCATCTAGGCGAGCAGGCTCTTCCAGAGGCCGGGAAAATCAGTCAACGTCTTACGTGTAGTCGCAATATTCTCAACTTCTATACCTTCGACAACTAAACCGATAACTGCGCCGGCAGTGGCTAGGCGGTGATCTTCATATGTGTGGAATGTTCCAGCGTGAAGTGGCGCTGGTGTGATGTGAAGAGAGGTCTCTTCCTCTCTCACATTGCCACCAAGTCCGTTGATTTCACTGGTAAGGGCAGCTAATCGATCTGTCTCATGTAGACGTAGGTGGCCAATTCCGCGAAGGTTTGAAGGGGAGTCTGCAAGAGCGGCAAGAGCTGCAATCGAAGGTGTTAACTCTCCAACATCATGAAGGTCGATATCGATTCCCTTAATGCTTGGACCACCTGTGACCTTTAAGCCACCTTCTACAAATTCAACCTGTGAACCCATAGCGGTGAAAATATCGCGCAATTGATCACCTGGCTGTGTTGTCTTACGTGGCCAATCGGTGATTGTGATCGATCCACCACAGACCATTGCGAGTGAGATAAATGGAGCAGCATTAGAGAGATCAGGTTCAATCACTAAATCAACGCCATTGAGCGCACCAGGTTCAACGCGCCATGTTTGCGCTGCTGAATCAACGGTGACAGTTGCACCAAAGTCGCGAAGCATCTGCACAGTCATTTCGATATGAGGCATTGACGGAAGTTGTCCTCCGACATGCTTGACGGTGATTCCATTGGTCATGCTTGGGCCAACCAAGAGGAGAGCTGATAAGAATTGGCTGGAAGCGCTGGCATCGATTGTTAACTCTCCACCAGGAATTGCGCCACGTGATTTCATCACCATTGGTAATGAGTAACGTCCTTCATGATCAATTTCGATTCCTAGATCTTCGAGGGCTTTAATGACAGGCCCTAGTGGGCGCTCATAGCTGCGTGCATCGCCGTCAAAGGAGATATCTCCATCAGCGAGAGCTGCAAGCGGTGGCAAGAAGCGCATCACCGTTCCAGCATTTCCCACATCCACCTTCGCAGGACCTTTGAGACGGCCGCCGTTAGATGTTGGTGGCGTTACAACCCAGTACTCACCACTGCTATCACTCTTACTCTCGATAGTCAGACCCATGGCAACGAGGCCAGCGGACATCAGCTCGGAGTCGCGAGAGATGAGCGGCTTACGAATAATCGATGGCGATGATGCTTGCGCTGCGAGAATCAGGGCGCGATTGGTCACTGATTTCGAGCCGGGAATTGTGACTACTGCTTCAACGGGGGCCTTGCCGCGAAAGGGCGCAGGCCAGAGTGGATGCGTTGAAGTCATGTGCCAAGTCTACCCTGAGGCTCTTGGACTACGATTGCGAATATGTGCGGGAGATATGCGATGGCGCAGAGCGCTGAAGAGATAGTCGCCTTCTTCAATCTCGTTGAGAATGATTCCAATCCAACTCTGCCACTCAATTGGAATGTTGCACCCACCAACGATATTTACATCGTGAAGAATCGAGATCGTGAGAGCTCAGATCGAAAGCTCGATATCGCATCATGGGGGTTGATAGCTCCTTGGCAGAAGAACTTCAGTGATGCTCGCGCCGGTCAATCTCATGCAATCAACGCCCGCAGCGAGTCGATTCATGAGAAGCCAACTTTCCGAGATGCCTTTCGAACCACACGATGTTTGATACCGGTCACGGGTTATTACGAATGGGCGACCTCCCTTGGAAAATATCCACCTAAGCAACCCTTCTACATCACTAGTGAAGCCGGTAGCCCGCTCTCGATAGCTGGCATCTTTAGCACCTGGCGGAGTGAGAGTGGCCAAGAGATTCAAAGCGCCTCCATCATTACGCAAGAGGCGGTCGGTGAGCTAGCAACTATCCATAGTCGAATGCCGGTATTTATGACGCGCGATCGATGGGAGGAGTGGCTAGATCCCATGAATAGAGAGATGCACCAATTGCAAGATTTGATGAAGAGCGAGAATCCAACTGCTGGACTCATCACTCGCCCGGTATCTCCGCGAGTCAATCTTGTGGCAAATAATGGTCCGGAAATCATTGCTGAGTATGAGTTGGGCGAGCCAGAGACCCTCTTTTAGCTCTTGCAATCTGAAGGTAATTCTCAGAAATCACGCTTGAACATAAGGTGAGAACTCCTCTTACTCGGGTTAGGATGGCAGCAATGACATCGAAGGATTTAGTACTCGAGAGCGCGGCCGATCGCACCATTCGGTTCGAGCGCGATGCCCTTGCCTTCACAGATCAGCTATATGCAGCAGCACTTCGATATACAAAGAATCCTGAAGATGCGCGCGATCTCGTTCAAGATACCTATCTCAAGGCATTTACCTCCTTCCACCAATTTGAAGAGGGAACGAATCTTCGTGCCTGGTTATATCGAGTACTCACAACTACCTTTATCAACACCTATCGCAAAGATCAGCGTCGACCTCAAATTGCACAAGCAGAACTAGAGGATTGGCAGGTTGCAGAGGCGCAATCCCACACAAGCGATCTCGGTAAATCAGCTGAAGTGGAAGCGCTCGAGAATCTTCCAGATAGCGATATCAAGAGCGCGCTGCAAGAGATTCCTGAAGAGTTCCGGATGGTTGTCTATCTCGCAGATGTTGAAGGATTTTCTTATAAAGAGATCGCTGAGATTGTGGGAATTCCTGCAGGAACAGTGATGTCACGACTCAGTCGTGGACGTAAGCAGCTTCGCGAAAAACTCGCCGCATATGCCAAGGAGCTTGGCTATTCAGTAGAGACTTCGAAGAAAGCTGTTGCAAAAGCTGCTCTTGAGAAGGGAGATAAGTCATGAGTTATATAGAGATTCAATGTGGCGATGTCCTCTCTTCGGTCATCTTTATTATCGAAGGTGAACTTGAGCAGTTGCCACAGCGCTCTGCGATTGAAGAGCACATCAGCGCTTGTCTTCCCTGCACAGCAGAAATTGCCCATGAGCGCGCAATGCATGACCTCTTACAAGCAACTCTTCGCCGAACATGCAATGAACGAGCTCCCGAGGATCTCCACGAAGCGCTCCATCGCCAATTACGCGCCCAGATGGCCGGTGCCACCGAAGTTGTTACTCAATTTAGTATGACCGAAATTTCGATTGAGATAGATGAATTTGGCAATATTGAGCATCGAGAAATTAATATTGAACAGACGCATATCCAGCACTTCATTGATGAGGATCACGATGAAACCCGCTGAGGATGTATTGGGAGCCGTTGGTTTTTCAGTGATGACGGTTCGCCCTGGTGACACGGCGCTAGCAATGGGGCTCTCTGAACTTCCTATTGTTGCCACATCTCACCTACTCCATGCGATGGAATCTGCAACTATCGCAGCTCTCAGTGAGTATCTCGACAATGGTGAGACAACATTCCTTCTCTCAACCTCAATCAATCTTCTAGCATCTGCTCAAGTTGGTGTTGAACTACGAGCTAATGCACGTTGCAGCGATATTGCTGGCCGCGAAATTACCTTTCAATGCGATGTCTATGAGGGCGATCGTCACATAGCGCAGGCAGAGATAAAAAGAGCGACAGTGGAGCGAGTAACTTTCCTCGCTCGCACTGCCGCTGAATCTTTACTGAAGAACTAGAAGTCAAAGTTTTAACTTCTGACTTTTAACATCTAGTTACGCCTTCTTGGTCTCCCAGAAGATTGCTGCAATCTCATCGATCTTTGCGATCAATGAATCTGCAACTGCAACATCCTGTGTGCCCTTTGTTCCTGCAGCGCCAGCAAGCTTTGTCGCATCGTTAAAGAGTGTGTGAAGCTGTGGGTACTTCTCAAAGTGAGGAGCCTTGAAGTAATCAGTCCAGAGAACCCAGAGGTGCTCCTTGACTGCATGTGAACGCTCTTCCTTAATTGCAACTGAGCGTGAGCGGAAATCAGCATCCGCATTAGCTGCGTACTTCTCCATGCATGCCTTTACAGAGAGAGCTTCAATGCGAGCCTGTGCTGGGTCATAGACGCCGCAAGGAAGATCGCAGTGAGCAAGGACAGTTGTCTTTGGTGCCAAAAGTGTTGTTAGTAGGTTTCTCATAGGAGAGAGATTACTGCAGGTTAGACTTACGCGCATGAGCAAGAAGTACTCCACTGTTCTCGTTGAGGGCGAATCAATGCTGCCCACCTATTCGCCAGGGGATTGGCTGATGGCCAAATGGGGCGGCTACTTCCTCAAAAAGAGCGGCAGTTCCCCTCTTACTCTCCTCGGAAACCTCATGGGCAACCGTGTGGTGGTGGGGGATGTGGTTGTCATTGAGCGCCCTGAGCAACCCGGGATCTTTTATATCAAGCGAATCACTGAAGTAAAGCCGGAGAGCTTTCAGATCTTCGTATCCAGTGACAATCCCGAAGGAACAGATTCACGTCAGTGGGGATGGTTACCAGTGTTATCTGTTCGGGCGAAAGTTGTCTCAAGAGTTCGCAAGGCAAAGAAGTAATTAAGAATAAAAAACCCCGGCTCGTAATTGAACCGGGGTTTCTCTTTAATTTTCTTAGCGAGTAAAGGCCTCTTGAAGTAACGCCTTCAACTCTTCCTCATGCAAGTGGTGGTTGCCAGTTGCAGGTGATGCAGTTGATCGACGTGAAACTCGACGGAATACGCGCTCATCGATAGCACGACCACCAAGAGCCTCTGATGTGCGAAGGGCAATATGTGGCCATGGTCCCTGATTTGCAGGCTCATCTTGAACCCACAAGAGATTTGCATTTGGATGCTTTGCAGCTTCCTCGCGCATTGCATCGATTGGAAGTGGGTAGAGAAGCTCAACACGAACAATCGCAGTTGAGTTCTCACCAAGCTTCTCGCGCTCTGCAACGAGGTCGTGATAAATCTTGCCTGAGCAGAAGATCACACGTGATGCGTTCTGCACCTTATCGTCACCGATGACTGGGCGGAATGTTCCGCTTGTGAAATCGGTGAGCTTTGACGCTGCCGCCTTAAGACGCAACATCGACTTTGGTGTGAAGACAACCATCGGGCGACGAGTTGGATTAGCAACATGCCAACGCAACAAGTGGAAGTAAGAGGCAGGACTTGATGGTTGGGCCACAGTCATATTCTGTTCTGCACAGAG
>JACCDK010372884.1_pt1 | contig 10180 bp, 9 predicted proteins | sample 7445871 | NCBI WGS metagenome assembly JACCDK01 (sample SAMN15323436, study PRJNA562643) | freshwater metagenome | isolation source: river surface water | place: USA:Blue River Watershed | collected 2017-08-15
GACCTTGCCGGATGTAGGCCTGTTCTCGGACGGAACGGCCGTCAAGCTGGTGGGCGAGGAAACCTTCCGCGTGGCGCGCGGCCTGGTGGACGAGTTCATGACGGTGGACACCGACGCGGTGTGCGCGGCCATCAAGGACATTTTTGTAGACACCCGCTCGATCGTGGAGCCTGCGGGTGCCTTGGCTGTGGCGGCCATCAAGCAATACGTGGCCCAGCACAAAACCAAAGGCCAGACCTACGCTGCCATTTTGTGCGGTGCCAACATGAACTTTGACCGCCTGCGCTTTGTGGCCGAACGCGCCGATGTGGGCGAAGAAAAAGAAGCCTTGTTTGCCGTGACCATCCCCGAAGAGCGCGGCAGCTTCAAACGCTTTTTGGAGCTGATTGGCAGCCTGCCGGGTGGCCCGCGCAACGTGACCGAGTTCAACTACCGCATGAGCGACTCGGACAAGGCCCACGTGTTCTTGGGTTTGAGCACCCATGGCAAAGGCGAAAGCAGCAAGATCACCGCCAAGTTCAACAAGCACCAGTTCACGGCCATCGACCTGACGCACGACGAGCTGGCCAAAGAGCACATCCGCCACATGGTGGGCGGACATTCGGCCCTGTCACAAGACGAGCGCCTGCTGCGCTTTGAGTTCCCCGAACGCCCCGGCGCGCTGCTGAAGTTTTTGAGCCTGATGCGCCCAGGCTGGAACATCTCGCTGTTTCACTACCGCAACCAGGGTGCCGATTACGGCCGCATTTTGGTGGGTCTGCAGGTGCCCGCCAAAGACGACAAGGCGTTTGCCAAGTTCTTGGAGGCGCTGGGTTATCCGTACGCGGAAGAGACCAACAACCCGGTTTATCGCCTGTTTTTGCGGGCTTGAAGCAGACGGGCTCGGGTCAAAGGGCTTTGTCCTGGGCCTGCAAGGACAAAGTGAATGTCTCCGCACCCCCACCTTGAGGACCCAAACTGGCCTGCCTCGGGCCCAGTTTGAGCAAGGTCACGCCTTCGCTCACCACTTGCCCCACTCGAAAAGCCTTGGGCGGCTGCCCATCGACCGAGATCAAGGCGCTGCCTTGCCCGGAGGCACTGGCCACCACGCCCCACAACTGAAAACGTGCCGACAGCGCCACGCTGACCTGCGGGGCCGCAGCAGCAACACCCCAAACACGGGCGCTGTGGGCCGAAGCGTCTGAGCTCAGGCCCACACTGGAAGCAGGCATGGGCGCAAACCCTGCGCCTGACTGCGCCCTCGGGAATGCCAACACCCAAAACACCGCCCCGGCAACGGCCAAACACCAAATCACGGCGGTCAGGACAGCCAAACGTCGGGTGTCGAACGAAGCGTTGAGCGATTGAAACATCCGCAGATTATGATCCAAGGCATGCAAACCCCAGCCCTCCCCTTGAACCGCCCCGCTGCCCGCCGCCAACGCGGCTTCACCCTGATCGAGCTGATGGTCGTGCTGGCCATCATTGGCGTGCTGGCTGCGCTGATCGTGCCCAATGTGCTGGGCCGTGCCGACGATGCGCGCATCACCGCCGCCCGCACCGATGTGGGCAATTTGATGCAGGCGCTCAAACTCTACAGGCTGGACAACCAGCGCTTTCCGACCGGTGCCCAAGGCCTGAACGCCCTGGTCCTCAAGCCCACCACCGAGCCCATTCCCGGCAACTGGAAGCCTTACCTCGAAAAACTGCCCAATGACCCCTGGGGCCGCCCTTACCAATACATGAACCCCGGCATCCGCAGCGAGGTCGAAGTGCTGTCCTTTGGTGCTGACGGTCAGCCCGGCGGTGAAGGCAACAATGCGGACATTGGCAGCTGGCAATAAGCGTCTGCCTCCCTTCAGCCGGGGCTTCACACTGGTGGAGCTGCTGGTGGTCATCGCCCTGATCGCTGTCGCCACTGCGGGCGTCAGTTTGTCACTGCGCGACAGCGCCGACAGTGCCCTGCAACGTGATGCCGAAAGACTGGCCGCCCTGCTGGAGTCGGCCCGCGCACAAGCCCGTGCACAAGGCGTACCTGTGGTGTGGCACAGCCAAATGGGCGGCACCGCTTTTGAATTTGCGGGCTTGCCACCGCCAGGTTTGCCCCGCGCCTGGCTGAACACCCAGACCCGCGCCGCCCCGGGCATCCGCCTGACTTTGGGCCCAGACCCCCTGATCGAGCCCCAAGCCGTGGCTTTGTCCAGCGTGTCATCGCCGGGCAGAACCTTGTGGGTGGTCACAGATGGCTTGCGGCCCTTCAAGGTGCAAAGCACGCCCAACGGGCCAGGGGCACAACCATGAGCCCGAGCCCTCACCGTGCAAGCCAAGGCTTCACCTTGATCGAGGTGCTCGTGGCGCTGGGGATCACGGCCTTGGCGCTCATGGCGGGCATGCAGGCCACAGGTTCGCTCAGCCGCAATGCCGAACGTCAAACCGTGAGCATGCTCGGTCAGATCTGCGCCGAAAACGAACTGATCGCCCTGCGTTTGCGCCGCCAACTGCCCGACACGGGCAACCGCAGTGTGGACTGCACCCAGGCTGGACGTCTGCTGCAGAAGGAGGTATCGGTGCGACCCTTGCCCATCCCCAATTTCAGGCGCGTGGATGCGCGCGTACTCGACCAGGGCAATTATGTGCTGCAACTGTCCACCGTGATGGGGCGTCATTGATGCGCTTTGGCACGCCACCCTCCCCGTCACGCGGCTTCACCCTGATCGAGGTGCTGGTGGCCATCAGCGTGATGGCCTTGATGAGCCTGATGGTCTGGCGCGGTCTGGACGGCATGCTGCGCACGCAAAGCAGTTTGCAAACCCGATCGGACGAGGTGCGCACTTTGCAAGCAGGCTTGGCCCAATGGCAAACGGATTTGGACCAATTGGCCGAGCTGCCCGGCATCCCCAGCTGGGACTGGGATGGCCAGGTGTTGCGCCTGACCCGGCGCAGCGCCGAGGCCCCCATGCAACGCACACCCGATGGCCTGAACGACACCAGCAGCAGCGCCAGCGTGCGGGTGGTCGCCTGGACCTGGCGCGTCGATCCCGGACGCCCCGGGGGAGGCGATTGGCTGCGGTGGCAATCGGGCCCGCTGACTCAGCAAGCAGACTGGCAGCAGGCCTGGGGTCTGGCTCAGCAGTGGGGACAAACACCGAACGCGAGTTTGCGGGCCGCGCAGGTGCAGATCCACCCCTTGTCGGGCTGGCAACTGTTTGTGCACCGCGGCGGCAGTTGGACCAACCCCCTGTCCAGCGATGCGGTCACCCCGGGAGCAGCGCCTTCAGGCGCTGCGAACGAGCGCCGCTTGCCTGGCCACACCACCCCGGATGGGGTGCGCTTGGTGCTGAGCCTGCCACCGGGGCCTGCTGGCCAGGGCACGCTGAGCCTGGACTGGGTGCGACCTACTTTGTCGGGGGCACCGTCATGAACAGGGCTGCTGCTCAGCGTGGCGCCGCATTGCTCACGGCCATGTTGGCGGTGGCTCTGGTCACCACACTGGCCAGTGCCGCCCTGTGGCAACAATGGCGACAGGTCGAGATTGAAACCGCCGAGCGGGGGCGCAGCCAAACCCGGCTGATGATGACCGGCGCCCTGGACTGGACCCGTTTGATCCTGCGCGAGGACGCGATATCGGCCCAAGGCGCGCAAACCGATCACTTGGGCGAGCCTTGGGCCTTGCCCGTCAAAGAGTCCAAGCTGTCCACCTTTTTGTCGCAAGACCAGCAGTGGCGCGAGGGTGATGCCGAGGTCTTTTTGTCAGGTCAAATCACCGATGCCCAGTCGCGCATGAACGTGATGAACCTGCTTGAAAATGGCCAGGTATCGCCCATGGCCATGGCCCGCTTTGCAGCCCTGTTTGAGCGACTCAACCTGCCCCTGGCCGAATTGCAAAATATGGCTCGGCAACTTCAACTGAGCCACGCCAACACCACCGCTGCAGCGGGTGGCCAAGGGGGCGCAGACCCCAACAGAGGGCGCAGCGGTGCCGCTGGCTTGGCCAGCACTGGCACTTGGGGGCCATTGATGCCGCAACACACCGCACAATTGGTGTGGCTGGGCTTGAGTCCGGCCAGTTTGACGGCCCTGCAGCCTTACATCACCGTGTTGCCAGAAGCCACACCCGTCAACCTGAACACCGCATCGGCCGAGGTGTTGTCGGCCGCGATTGCGGGGCTGGACCTGGCCTCAGCACGCCAAGCGGTGCAGCGGCGCGAACGTGGGCACTGGGCCAGCCTGAGCGCCGCCCAGGAAGCTTTGGGTCCGGCAGGACGCTGGCTGGATGAGCGGCAACACAGTGTGCGCAGCCGCTATTTTGAAGTGCAGGGCCGCATGCGCATCGACCAGGTGGTGCAACAGGAGCTGGCCCTGATGCGGCGTGACGGCAGCCAAGTGCGCATGCTCTGGCGCTTGAGCAGCCCACAAATCAGTCACAGTGCACCTCTACAATGATCCGGACATGCGCACCCTGATCATTCAACTGCCCACAGGCTCAGTCCAACCCGGCCAGGCTTATGCCCATGCCGTGGTGGCCAGCGGGTCAGCATCGCCCGCCGTGGCGCTGCAGTGGGCCGTCAGCACCTTGCTGCCCACGGCCCCTGCGCCCACAGAAATCCTGGTTTTGGTGCCTGCGCTGGCGCTGTCGTGGCACCGGGTCACCCTGCCAGAAGGCCTGGCCAAACAACCCGCACGCTGGCTGCCCGCCTTGCAGGGTGTGCTGGAAGACCGGCTGCTGGACGATCCGGCCCAGCTGCACATGGCTTTGCAAGCCGGCTGGGCCAAGCTGCCACAACCCTGGGTAGCGGTGTGCGACCGGGCTTGGTTGAGTGCGCATTTGCAGGCACTGGAGCAAGCCGGCGTGCAGGTGCACCGCATCGTGCCGGAACTCTCACCCCCCTCCGATGCCCAGTCCGCCGCCATCACCGGATTGGGCGATGCCGACAGCGGCTGGCTTTGGGTGAGCCACCCCCAAAAGGGGGTCTGGGGACAGCCCTTGGGCACGTCCAGCACGCAGCCACTGGCACTGGGTTTGAGCAGCGAGGAGCTTCAAGCTGCCACGGTTCGGGCCGAACCGGGCGTGGTGGAGAAGGTCTCGCGCTGGCTGGACACCCCGGCGCGCCTCATGCCCCCTGGCCAACACTGGCTGGACGCCATGGCATCCGAGTGGGACCTGGCCCAATTTGAAATGCGGGCCAACGCACAAACCAGGCGGCTCAAACAATTGCACCGCCTGCTTGACACCCTCCAGCACAGCCCTGCCTGGCGCCCTGCGCGTTGGGGCCTGTTGTTCTTGCTGGCCACACAGTTGATCGGTCTGAATGCCTGGGCCTGGAAAACTCGCGCCGACTGGCAAGCCCAGCAAAACAATTGGGCGCACATCTTGCGCGACACATTTCCGCAAACGCAGGTCGTGGTCGATGCGCCCTTGCAAATGGCCCAGCAGGTGGAGCGACTGCGCCAAGGCTCCGGCCAATTGGGTGCGGGTGACCTGGAATCGATGCTGGCGGCCTTGGGCCAGGCTTTACCGCCAGATCTGGCCGCGCCCCGGCAATGGGCCTATCAGAATGGTCAGTTGCGCCTGCAAGGCTTCAAGCCCTCGGCCATGCAGCAACAGGCCGTGCAACAAAACCTGAACAAGCAGGCTTACCAATGGCGCGCCGATGGCGATGATTGGATCATGAGCGTTCAGCCCACCCCAGGGGGTCGACCATGAACAGCCCGAACGCATGGCAGCAATTCCGCCAAGCCGGGCAACAGCTTTGGCGTCAGCGCAGTCCACGCGAACAAATGCTGCTGCGCTGGGGTGCATGGCTGGTGCTGGCGGTGAGCCTGTGGCAGTGGGCACTGGCCCCGGCGCTGCGCACCTGGCATCAAGCCCCGACCCGACAGGCCGCACTGGACTTGCAGACGCAGCGCATGCGCCAGTTGCAAGCGCAGGCCCAAAGCCTGCAAAAACCGGCTTCGGTCTCGCGCACGGAAGCGGTGCAATGGCTGGAAAAAAACCTGTCTGAACTCGGCCCGAATGCCCAGATCAGCCTGCAGGGGGACAGCGCCACCTTGCGTGTTGAAGCAGCTCCGGCCTGGGCCATGGCCCGCTGGCTGAGCCAAGCGCGTGACAGCACCCAAGCCCTGCCCCTGCAGGCCCAAATGCAACACCACAGCCAATCCACCAGCCAAGAAGTGCTGTGGCAAGGCACTGTGGTGCTGCGACTGCCCTGATCACCATGCCCAGCCACCCTCGCCTCATGTCCACCCCGGCCCCCCGCCGAACTACCCACCAGGCCAGCGCTTCGGTCTGGGGCTACGCCTTGGCTGGGGCGCTGCTGGGCTTGGGCCTGGCCTTGTGGGTGTGGGCCCCTGCACGCTGGCTGGCCTGGGGCGTGGGCCAAGCCACTCAGGGCCAAGTGCAATGGCTCAACCCGCGCGGCACGGTGTGGCAAGGCTCGGCCCAATGGGTGCTCAGCGGGGGCAAGGGCAGCCTGGACACACAGGCTTTGCCAGGCCGCCTGCACTGGACGATCACCCCCCGCTGGAATGGACTGCGTCTGGACTGGCAAGCCGACTGCTGCATGGGCCAAACGGCGCGTGTGCAAGCGGGCTTGGGATGGAACACCTGGCAACTGCAGCTGGGCGACCACGCTTCGGTCTGGCCCGCCGCCTTGCTGACCGGTTTGGGCGCACCCTGGAACACCTTGCAGGCCGATGGGCAGCTGCACTTGAACACCCGATCGGTGCAATTGCACTGGGCCCAGGGACGCATGCAAATGCAAGGGCACATCACACTGCAGGTGCAGGACCTGTCCTCGCGCTTGAGCCCGGTCAAACCCATGGGCAGTTACCGCATCGACCTGACCGGCACCCCAGAAGGCACGCCCACACCCAGCTTGTTGCTGAGCACGCTGCAAGGGCCTTTGCGCTTGTCAGGGCAAGGCCAATGGGTGGGTGCCCGCCTGCGCTTCACGGGCGAAGCCATCGCGCAAGAAGGCCATGAGGCCGCATTCGACAACCTTTTGAACATTCTGGGTCGCCGTCAAGGCGCGCGCAGTCTGCTCTCTTTGGGATGAACCCGTTTCATTCGCACGCCATGCACCAAGCCATGAACACCTCCAACGCATCGCACTCCACCCTGCGGCATGCCCGCTTTTGGTCCCCCGCATGGCGCTGGCAGCCCAAGGCTGTGGCCTTGGCATGCGTGGCCAGCCTGGCTTTGTGTCAGCCCCAGGCCATGGCGCAAAACCTGCGCAAAGAACCGGTCACCCTCAATTTTGTGAATGCCGAAATCGACGCCGTGGCCCGCACGCTGGCGACCTTGTCGGGTGCGAACGTCGTGGTCGACCCGCGCGTCAAGGGCACTTTGTCCTTGTCCAGCACGGTGCCAGTGCCCCCGGCACAGGCCTTGCGCTTGTTTGCGGCCCAGTTGCGCACGCAGGGCTTTGCGCTGGTGGAGTCGGCCGGGCTTTACACCGTGCTGCCCGAGGCCGAAGCCAAACTGCAAAGCAGCACGGTCTCTGCAGGTGCAGTGCCCACGCACAACGGGCAAATCGTGACGCAGATCTTCAAACTCAACCACGAGAATGCGAACAACCTGGTGCCGGTGCTCAGGCCGCTCATCAGCCCCAACAACACCATCAACGTGAACCCGGGCACCAACGCGCTGGTCATCACCGACTACAGCGACAACCTGCAGCGGCTGGCCCGCATCGTGGCTGCCTTGGACGTGGCCAATGCCACCGGGGTCGAAGTCATTCGCCTGCAGCACGGCATCGCGGGCGAACTGGCACCCATGGTGCAGCGCCTGCTCGATTCGGGCGCCGCCGCTGCCGCCCCCGCCCCGCAGGGCCAGAGCGACACAGGCTTTCGGACCACGGTGCTGCCCGAGGTGCGTACCAATGCCCTGATTGTCCGTGCGGCCAACCCGGCACGCCTGGCGCTGGTGCGCAGCCTGGTGGTGCAACTGGACCAGCCCAGTGCCACCGGTGCGCGTGCGGCCAGTGGCAACATCCATGTGGTGTACCTCAAGAACGCCGACGCCACCAAACTGGCAGCCACCTTGCGTGCAGCCATGACGGCCCAGGGCAACCAGAACTCGCCCGGCACCCTCAACCTGAACCTCAACACCACCAACCCCGGCACCATGCCCGCTGCCACCAGCAACACGCCTGGCCAAAGCAACACCGCGCAGCAGCCATCGACAGGGGGGCAGATCCAGGCCGACCCGGCCACCAACTCGCTGATCATCACCGCGCCAGAGCCACAGTACCGGCAATTGCGTGCCGTGATTGACATGCTGGACCAGCGCCGGGCTCAGGTCTTTGTGGAAAGTTTGATCGCCGAGGTGCGGGCCGACAAAGCGGCCGAATTCGGGGTGCAGTGGATGAGCGGCACCGGCACCGGCAGCAACACAGTCGGTCTGTTGGGCACCAACTTCAATGTCGGCGGCACCAATTTGCTGACCCTGGCCGCCAACGCGGCCTCAGGCAACGTTGGCGCTTCCACAGGTTTGAACCTGGCCGTCGGACAACAACGCAACGGCGTACTGGCCTTGGGGGCCTTGGCGCGTTTTTTACAAAAGGACGGTGATGCCAATGTGCTGTCCACGCCCAATTTGCTGACGCTGGACAACGAAGAGGCCAAGATCGTCATTGGCCAAAACGTGCCTTTTGTCACCGGCTCGTTTGCCAGCGGCTCGACAGGCGCCACCAACCCGTTCACCACCGTGGAGCGCAAGGATGTGGGCCTGACACTGCGGGTCAAGCCCCAAATCAGCGAAAACGGCACGGTGAGGATGCAGATTTACCAGGAGGTCAGCAGCGTGGAAGCCTCTTCCATCGATTCACGCACAGGCCTGATCACCAACAAACGCTCGATCGAGTCGAACGTGCTGGTCGAAGACGGTGCGATTGTGGTCCTGGGCGGCTTGCTGCAAGACGACACCAGCAACAACCAGGAGAAAGTCCCGGGACTGGGCAATGTGCCTTTCTTTGGCAACCTGTTCAAGTCAGAAGCCCGTCGGCGCAACAAAACCAATTTGATGGTGTTCTTGCGCCCGGTGGTGGTGCGCGATGGGGCCGCCACAGAAGCCTTGTCCCGAGGACGTTACGAGCAAATGCGCCTCAACCAACAAGGCTTCCAGCCTGCGGCCACCAGCACGCTGCCCATCAGCGGCTCGGCGGTGTTGCCGGCTTTGGGCGCAGACACCGCACCGCCTGCACAAGCCCCCGCTGCACCACAGGCCAATCCGGCCAGCAACCGTCCCTGAGCCCACTTCAAAGCCATGGCTTACCCTTTGCCCTACTCGTTTGCACGTGCCCACCAGCTGCTGCTGGAGGACGACGGCCAAAGGCTGTGTCTGAGCCATTGCGAGACCAGTGACCGCTCGGCCTTGTCCGAGGTGACGCGCAAGTTTGCAGGTCAAGGCTTGCAACTGCAGTCCACCACTGCCGCCGAATTGGCGCAGCGCATTCACCAAGCTTATTCGGGGGGGCAAGCGCATGGGGCCTCCATGGCCGCCGACGTGGTCAGCGAGGTCGAGTCCGAAGCCGATCTGTCGCGCATGATGCAGGAGCTGCCTGCCGTGGAAGACCTGCTGGAGGCCAGCGACGACGCGCCCATCATCCGCATGCTCAACGCTTTGCTCACGCAAGCGGCCCGCGACGGTGCCAGCGACATCCACATCGAGCCCTATGAACGACTCTCCAGTGTGCGCTTTCGCATAGACGGCACGCTGCGCGAGGTTGTACAACCGAACCGGGCGCTGCATGCTGCACTGATTTCGCGCCTGAAAATCATGGCCGAACTCGACATCGCCGAAAAACGCTTGCCGCAAGACGGCCGCATCAGCCTGCGCCTGGGCTCGCGGGCGGTGGACGTGCGCGTCTCGACCCTGCCCAGCGCCCACGGCGAGAGGGCAGTGCTGCGCTTGCTGGACAAGAGCGAGGCGCGTTTGACTCTGGAAGCGGTGGGCATGCAAGGCCGTGTGCTGGCGCAAATGGACCAATTGATTGGGCAGCCGCACGGCATTTTGCTGGTCACAGGCCCCACCGGTTCGGGCAAAACCACCAGCTTGTATGCGGCGCTGCAGCGGTTGGACGCCACGCGCAACAACATCATGACGGTGGAAGATCCGATTGAATACGAATTGCCCGGCGTGGGGCAAACGCAGGTCAACAACAAGATCGATTTGAGCTTTGCCAAAGCGCTCCGCGCCATC
>JACCDK012085677.1_pt1 | contig 10178 bp, 10 predicted proteins | sample 7445871 | NCBI WGS metagenome assembly JACCDK01 (sample SAMN15323436, study PRJNA562643) | freshwater metagenome | isolation source: river surface water | place: USA:Blue River Watershed | collected 2017-08-15
CCATCGTTATGGCTGCGTCAATATCCTTCGATGACCTAAATGGACTAGTAGGTTGCAGATAAATGATGTAGTCAAAATTAGAATAGGCACTCAATGCATGCCCAATCACGTCTTGGGCGGTTGCAAGATCTGTACAAAGTTCTGGGGGCCGATTCAAGGTCCCCACACCGAAGTTGTCAGCGATTTCTAGGATTAATGGGTCATCTGTGGTAACGATAACTTTTGTGATAAATTTTGAATTGCCAGCAGCGATAAGCGTCCAGCAAACGAGAGGCAACCCACCTAGATGCTTTGAATTCTTTCCGGGCAATCCCTTCGAACCTTTTCTCGCCGGAATTAGGGCCAAAATTGTTGGAGATTTATCTAAGCTAGACACTCAAACATTCGTCCTTTCTGCTAAGGCAGCAATTTACCGCTAATGTTAGGTTTTGTTAAACGTTTGGGGAAGGCAGGCATGTCGAGAATACTGGTCACCGGTGCGGATGGTTTCATTGGGTCGCATGTCGTAGCAGACTTACTTGCTAACGGTCACGACGTGATTGCATTGGCTCAGTACAATTCATTTGGAACACGCGGATGGCTAGAAGACATCCCCAACCATCGTAATCTGAGTTGTGTAGTGGGAGACGTTCGCGACTCAGAGTTTTGCAACAAGATTACAAAAAACGTGGATTCAGTTATTCACTTGGCTGCACTTATTGGAATTCCGTATTCATACGTAAGCCCCAGAAGCTATTTAGAAACAAATATATCTGGAACATTCAATATCTGTCAGTCCTCACTCGAAAATGAACTTTCTTCAGTTGTTATCCTCTCAACCAGTGAAGTCTACGGAACTGCTCTCTCGGTACCCATTAATGAGCAGCATCCCTTACAGCCCCAATCGCCATATAGCGCATCAAAAATAGGAGCAGATGCCATTGCACAAAGTTTTTTCAACGCGTTCAATCTGCCGGTTACGATTGCTAGACCGTTCAATACATTTGGACCGAGACAATCAAGAAGAGCCTTTATCCCAAGCGTGATCTCTCAGATACTTAATGGAGCGGACGAAATAAAAGTCGGCGACATATCCACTTCAAGGGACTTGACGTTCGTCAAAGAGACTGCAAAATTCTTAAGGTTAATGTCAGAACGAGGCCCCAAAGATGGAACCGCAGTGAATATTGGAACATCAAATGAATTTACGATGAGGCAGGTAATTCAAATTATCCAAGATGTTTTGGGCACAACTATCCAAGTTGTGGAAGACAAAACTCGCTTTAGACCCTCAAATTCTGAGGTGAAAAGGTTGGTCTGCGACAATACGAAATTGCAAAGTATTTTTGGCGAAACTCCGCAAGAATGGGTTGTCCCAGGAATAGAAGAAACTGTGTCTTGGATTCGAGAGAACTTAAACCGACCTGGATATATTTCCAGTGATTACGCTATATAAGTTCTGAAATGACAAATCAAATTCAACTTGCCGTACCAAATCTAAAGGGCAATGAAGCAAAATACTTGTTGGAATGCATCGACCAAAATTTTGTTTCGACAGTTGGACCATTTGTCGAAGAATTCGAGGCCCAACTCAAGGCGTTGACGGGTGCGAAATTCGCCATTGCTACAAACACGGGCACTAGTGCCATACATTTAGCGCTTTTGGGGGTAGGTACCAAACCAAACGACATCGTGCTTGCACCAAATTACAGTTTTATCGCTTCTGCTAACGCTATTCGTCATTGCGGCGCCAACCCTTGGTTTATTGATTTTAGACTCAATGATTGGGGAATGGACCCATCACTTCTAGAAGCTGAACTGGAGCAAAAGACCCGAATTACAGATAAGGGTGTATTTCATATAACAACTGGCAAGAAAGTTTCGGCAATTTTGGCCGTCCATGCTGCTGGTAACCCTGCCGACGCTACAAGAATAGACCAGATTGGAAAACGATTCTCGCTCCCCATTATCTATGACGGTGCAGCGGCACTCGGCGCAACAGTTTTAGGGGATGATATTTCTAACTTTGGAAATGCAACCACACTTTCGTTCAATGGGAACAAGACTTTTACTGCTGGTGGTGGCGGATGTGTATTGACGAACAGTAAATCACTGGCAGATAAAATCCGCCATTTGAGTTCTACGGCGAGAATTAGTAAGAACTACGATCACGATGAGGTTGGCTACAACTACCGAATAACTAATATTCAAGCGGCGGTTGGCAAAGCGCAATTAGAATGCTTTGATCAATTCTTGGCTAGAAAGCGCTCTATTTTAGCCAGATACAACATGGAATTTTCCAAATACTCTGGCATAGCATTCCCAAACGATAGTCAGTCGCTAACCTCAGCCTGGGTGAGTGGAATTGTTACACCACCACAAGAAAAATTCAACGCTCAACAATTTAAGTCGTACCTACTCGAACATGGCGTTGAAGCCCGTTCATTTTGGAAACCTATGCATTTACAATCCCCGTTTGGTAAATCTATGATGTCCAAAGTGACTAACTCCAACGATTTCTATTCGAGAATTATCATTCTACCTAATTCAACAAGCCTCACGGAAAATGATGAAGATCAAGTAGTTAAAAGTGTGCATGACTATTTCGGGAATTTCAAGCAACAATGAAGACGTTAATAGTGTCAAGCACGAGGGCTGACTATGGATTCATAAAGCCTATATTCCACGAACTAAAGAAGTCTCCCTCCTTTATCCCCGAATTGATGGTCGCAGGGACTCACCTTTCAAAAAAATACGGAAAGACTATTAATGAAATCAAAGCTGACGGTATTCCGATAACCTACACAAGTAGGAATTACGGTGATTATTTCAAAGGAGAAGTTTCAACCGGCTTAAACTTTCTCGCAACCTATATCTCAACCTTTAGGGCACTTCGAAAAAGCAAACCCGACCTCATAATTCTTTTTGGAGATCGGTTTGAAATTTTGGCCAGTGCGTCGGCCGCAACATTACTCCAGATTCCAATTGCACACATTGCGGGAGGCGATCTTTCCCTTGGAGCGAACGACAATCAAATTCGACACTCTATAACCAAACTATCTCATCTTCACTTCTCCTTGAACGATGAATCTCGATTTCGAATTATTCAAATGGGAGAAAATCCTGACAGGGTATTAACCATTGGAAACAGCTCACTGGAAGACTCACGCAATGCCATTCAGTTAGATCGTGCTTCACTAGAATCGAAGTATAATCGAGAATTCTCAGAAAAGATCCTCTTAATCACTTTTCATCCTGTAACCCTCTCAGATGACTATGGGGTGAAGGAGTTTTCCGAGCTTTTGGCCGCACTTTCCAATTTGGATGATTCCTTTACCCAAATTTTCACGGGGACGAATAATGATTCAGGGTCATCAGAAATAAGAAAGTTGATGAGACGGTATTGCCGCGAAAATGAGAGTAGAACCATGTATGTAGAATCTCTAGGATCCGAAGATTACGTGAACTTCCTTCGAATTGCGGATGCCTGTGTAGGTAATTCTTCGAGTGGACTGTATTTAGCGCCCTCAACAAATACCCCAACAATAAACATCGGGTTGAGGCAATTAGGTCGAACACCGTCACCATCAATAATTAATGTCTCTGGAGATCGAAGTAAAATAGAAAAGGCGCTTAAGTCTGTCAAGAGAAAACCTTTTGATGAACTTAGCCAATCACCACCCCAGCCGAGCCCATCCAGGCTGCTTGTTGAGAAACTAACATCAATAAAGAACATGAGAGAACTACTAATAAAACCTTTTTTTGAAAATCATAGTTCTCGGACGGAAGGTGAAACAGAATCATGGTGAAGATTATTGCCGAAGCTGGAGTAAATCACAATGGCTCTTTAGACCTAGCCTTAGAGCTTGTTGAAATCGCAGCAGAATGTAAAGTTGACGCAGTGAAGTTTCAAACTTTCAAGGCCGGCAGTATCGTGATTAATGATGCAGCTAAGGCAAATTATCAGATTGGTAAATCAAGCGGTGAGACACAAGCCGACATGCTTAGATCTCTAGAACTTAGCCATGATGAGTTTATCGAGGTAGGCAATTTCTCTCGGTCTAAAGGTATCGAATTCATTTCAACACCTTTTGATGTAGATTCACTTCACTTCTTAGTCGATACTATAGGCGTTGAGACTCTGAAAATCTCATCTGGCGATATCACGAATTATTTACTCCTATATACTGCTGGTTTAACTCAAAAAAATATAATTATTTCAACAGGCGCATCTTCAATCTCTGAAATAAGCAAGGCGTTGAATGTGCTTTCAGCCGGGAGACAAAGAATGAGCACTAAAGAAATCAAAGAATTCTCTTCCAAGGAGTATTCAATCGAGAATATTCCGTTCCCGGAATCTGTAACGATTCTTCACTGCACCTCTGAATACCCAGCTCCCTTTGTAGATTTGAATTTAGCTGCAATCCCCTACCTCAAAGAGATTTATTCGCTCAAAGTTGGATATTCGGATCACTCATTAGGAATTGAAGCCTCAATTGCCGCCACTGCATTAGGGGCTGAAGTCATTGAAAAGCACTTTACATTTGACCGAAATGCTGAAGGACCTGATCATTCTGCATCACTTCTTAAGCAGGAACTTCTCGAAATGACGAATGCCATTCGGAACGTAGATGTAGCAATAGGAAACCCCGAGAAAAAAGCTCAATCATCCGAGGCATTGAACATCAACTTGATTAGAAGAGGCCTATACGCTAATCGAAGTATTAATAAGGGTGAAACGCTAACTGAGGCAGATGTTGCCGTTTTACGACCAGCAAATGGAATTGATCCAATCAGATACTGGGATTATGTTGGCCACGTTGCGACCCGTGATCTTGCTTCTGGAGAAGACTTAGCGCTATGAGTCGATTCGCGAAACCAATTGTAATTGTCGGCGCAGGTGGACATGCACACGTGGTTCGAGAGCTTGCCCTCAACCTGGGCTTTACCGTGGTTGGTTTTGTCGAAAAGTCAGACAAACCCTCTAAACCAATAGTTAATCAACTGACGATTTATTCCAAGGAAGAACTTTTGAATTCGGAAGTGGTTGCAAATTATCTGACCAACGGTGTACCAAGAACTTCAACTCGCCGGATTCCTATAAGCGAGCTCGAAAAATTGCAGACGATTGGATATGCAGCAGTTTCGTTGATTTCACCTAGAGCTATTATTGCTGAAAGTGCAATCATCAATAAGGGTGTGCAAGTTTTCCCAGGTGCCATTGTGCAAAGTCATTCAAGGTTGGGCGATTGGGTATTGATAAACAGCGGAGCAATAATTGAACACGATGTCGAAATTGGACGAGGCACTCACGTCGCACCAGGAGCAATCATCTGTGGGGGAGTCACTCTGGGACCTAACTGTTTCATCGGCGCGGGCTCGGTCTTGCGAGAAGGCATCTCTGTTGCTGAAAATACTATTGTCGGAGCTGGCGCAGTAGTCACGAAGAACATCCCTACCGGTGGGATTGTCGTTGGGAATCCAGCACGCCGGCTCGAGAAAGGAAAGTGAGCGGTTGATGGACCTTTGTATTCCAGAGACTTCTACTCTGAAAGAGGCAATGCAGGCGATTGACCTTTGGGGTTTTCAGAGCGTAGCCGTTGTAAAGAGAGACCTTACTCTAGTGGGAGTTATTTCCGACGGCGATATCAGAAGAGCGCTGCTCGCAAATGCTTCTCTGGGGTCCTTCGTCAAAGATTTCATGAACAAAACACCAGTCTTCTCTTTAGAAAACTCTTCTGAACAAGAGGCCCTTATGTTGATGCGAAAATTCGCGGTGAGGATTGTCCCAATCGTTGGAAAAGACACCAAAGTCCTACGAATTTTGACTGATCAACCTATCGAAGATATAAAAAATCATTCCCCCGTATTAATCATGGCCGGAGGTCGAGGGGAGCGACTATTGCCAATCACGAGAGACATTCCAAAGCCTCTTGTAAAGGTTTTTGGATATCCAGTTTTGGAGATTTTGATACGACAACTTCGCTCCCAAGGCTTTTATAAAATTTATATAGCAGTCCACTACTTGGCTGAAGAGATAGCGAATTATTTCGGTGACGGGAATGCTTTTGATGTCGAGATAAAGTATCTTTTTGAGGACACCCCACTTGGCACAGCTGGTGCAATCAATTTGATTCCAGATAAAGAAAGTGAATATCCGCTGATTTTATGTAACGCCGATCTGATCCAGACGATAAACTTTTCTGAGACAGTATCACTCCACAAAAACTCGAACTCAGACCTCACAATTGTTGGAGCGACGTACAAACATCAAATACCGTATGGCGTTCTTGAGGTTCAGGACTCCAAATTAGTACGCATCAACGAGAAACCTTGGCGCGAGGAGATAATAAGTGCTGGAGTATACGTTCTGTCACAAAACATCCGAAGCAAGTTTTCAACTAACAGAGCCTTCCACATCACAGAAGTTATTGAAAGGTCATTGTCACTCGGGCTGAAAACTTCAATCAAGATTGCAGAGGGATTTTGGTTAGATATTGGCACCCAAGAAACACTCAAGGCCGCAAACGAAAGTCCTAAATCGTGACTTTTAGAGTAATTGCGCGCCTAGACATAAAACCTCCGAACCTAGTTAAAGGCATACATCTCGAAGGGCTTAGGAAAATTGGAGACCCTTGGGAATACGCAAAAAAATATTATGCGATGGGGGCTGATGAAATTTCGTATCAAGACATAGTTGCCTCTCTTTACAACAGAAACAGTATTGCAGAATTGGTGGCAAAAACGACCTCGGAAGTATTCATACCTATTTCCGTTGGAGGTGGCATTAGGAAGCCTGAAGATGCGAGAAACTTAGTCAGAATGGGCGCAGATAAAATCGTCTTGAATACCGCAGCTGTATCGAGTCCGAGCATCATTCGAAACATTGCTGAAGATCTGGGAAAACAAGCCGTAGTCCTAGGCGTTGAAGCTATGCATCAAGACTCTGGTTCGTGGGAGGTGATGACGAATGGTGGCCGTGAACACACAGGAAAAAAAGTTATCGAGTGGATTCGGGAAGCTGAACAACTAGGAGTGGGTGAAATCCTTCTAACTTCCATTAACAAAGAGGGAACACGAAAAGGTTTTGACTTAAGACTCATCGAATCTGCAAGGAAAATTTCTCAGTTGCCGTTAATCGCTCACGGTGGTGGTGGATGCTTGAAAGATATTGTAGATGTGGCTCGAACTGGTGCGGATGCTGTGGCCCTTGCGAGCGTGCTCCACTATGGGATTCTTGAGATTTTGGAAATTAAGAAATCGCTCAGAGAGTCCGACATTGAGGTTAGATTATGAAGATTGTTGTCATAGATTATCAAATTGGAAATCTTCTCAGCGTAACAGGGGCCCTGACGGCTTTGGGTCGCCCATTTGAGTTAGACACAAATGGCCAACACCTTCGCGGAGCAGACTTGTTAATTGTTCCCGGCGTTGCATCTTTTGGAAATGGAATTAGGAACTTAAACCAATTCAGCCAATTCAATGGGATAAAGACACACCATGAAAAAGGGAAGGCAATAATTGGACTTTGCCTTGGGGCGCAAATACTTCTCGAATCTAGTCAAGAATCGCCCGGTGTTAATGGGCTGGGATTGGTCAAAGGGGAATCTGTTCTCATGGATCTGGATCTTGGCCGAGTGCCTAACCAAGGTTGGCAACAAGTAAATTTTGCCGGAACTCGATTAGAAAGATACTTTCCCAATGATAAATATTTCTATTTTTCACACAGCTTTAAAATGCAACTAGATGAAAAGTTGGCTTCTGCAATGACCATAAAAGGTGAGTCGGTTGTAGGGTATTTCGAGAAAGGAAATATTCATGGAATTCAGTTTCATCCAGAAAGAAGCGGTGAGGACGGGCTATTCTTGCTAGATAGAGTGCTTGACCTTGCTAGGATGGACTCATGAATGAAGCCGATTCGCTGAATACTTACTACGGACTTCCTCAACAGGTTCTATTCTGCAAGAAATGTGTGATTTCTAACCAAAGGCCCAATAGTGCTGTCGAGTATGAACACAATAAAGATTCACTTAAAACTACAATCGCATTTGATGAAAATGGGATATGCGACGCTTGTAATTTCGCTGATAAGAAAAAGAAAGAAATTGACTGGGAGTCAAGAGAGTCTCAACTAGTGGAGCTTGCCAAGAGATTTGAATCGCATCCAGGACGTTACAATTGTATTGTCCCCGGCTCAGGAGGCAAAGATAGTTTTTTCCAATCCCATGTGCTGAAACATAAATATGGATTTAGGCCACTCACAATCACTTGGGCTCCGCACGAGTACACCGCTTGGGGATGGCGAAATTTTCAATCCTGGATAGGCTCAGGATTTGATAACTTACTAACGACACCCAATTCCCAGGTTCATCGTCTTTTGACTAGATTGGCAGTTGACAACTTATTCCACCCTTTCCAGCCCTTTATGCTTGGGCAAAAAGCGTTAGCGCCAAAATTAGCAGCTCTTCACGAGATCCCGCTTGTTTTTTATGGGGAAAATGAAGCTGAATACGGAAATCCTATTCAAGATACTGAATCAGCAGAGAGGGATTTCTCGTACTTTTCTTCTAAAGATAACTCACAAGTATTGCTTAGTGGCGTCTCTATCGAAGAGCTCATAGGAAAATATGGCGTCGCGCAGTATGAATTGCAGCAATACCTACCCGAGAATCCTTTGCGTCTGCAGGAAGTTGGAGTGCAAGTTCACTACCTAGGTTACTACTTGCAGTGGCATCCTCAGGCAGCCTACTACTACGCAGTTGAAAATGGGGGGTTTGAACCCAGCCCAGAAAGAACCCCAGGAACATACAGTAAGTACAACTCAATTGATGACAAAATTGATGACCTACATTACTGGACTACGTTTGTTAAGTTCGGCATCGGGAGAGCAACATACGACGCTGCTCAAGAAATTCGAAATGATGAAATCACTCGAGAGGAAGCGGTGGCTCTAGTTCAACGTTATGACGGTGAGTGGCCAGATCGGTTTGAGGCAGACTTAATGCGGTACTTAAGCGTAGACGCACGACTAGGCCAAAAAACTCTAGATTTGTTCAAATCTCCAGAAATGTCAAAAGGATTATTTCTAGAACTTGCCGATAAGTTCAGAAGCCCGCATTTATGGAAAATTGAAAATGGCGGATGGGTACTCCGACACCAAGTATCCAACTAGTCATTCCATTTTTCCCATGAGTAAATCTGTTTTCCATCTTGCCAACTCGCAACACGACCCCTGTAATACTTCCGATTCCTCCATTCCTGGACTGAGGGATCAATCGCACCATCACCCATAGCGTCTTTTATTTTCGGTAGATTTTCTTCTAACCATGCCTGTTTACCTTCAAAATTTAGGCGCCCAAAATCCAATAATTCTAAAATATGATTTTTATTGACGGAAATTGGACCATCTTTTGTCTCGCGAGGACCAAGAACAGTAAAGTGTTGCTCAACCAAGCCCGCACCTAGCGCTACGGCTATTTTCGCAGGAATTTGTCTCGCTATATCCGGATTTTCTGTAAAGTGGTCAGAAAATCCGATATTTGGGTGAAGGTCCTTCAGCTTAGAAAGCCGATTTAGATTTAGCCTTGAAAATGTCGTCGGATATTCCGAAACACAGTGCAAGAACCACTGATTTTCAATTGGAATTGAAGAACTCCCCAAAATTCTTGCCGTTGTTCTAATCTCGCCCTCAGTCGTTGCGCCTGTAGATATAACAATTTCAGATGCAAATTCACACACATAATCAATTAACGGGTAACTTGCACAATCATAACTCGCTATTTTTATCGATTTATATCCCAAAGCACGAGCGCGACGCGCCCCCCCGTGTGTAAAAACTGTAATCATTGGAACGACCGAGTGCTCCTCACACAAAGCTTTAAATTGACTCTCTTGCGCTTCTGAGAGATCCAAGCTCCCCAATCTCTCCATTTCGATAGAATACGGTCGCAGAACTACCTGGTTTAGTTCACTAATTTCTGGCGAGCGAAACATTTCTCTATCCGTGAGTTCAGAAGAATAAAGTCCTTGTAACTTACAATGAGTTGCGCCTGCTTCTGCAGCCGAAGCAACCATTCGCCTGAGAACCTCGAAATCACCGTTATGGTTTTGGCACATTTCTGCTATGAATTTCATAGGTAGACTCTACCTTCCCCGGTTTAAGAGGAACTCCGCAAACTCAAAATCTATCGCCGTATCTA
>JACCDK010157196.1_pt1 | contig 10175 bp, 6 predicted proteins | sample 7445871 | NCBI WGS metagenome assembly JACCDK01 (sample SAMN15323436, study PRJNA562643) | freshwater metagenome | isolation source: river surface water | place: USA:Blue River Watershed | collected 2017-08-15
TAGTTTAATATATCCACCAATGGGTGGCTAGCAGTTATTTAATCCTAATCCGTAATCTAATAGGCTATAATTATCTAATTATTCACCAATCAATACTAAGTAATTAACCCTTTCGTGAACAAAACCCTACAATTTGCAGGGTTTTACTTTTTTTGGCAAAACAAGGTACATCTTCAATTTGCTTTATCCTACAATTTGTAGGGAAATACATCTTGTATTGATTTTTTTATTAGGGACCTGTGCAAATGGGGGGATAGGTGAAACAGAGGTAAAGTTCTAAGAAATTAGCCAATAATAGCGCGTAAAAACCGGTTAGTTTTCCTCCAGAGGGTAAACTACATGTAGTTTTCAGATGTGAAGCGTTGAAAATGAAAACTTCGCAAAGAAAATGGAGATGAGAAGGCTTTGAATCGCAAAGAAAATGGAGATGAGAAGGCTTTGAACAGGCGCAATCACATGCGACCTTTTTTTTATTTTTCTTTTATTTATGGAAAAAAATGCAAGCTCAAGCAAAACAAATGGAAATACATACAATTTGAAAAGCTTCTTCATCCCTAGTGGTATTCGATTGAAGCATGAGAGCTAAATGAACTATCAAGCGATAAGAAAGTAGGCTCGTTCTCGTATTCATCTTCGTTCAACGTAGGTAAAACCACAAGTGCAGCAGCACGTGCTTCTCGATCCAATCGCTGTTTTTCTACTTTTTTTTTAATGATCCGTTCAATTTTTAATTGCTTGCTTTCTTTGTTCATGTTGGATTGCTTCATGATGTTTCCGTTGACGTTGAAAAGGCCTTGTGGTAAGTAATAGCGATGAAACTTGTCCCAGCATGTCCATGAGTAGTCGTAATTTGGACCATCAATTGATGTTTGTAAATAAAATCCATTGTTTTGTTCATCGTGACGCATGTACAACTGTTTGCACAAGCAAACTTTGTGGTTCTGACAATAATCTGTCTTTTGCGTTGCTTTTCTTCCTTCATGCCTGCATATAACACATTCTCTTGCGTCTCGACTTTTTTTTTTTAGATGCGTCGTGACGTATGTTGAAGAGTACGCATCGCACTGGAATTGTGGACTCGGCGATGCTTTTCGAGATATCGGTACTTGTGCTGGCGTGGATGGTGCTCTCATGTCCTGTGTTGACCCTATCAACAACGCTTCTGAGTCCATTGCATCAGCCCATTTTCCATTCAAGAGATCTCCAATCAACTGAAACATAAAGAATCGATGTGGATCTCTTTCTTCTTCACGTGATTTTTGCTTTTTCTTTTCGCTATCCATCGCTAATTTACGCGTCACGTACGCATTTACTCGTGCGATATCGATAAACGCCAGAGCCAGCTTCTTGTGCCACTTCTGAAAGGAATGGCCGTCACAAATCGAGAATCGAGCGCGCAGCTGGTCCAAGCGGTCCACCCCTTGCATTGCTGCGTTGTATTCTCTTACCACCACTGGCGCGCAAAACTCCACTTTGTTCTGTTTGATCTGTCGATAGATTTTGGTAGAACCACTGCTATCCGCATTTGATAGCATGTTGACGATTGAGCCATCCATCCACGAGCAGGCAACAATCTTGTGACTTGTGTTGACTGCGATAATCGAAGTGCCTCTAGGGATGTCTTTATCCTTCGGCAGAACGACAAAAGAAGGAAAATGCTTGCTGTTCTTTCGAACGGTACCTCTTCCATACAAACCGACGGTGCGCAAACTCATCAGAAGTGCAGCAGACGTATAGAAATTATCTGTGTTCACGATTCGATTCGACTTGTAAAATGGCTGTGTCACCTCCAAAACGTGCTTGCGTACCTCCGCTGAGTGCTGCAAGTCCTTTTCAAATTGTTCTCCGACATGCGTTGACATTGTGCCTTGAAGACGAGCTTTCATTTCAGCAGAGCAATGAAGTTTGAACGAATACGCAAGCCACGTGGTGGCGCAAGCACAAACGTACATCTTGAAGTGATACTTGCCCGTTGGTTTGGTAGCGTTGTAAACAATCAGACCACGAGCATACTTTGATCTGCAAGCGATACTGGCTTCGTCAACAGAAACATTGCGCCCAACGTCGACATGCTTCTGGCTCTGGACTTTTAGTACACCAATTAGTGGCCGAATACGCGCAACGGGGTCGCTCTTCAAGTTCTCAGGCGTGACATCGTAGTTGAAACACAAATTAGAACGGATAAATTTGAAGCGACGAAAAGACATGTATTGGTCGAGACTCAGCGAATGCACACCAAGCAAATCATCCTCCAATTGCTTTCCCCAGTAATTACTCATTTCACCTTTGTTTTGAACTGCCATGAAGAACATGATACCAAGAAACTTCATCATCTCATCCATCGTGATTGCCGTGTCTTTCTTATCCTTCGCATACTTGTTTGTTTCCGCCACCACTTCAAGCCAAAACGCACGCGGCAAATACGCAAAGAAACTAGAAGAAGCTGAATGAAGAAAGATCTTGCGTGAAGACTCCTTGATTCTCGTCTCTGTGCTTCCATCTGCGCGTTTGAACAAATCACTTGGTGTCACGTTTCCTTGATCGACGTGGAACTGCAAGCCTTCAACGCGTTCGACATCCTCGTGATTGCTGAGTTCATATGTATACTCTTCATACAATGCGTCTGGAAGCGGACCGTCGTATTCTTCCAAGTCGTCTGGATTCACATCAAGATGCACACGCTCATTGTGTGGAGCTACTTGTAGATTTTGCCACTGCAAGACATGTGCACGCATCAGTTGTTGATATCTGCTGATGCCTTCGATCACTTTACTTTCTGGAATAAAGCGGATCAACGAACTGGCCTGGAATCTGGTTGTTGTCCAGTTCACTTCATATTCGAATACACGCGGTGCCTTCTTTTGTTTCTCGTTTGATCCTTCGCTGCTTTTGGTTTCTTCATCTTTCTTAGTTTTGGTTTTTCTCACTTGCTTTTCTCGACGACTCTTGATAATCCCAGTCAACGAACGAATTTCGGAAAGTGCAGCAAGCTTTCTTTGATCTTCTTTTTGCGGCGCCATCCACACTCCATCCGTTGCCAAAGGAAATGCTACGTGCTTCAAATAGAACTGGAAATCAGCTGAGTTCTTTTCATTTCTGCTTGTAGGCGACTGTACTGTCTTCGTTTCTGCATCCGCGACCACAGCAGTTTTTTTATTCTTTGTTGTTGTTTTTTTCTTGGTTGGAGCTTCGTTCTCTTCTTCGCTATCACCGTACTCTTTGTCTGAATGGCTTTCATCATTTTCTAGCGGCTTTTGGTTTTGGTTTCTCTTTCTCTTCTGATTTCCTTGAGGTTCGCCATTGTAACATGCTTTGCTACAATAACATTTGTCAATACTCTCCGGTATGTTCTCATTCGCCACAATGGCGCAACAATGGTGCATTGTTTTTCCACATGTCTCGCAGTACCTTCTAACCGCTCCATCGGCTTCGTTGCAGAAAAAACAGACTGCTTTCTTCACGCGCTCCTCTTCAAACAATCGCACTACATCCGCCGTCAAGTTACTTTCCGGCTCCCACGTCTTTTCCTTGTATCCTTCCCATTGAATGAGAAATGTTTTTTTTCCAGCTTGAACTTTCATTTCCACAATTTTCTCAACCACATATTCGTCTGCTTCTTTTTCTACTTCTTCGCTCTTGTCTTGTTCTTTCTGTTGCTTCTGTCGATCTTCTTGTTCTTGTTTCTTTTTCTTTCTTCGGAACTCATTGATTTTGCCTTTTGCATTCACCATATTCTCTTCTGGTTCCCACGTCAATTCCGTATGGCCCTCCCACTTGACATGAAAATATTGAACTTCGCCCTCTACTTTTTCCCCCACGATCGCTTCAACTTCCCACAGGTTTTCATCGCATTCGACATCTGTTTCCATATTTGCTTTCATATTTGCTTTGGTTCGATTGCGCATTTTCTGTGTCACTTTAGCATTCTTGCGATGAAAAGCATCGATCAAGTCTTTTGAATTTGTCAAATTTGACTCCGGCTCCCAAGTTAAGTCTTCGCATCCTTTCCATTTGATGAGAAACTTACTTCTGCCTTTTTCTTTTTTTTCTTCCACAATTTTCTCCACTTCATACTCCGGTTCTTCATCTTCTGCTTTTGTTTCATCCAGCGCGTTGTCCAGATTACGTCGTGTACCTTTCATCTGACTTGGCATTTTTTCAGGGTTCGGTACTTTATCTTGTTTTTCTATTCATTACTTTATCCAAGAGATATTACCAAGATCTAACCATACTTTCTTTCAGTCAGACGCACGGTTCGGAAGAACTACTTCCATGAGCAGTTTCACAGATGAAGAAGATAGAGCTCTAGTGCAGCTCGTCATTCAACAAGAGGGAGAAGGACCAAAGAGAATATCATGGATCAGGATCGCAAACACCATAAACACGAAGAAGAGTCCTGAGCAGCTGAGGCTTCGATTAGCGGGTCTAAAGAAGCGCTTTGGAAATGATCTCACCCGTTTCCCTCGATGGTATCACATCAAGAAGTATTCTCAAGAACATATACCAACAAAAAACCTTTGCAGACGGAAGGAAACAAAACCAAAGAATCAACTTCTTCGCCCACTTTTCAAAACTGAGAGCTACGTCGCAGTCGAAGAGATTTTTGCTTCCGTTGAAAAGGCCGACGTTCGACAACAAAGCGGGAAGACGGAAAGTAACGCAGGTGAGTTGACACCAACTGGCACAACAGCGATGATTGAAGCTTGTGCGCTGAAACCCGAAGACGTATTCATCGATGTTGGCTCTGGGATTGGCAACGTGGTGGCACAAGTAGCTCTTCAAACGAATGTTTTGTCTGTTGTCGGGGTTGAGATTCGAGAAGGTCTTGCGTGTCAGGGTGAAATGCTGATGGCGCAATACAGTGAACGATATCCGCAACTAAGGAAAATCTCAGTCTATCCACTAGACATATGTGCTATTGATATTGCAAATATGAATGTTTTTCAGACAGTCACGGTCCTGTTTTCTCACAATACAGTGTTCAAACCAGAAGCGTTACTTACGCTTGAGAGCATTTGCTGTCAATTACCTCAACTACGTACTGTTGCTCTCATGCAACCGTTTTGCATTCGACATCGGCCACGGTGTACTAGAGAATTCTGTGCAGTCTTCAATGGTCGTGACTCTCGCATTATGACAACTGTCACGTTCACAATGCTGCCTAAGCCTTTATTCATTTATGATCGCTTTAAAAAATAAATGAATTAAGAGAAAGTTGCTGTTAATTAATTAAACTAATACAGGAAAATCACTAAAAACTGACAGGCTAACTCGAAACGATGTGTACAGGTCGCAATTGAACTTACATCAATCGCAATGACCGGTACTGACAACAATCTCCACCTCAACAGCCAATGAAAATTGTAGATAACAGGGTAGCAGATCTAGATTAAAGTATTCAATACTAATTCAAGTTAGTCTACCGAAAAGAATTACAAAAAACATATCCCCTCAAACGCACGGTTGGCATGTAACAGCCAATTAAAATTAGCGATAAGAAGGTAGCAGATTAAGATTAAAGTATTCAATACTAATTCAAGTTAGTCTACCGAGAAGAAAACCAAAATGGCACGGCTACCTTTGACAGAAGAGCAGGAGCGTTTGCTTCTCAAGGCAGGAGAAGAATTCGAGAATGAAAATGGTAGAATGGTAGCTGGTGCATACAAGAAAATTGCAGAACGCACCGCATTAGTTGTTGGTTACAGCGCAGCTCAAGTTCATGACTTTTTCAGCTATAGAAAGAAGCAAGCTGCAAAACAACAAAAAACAAAACAAAAATTGCTTCTCAAGAGAAAGGAACCAGATCAGCATTCGCAGCAAGAGGAGGTTACTACTAGTCATGTACGTATTAAAGATTGTCGTGCGTACAACGTCCCAAAAACACCGCCTACGATATATGAAGTGGTCAAAATTCAACAACAAGAGTTACAGGATGCGCTTGCCCAGCTTTCTATCAAGGAAAACCAATTGGAAACGAAGCATGAAGAAGCAAAGAAGAACATGAAGATTATTGAAGGAATAAGCATGGAGATGGAGTCAAAAGAGCAAGAAATCAAGTCTGCAAAAGCGAGGAACGCACAACTGACTGCAGAACTCGCAAGAAAAAGTGCGCACGTTCAAACTCTGGATGAGGAGGTTCAGAAGATACATCACTCTGAATCCCAGTTGCAACATCAATTTCAAGCAAAACAAGATGAATGTGAAGCACTCAAGAAACAAATTCAAGAGTCCACAATTAGTGGAGAAACGAAGCTTCGTGAAGAACAAGAGAAAAAACTGGCTCTACTACAAAATGAACTCGAAGATCAAAAGAAAGGTTTGCTTCGTTTGAATAGGGAGTTGCGCGAGAAGGAAGATTTTCTTAAATCGCAGCAATCCCAGTTAGAAATTGATCGGCAAAACTTTCAGAAAGACTACGCCGAAAGAAACCAAGAGTTGGTCAGAATGGAAAACGACGCGAGACAAAAAGCGGAAGAGCGTCGAAGGTTAAAATATGACGTGGAATGTCTTCAACAAGAACTCGATTATGAACGAGCGAGAGTTGGGGAATACGAAGATTGGGATTTCGACGATGACAACTACGATGATGACTATGACAACTCGAAGCTGAAAAAGAGGTTGAAATTCCAAAAAATCGACATGTCGCGACTTCAAGACAAGGTGATAGGACTTGAAGACGAATTGGCTGAGATGAAACAGTGGGGTAATTCACTTCGCGCTGAGAACCGAGAATTACGTGCCGAAATCAAAACGCTTGATGATGATATCCAGTATTACAAAAACCAAGCTTCTCAAATTTATGAGTCTCAATCGAATTCGGCTAAAGATCTGGACTATTACAGACGGTCGTGTGACTACAAAGATCAGCAAATCAGAGAACTGCAGCAGAAGATTCTGCAAATGGAGAAAGACGCCGGAACTGCCGATTATTTGTACGAAGTTATCTGGAGGGCAACCAAGCTTGAGTACTTGCTGAAAATGTTAATCCTGTCATTGGTGGATGAAGGCCCGCTTCGCACAAAGTTACTCACTAGACGAATTGGTCTTTCTGTGAAAATGCGGTACATTGCCGAGTATTGCTTCGTGAGAGAATGCGAAACGAGGCCGGGTGATATCGTGGTATTTCATTACTTCATTGAACGATGGGATAAGAAGGCCCGATTCTTTTGTAAAACTCGAAACGACGCGTCGCATGAGTTCAGATTCTTCGAGAACATGCCTCCTGAAACGATAAATAGCACGATGAAGGAATATGTGGAGCTTTATGAGTTTTTTTATTCATACCTGAAAGATCTGCAGTTCGTCACTGAAAATGAGGAAGAAAAGAGAACATTTTTCAACAGCAAAGCATTTCCCAGCGAAAAGCAATCAAAAATAAGATTATCTGCAATTATGCGTCGTTACGATACAGATTAATGAAATAATAAGGAAATATAATTTTATTGTTGATTAATTTTTGTTGATTCTTTAGAAAACCTTCTTCTAATCCGCATATCCTCACAGCGTTTTTTCTTTCCTTTCTTTCGTCTCCTTTCATACGCAATGACCGGTGCTGAGCCTATGGGACTGATACAATTACCAAGCCAAACACACGGTTCTATCCAATCCAAGGCTATCATGTTGCAATAGATAGACCACATCTGAAACAATAAAAGCTAAAGTTATAATAATGAAATTTGGTCAAAGGTGAAGAAGAAGAAGCAGAAGAAGAATTGACATCGAAGGGGAACGAGAAGAAACAAAAATTGTGCGCAACGATGAAAACGCGTCCTTTATTCAGTATAAAGATATTATATATATAAATGCATTTCTATTCGTTATGAGTGTTTGTTCTTGATTTTTTTCTTTTTAAGTTTTTCAAAAACATCTCCAAATCCAACACTTTGTCGTAACGTTTTCCTTCTTCACGATTTTTCTTTTGTTGTGCAAGAAAAAGAAACAAATACTCGTGTCGATCACGTTCGTCTTTGAGCCGACGATATCGGCGACGCCAGAAACTTGCTAATCGGCAATGCTTCTCAATATCCTCAGCGCGTGATCGCGTTGCCTCCTGACTCAAAGTTTTGAGATATTCCACCGTGACAAACTCAACTTCCATCATTTGCACCTGTCTTTTGAGAAACATCCCTTGCTTTCTAAGCTTCACCTTAGTCTTCAGCCACTGTCTCTACATTTTCCACATTCAGTTTAGAAATAGAGATCGATTTGATCAATAGCGATACATGAACTCTCACCCTCTCAGCTTCTTTTGTACATTTCAGCAAAGCTTCATCAAATCCAGATGATATCCCATCGTTTACTTTCTGTCATAATAGCACAAGAATCAGTATCCGTTGCAGCGTATCAACATATCTCTTTTTTTTGGCATTTACCTCTTTTTTCTCTTTTACATCTTCTCCATTGCCTTCCAATTCGCTATCTGAATATGGATATTCTTCGTCGGACGAGTGTACATACGATTCTTCTTCATCACTCTCCTTGTCATGGATCCATTTGAATTGATCCAAGTATTTTTCAATATCCGGATGCATTGCCACTAGCACAAAATGAAAAGATAATAATAAATACAAAAGTAAATAAACAAATGAGTTCTTACATCACATTCGAATCAAACTTACTTCTGTAGAGAAAAAACCAAAATGGATCTTTCTTTGCAAATCCATCTGAACGAAATCTTATTGTATCTACCAATCTCATACTGTAATCATACCTATTTCTCATGGATCTTTTGTTTTTTATTTTTTCTTCTCGGCATAAATTACTTTCGGTTGAGCAATTTCATCAAATAAAAATGCGCTATTTGATTTGAACTCCACTTCATATCTCAAAAGCGTCCCTTCGGAAAACCCTACAATTTGCAGGGTTTTACTTTTTTCGAACAGTAATCGAAGTCAAAAATTCGACTATGTACGAGGCGTCCCTTCGGAAAACCCTACAATTTGCAGGGTTTTACTCTTATTAACTTGGATTTGTATGGTATACAAAGTCAAGTCAATAAGGGTGAGCGCGAAAGGGTTAAGACGCCAACAGCATAAATTATGTTGTTGGCCGATTTGCCTTTGATTGGATAAATTATCACTAACCCTTCACAACCTACAACATCATTGGTTATTATAGCTCTAACCCTTTTGGTAAATTATAATTAGGTATCAAATGAAAAACCTCATGCCCATCCTCAAGCACATCACATCCCTTCAGGTTGCCTCTTGATGCGGAACTAAATCGATTTGCTGCATGCACTCAATGCGTCAAGTGGTTTGTGAAGTACACTTGTTTCTGTTTGTTTTGTTAGTTTTATTTGCTTGGGTTCGAATCCCGCTCACTCACACGCCCATACACACTCCTATTAGTACTAATTTTAGTATGGTAAGGTCTAAAAATATACCTGGTTATTTTTTTATTTTTTATTTTCTTATTCGTTCATGTCCTTGTTTTATCTGTTCATACACACTAAAAGGATATCTATTCTCATTCTTTCACCTTCTATCACCGTCATTCTTGTCACCATGACTCGTGTTCAAGACCAAGCCACTAGTGCCCCTTCAGGATCTTCCCCTTGTGTGATATGTGCAGTATGTCATCAACAAGGCGGCGTTGGAAGAAAATGTGAAGAGTGCCATAAACCTCTTCATCATTTCTGCTCCACCGATGTGTGTAAAGGGCTGAAGATGCAAAAAAATGGCGTTCAAGTGACCGAGTTTGAAAATGACAAGTGTTTCTGTAGTGGACAATGCTACTTCAAGCAAAATCCTAGTGAAAAGCAGTTTCAGATGGTTCAACCTGTAGCATTCCAACTTCCTTTCATGCCTTTTCCATCATCAATGTTCCAACTTCCTTTCATGCCTTTTCCATCACCAGCTTCAACAATCCCTCCACCATCCGCACCCACACTCCCACATGCGTCTGTCTCAGCAGTTACTTCAGCTCCGACATCAAAATCGAGCACCACTGCAGCTAAAAAGAGAGGTAAGCCACCAAACATTAGTGATCAGCACAACTAACGAACTTTATTATTGTTATTATTATAGGTAGGCCACCAAAGGACATCGTAGATAGGCCATCAAAAGCTAAAGGAAAACAAAAAGTACAGCCTAGAGGCAACAATCACGAGGAAAGTGAACCAAAAAAAAAAAAAAAATCTGGGGGAGTTCCTTACCTTGGCAAACCAGTTGCCA
>JACCDK010093354.1_pt1 | contig 10174 bp, 9 predicted proteins | sample 7445871 | NCBI WGS metagenome assembly JACCDK01 (sample SAMN15323436, study PRJNA562643) | freshwater metagenome | isolation source: river surface water | place: USA:Blue River Watershed | collected 2017-08-15
GGTTTGAATCAGCCCAAAGGCAATGTCATACAGGTCACCTCATCGATTTCGGGCGAAGGTAAATCATTTGTGTCTGGAAATTTAGCGGCTACGATAGCCTTGACAGGTCGCTCGGTGTTAATCATGGAGTTAGACTTACGCAAACCTAAAGTGCGGCAGTATTTTGGTTTAGCCAAGGGTTCGGGTGTTACGGATTATTTGATTGATCTTGCTACGGAGGATGAAATTATCCAAGTGCTTCCTTCGACGGAAAATTTGTTTTTGATCTCGGCGGGTTCTATTCCGCCTAATCCCACGGAACTCTTGGGTTCCGAAGCCTTTCAGGCACTGATGGAACGTCTCAAACAGCGCTTTGACTACATCGTGATGGACACCGCACCGATCTCTTTGGTGACGGATTCCCAGGTCTTGGCACATCATGCCCAGGCAACGCTTTATGTATTACGACACAATTATACGACGAAAAACTACCTGGATTTTATCCAGCAGCTCTTTGTGACCAAGAAATTTAATCAAATGAACTTAGTCTACAATGGACTCAAGCCACGTGGGGTGAAGATGTATGGGAAGGGGTATGGTTATGGTTATGGCTATGGCTATGGCTATGGCTACGGATACGGCTATTATTCGGAAGATAAGAAAAGTGAAAAATCGTTGTTTTCTCGTATTTCACATAAGAAAAAGAATTAATAAGTAGTTAATTAATTTCAATTTTTATTTCAGATTGATGATTGTCAATTGAAAATGTGGTTTAAAACATTTTTGAAAAGTTTAGGTATCGAAAGTGGGCGATCTTTGAACATTACCAAACATGTAATTATTTCCTTTTTGTACAAGGGAGGTAGTGTTCTTTCAAGTTTTTTAATTGTGCCACTTTCAATAAAGTATTTAGATACAGAGAATTATGGTATTTGGCTGACCATAAGTTCTTTTATTGCCTGGTTCTCTTTCTTTGATATCGGTTTAGGCAATGGGCTTCGTAATAAGTTCGTTGAAGCAAAAGCTAGTGGTGATCTGAAGCGCGTCAAAGGGTATGTTAGTTCTGCCTATTATTCTATTGGAACTTTAATTCTAGTTTTAATTTTTATTTTTGTCTTAATTAATTTTTATGTGGACTGGACTAATGTATTTAATGTTAAATCAAATTTACAAAATGATTTAGTTCAACTAATGCCCATCGTTTTTAGTTGCTTTTGCTTGCAATTAGTTTTAAAGTTGATTATTACGATTTATACTGCCGACCTCCAACACTCTGTACCAGGAAAATTTGTTTTTTATTCGAATGTAGCATCTCTTGCCATTATTTGGAGTATTTCACAGAAATGGGAAGGGTCGCTTTTAAGTTTTGGAATTACATATTCATTAATTCCTGTTATCATCTTATTCGCTTTTAATTATATAGGTTTTTCTGGCCCTTATGAGCAGTATAAACCTGAAATTAAGTATTGGAAACGAGAATTTGTAAAAGATATTTTCGGGTTAGGTACTTTGTTTTTAATAATTCAGATTTCAGGAATCATTCTTTATTCTACAGATAATTATTTAATAGCTTATTTTTTCTCACCATCAGATGTAGTTCCATATAATATTGCTTATAAATATTTTGGTGTTTCAATAATGTTATTCTCAATAATAGCAACACCATATTGGACAAGTGTTTCAGATGCATTTAATAAACAAGATTATAGTTGGCTAATATTAGCAATGAAACAATTGAAAAATATTAGTTTACTTTTCATATTGCTTGTTTTTATTCTATTTGTGTTCGCTCAATTTTTTTATGGTTTTTGGATCGGAGATAAGGTTTCAGTGCCTTTTAGTTTAAATATATTGATGGCACTTTTTTTTGTTTCATCGATATATGTTATGCCATTTACTATGTTTTTAAATGGTACAGGTAAGATTAAAGTTCAGGCAATCCAGAGTGTTGTTGTTGCATTAATTAATGTTCCTTTGGCTATCGTCCTTTCTAAATTTCTTTTTTTGGGAGTGAATGGGGTGATATTAGCTACAGTTATCTGTTTTATTCCAAGTATTGTGCTTTCAAAAGTTCAATATAAAATGATCATCCAAAAAACAGCTCAAGGTGTTTGGAACAAATAAAAAATTAAAGGTTTTATGGTTTACTAATACACCTTCGCTATACGAGCGAGGGAAAAATAGATATCATGGTGGGGGGTGGATTGAATCGCTGCAAGAGCTCATACAAGAAAGATCCGAAATAGAATTAGCTGTAGCATTTTTTCATCAATTAGATTGCAAAAAAGTTAAGAAAGATGGGGTGATTTATTATCCCATTAAAAGAATTTCGGATCGAAAAAGTCCTTTTAAGGCCGTATTGAATAATTTTAAAGGGGTCTTAAATGATGAAAGCTTTGTCAATAAATACATAGAAATTATTAATGATTTTAAACCCGAGGTTATTCATGTTTTTGGGTCTGAGGGATCTTTCGCATTAGTTCAAGAGGTTACTAATATACCTGTCCTAATCCATTTGCAAGGCCTAATTAATCCTTATTTAAATTCCTATTTCCCAATTAATTATTCTCGTACTGATTTTTTATTAAGCCCAATTTATTTTTTTAAAAATATAATTGGAGCTTCACCTGCTTTTGGAATTAAAAAATTTGAAAAACAAGCTGCTCGAGAAATTGATATTTTAAAAAATGCTTTATATGTAACTGGAAGAACTGATTGGGATAAGCATATCACTCAATTATATAATCCAAATATTACGTATTTTCATATTAATGAAGTTCTGAGGCCTGTTTTTTATGAAGTAGATAATGATATATATGAAAACTTCCCAAATAAATTTATAATCCTATCAACACTTTCGCCAACTATTTACAAGGGTATTGATGTTGTTTTAAAGTCAGCTAAAAAACTTAAAGAACTCTCTAACCTTGACTTTGAATGGAGGATAATAGGAGTTGAACCTAATTCAGATTTATTGCTTTTTTTTGAAAAGAAAAATAATGTGATTCATCAGCATCTTTCAATTAAGTTTCTAGGAAAACTGGAGCCAGATCAGATTGTTAAATAAATGAAAGAAGCTGAAGTTTTTGTTTACCCATCATATATTGATAATAGTCCTAACTCTGTTTGCGAAGCACAAATCGTAGGACTGCCAGTAATTGCATGCAATGTTGGAGGGGTAAATAGTTTAATAATACATAATGTATCTGGAATATTAATCCCATCAAATGGTGTTTTTGAACTTGTTTATTATTTATTAAAAATGAAAAATGATTCTGAATTCAAAAGGGATATTTCGAAAGGAGGGAAAGAAATCGCCAATATTCGACACAACCGAAATGTAATTAAAACAGAACTGTTACAGGTCTACAAATATATTTTAGAAAAAACATGCAAAGAATAATTATTCATTTATATAAAGTATTTAAAACTCTTAGAGTTTATGTGAACAAACCAATAGATTATTTATTAACTCATGTTATATTTTATTTGAATGGAGTAAGTTATTCTTCATTCAATAATTATGGTATTCCAAGAATAAATGTAAGTTTAGGTGGCAAATTTACGCTTGGGTCAAATTTTCGTTCCAATAATCGAGAAATGGCTAATCCAATAGGACGTTTTCATCGTTGCTCTTTTATAGTTGGAAGAACTGCAACTCTAAAAATTGGAAATAACGTAGGTATTAGTTCTACAGCAATTGTTTGCCATAATTCAATTGAAATTGGGGATAATGTTATAATTGGTGGAAATGTTGTGATTTATGATACTGATTTTCATAGTTTAAACTCAAAGGATAGGCTTGAAACAAAATCAGACAAAATACGTGCAAATTGCAAGCCGGTAAAAATTGGGAATAGTGTTTTCATAGGAGCTCATAGTACAATTTTAAAAGGAGTTAATATAGGAGATAATTCTATAATTGGCGCATGTTCTGTGATAACCAAATCTATACCTGCAAATGAGATTTGGGCAGGTAATCCAGCTAAGTATTTGAGAAACAATGAATAAAACCTTTTATTTTGTTGTTTTTGCACTTTTGTATTTTTCTTCAAGAGGGGTTTTAATTCAAGATTTTGAATTCGCTGGAATTATAGATCAATTGATAACATTTTGTATTAGATTATTTTCTATCTTTTATTTGTTGTATTTTATTTTAATTTTTGAGGGGGGCTTTCAAATTAAAAAGTATATATTAATTTTTGAAGGAATTATTTTTCTTTCTTTCATTATAAATCAGAATTCATTTCAGCAATTTATCCAATTTCAGATATTAGTATTTTATCCAATTGGTTTCGGTTTAATTTTACTTTACAAATTGACAAATAAACAAATAGAGAAGTTAGTTACTTTATTATTGCTTTGGTCAACCATACAGTTTGTTTATTCTTTATTTTATAACTTCGACAAATTTGCATTGAGATTTATAATTGATGATCCTTTTAATGGGTTTTTCGCTTATCCCAGGGCTTACCATTTTTCTTTTTTTGTTCTGATATCTACATTTATCTATTTATCTAAAAAGGAAAAAAAAATATCGTTCGTAAATTATTATTTGCCTTTTGTGCTTTTTTTGACCCCGATAATTTCAGGAGCAGGTAGGTTAATTTTTTGTTTTTTATTATCAATAATAATTTCTTTATTTATTTATTTTTGGTTGAAAAATAGAAGATACCTTCTTTATTTGCCAGTAATTTTATTCGTATTTTTTTTGCTTTTTGAGTACTATACCAAAGCTTATTCTGTAACAGGCGATTTATTTAAAGAGTTTATAAGTAATCCAACTCAATCTCCCAAAATTATATATTTTGTGAAGTCTTTAGACCCTTTTCTAAATAATCCAGAAAATCTTATTGTAGGGTTTGGTCCGGGTGCATACATGTCAAATGCATCTCAAGTATTTAGACCTGATTTACTTGATTTGTATAATAATGATTTACATTACGAAAATGATACTGATGTGTATCAAGCCTACAATAATATTATAGGATTCCTTGGCGATTTAGGAATTGTATTTTTAGTGCTATTTTATTGGTTCTATTTTAAAATAATTAGGTTGAGTAAGGACTTTAATCTTTTTATTTTAATACCAATAGTAGGTATATTTTTATATTCTTTCTTTTTCCAAATATTTGATGATCCCTATTATTCTTTAATAGTTTGGGTTTTCTGGAGCATAATTGTTAAAACGCAAATTGAAAAAAAAGGCAGTTACAGGTAGAAATATGAAGGAATTACCTTTGGTAAGTCTTGTTACCGTAGTTTTTAATGGTGAAAGAACAATTGAGCAAACTATTTTAAGCGTAATAAATCAGTCATATGAAAATGTTGAATACATTATAATTGATGGTTGTTCTACTGATTTAACTTTTGAAATAATTAATAATTATCGAAATTTTATTACAGTTTTCCTCAGTGAAAAAGATGAAGGAATATATGATGCAATGAATAAGGGAATCAAATTAGCTAAGGGTGAACTTATCGGAATTATAAATAGTGACGATTGGTTTGAGCTAAACGCTGTCGAAATTGTTGTAAATGAATTTTTAAAGTACCCCCAAAAAAAAATTTTCCATGGAGATCGTTTTGATATCCAATTTGACGGGAAAAAATCAATTAGAAAGTTTAATCCATCAAAAGCTAAATTTTTCTTGTACGGAATGACGTTTAACCATCCTTCAATGTTTGTTCATAGGGAAGTTTATCTGAAAAATATATACAATATAGAATTGAAAGCGCTCTCTGATTATGAGTTCACCTTAAAGCAGTTTTTAATTGAAGAAAATAAATTTCATTATATACCAATCGCCTATGTGAATTATAGATTAGATGGGTTTAGTAGTACTTTAAAATTAGGTTCTGCCTTACTTGAAGGCTTTAAAGCAAGGAAATCTGCAAAATTGAATCTTTTTTTTAACTTTCTCTCGCTTTTTTGGCGTTTCCTGATTTGGCATTATTATTCATTAGTTGAAAGAATAAAGAGATGAAATACATAGCACTATTTATTTATTACTCATTTATTCAGTATTTGCCAATGCAGCCGTTCCCTGGTTTTCAAATATTTTCGAGAATAAGATTTTTTTTTGTTAAACGTATAGTCTCTAATATCGGGGAAAATGTTGTTATAAAGCGGAAGAGTTATTTTGGTGATGGTTCTCAAATAGTTGTAGGAAACAACTCGCAATTAGGGCAAAACAGTAGATTGAATGGCCCAATTAGGATTGGTTCATACGTAATGATGGGACCCGACGTTATAATGATGGCAGTAACGCACGATATTAGTGATCATACTAAATATATGATAGATCCAACTAATCCATCTATTGAAAAACAAATTATTATTGGGGATAATGTTTGGATTGGGACAAGGGTAATAATTCTTCCTGGTGTAGAGATTGGGAATAATTGTATAATTGGGTCTGGAGCAGTAGTTACAAAATCATTTCCAAACAATTGTGTAATTGGTGGTGTACCTGCAAAAATTTTAAAATTAAGGAAGTGAACGATCATAAAAAATTAATCTTTATTCTTTGCAATGCTTTGTTTAATGACTCGCTTGACTATGTAATATTGAGAAATTTTGAACACCTACCTTATTCTACAGGGGGAAGTGATTTAGATGTAATTATTTTTGAAAGAGATTTGAATTATTTTTTTAAATCATTGAGATTGTTTGTAATCGAAAATGATGTAAAGGTTGTCTCGGTGATTAGGAATAGAAAATGTATTAAAGTCTGTTTATTAAGAGCTAATTCGGGAGTACAAATAGATATTTTCGTTGATTCTGTTTTTTATGGTAAAAACGAGATAATTCCGAAGGATATTCTGCGTGATTCGATAATTAATCATCGAGGGTTAAAAGTATTAAATCCCAAGGTTGGTAGTTTATTAGCTTTTTTGAAAGAGCTCTTAAACAACAAAGATTGTAAATTAAAGTACATTAGAGCTCTTAATTTATCATTTAGTACTGAGAAAGTTGATTTTAAATATTTAAAAAACTTTAATTCTGATTTTATTAATTATTTAAATGAACATTTTCTTGATTTAAATCAAAAAAAACTAAAAATATTATACGGGCTCACCAAATTAGAATTTAATCGGAATCGGAAATTAGATTTAAAAAATATATTTTCTCGATTGTTTTATAGGCCAGGTTTTTCAATCGTTCTAATTGGAACAGATGGGGCAGGCAAAAGTACTTTAATTGAAAGAATTAAATTTACACTTTTGGAAGCATTTCATAATTCGGTACATATTGAGCATCTCCGTCCAAATAAAATTCCAAGCTTGGCAAGATTATTTGGAAGAAAAGAATTTAATATAGACGAAAATATAAATAACCCTCACCGTCTCCCAGTATCTGGTTTTTTTACTTCCTTATTTCGATGGGGTTATTATTTGGTAGATTATATTTTCGGTTATTATATTAAAGTATATCCCAAAATTTCAATTAAGTCATCCGTATGGATTTTTGACAGATATTATTATGATTTAATATTAGATCCAAGTAGGGCAAGAATTTCATTACCATATATAATTTTAAAAATAGGTGAGTTAATTATTCCTAAACCTGATATTATATTTTGCTTAGGAACTGACCCCGAAATTATTCATTCAAGAAAACCAGAACTTCCTTTAATTGAGGTTGAGCGTCAAGTTGAAGAATTAAGAAAATTTTGTTGTAATAATAGTAAGGCTGTTTGGATTGATACAGGACAGGATTTAAATACATCCACAGTTCAAATTTTGGATGAGATTTCAAATATGATGGCGATTAGGTTTGAGTCGTTCGAAATTCGAAGTATATGATATACTTTTTCTTTTTTCCCTATAGACCACAATATTTTTTTCCAGAAAATTTTAATAAATATCCATTCTCTCTTTCGTTGTTTCAGCCTTATTCATTAAAGGGTAGAATTCTTTGGATAGTTTGGAGAAATTTATTTTTTTTTCGAAAACTATTTGTTGTAAATAATATTGAAAATTTTGTTCCAGAGAAATTGATTAAATCTTTTCTCAACGAAAAAACAGTATTTGCATTTAATATAGGTTCTCCCGGGATTGAAAGAAAAATTACTGCACTAGCCTTCGATAATGAAGGGACGTTTTTTTTGAAATTTTCTCAAAAAAAAAATGTTAGAAAAATGATATTAAATGAGGCATATATTTTAAATCAATTAATAGGGTTAGATTTTGTGCCAAAAGTTATTGATTTAATAAGGCGTAAAGATTTTATATTGTTGATTACAACAATTTTGGTAGGGAACAGACTTAATGATAACAAGTTGAATTATGATATTGTTGGTGTTCTATTAAAAATCAATTCATTAAACATTGCGCCTAAAATCAAGATTTCTTCTTCAACAAAAAAAGTCTTTTCTCATGGAGATTTTTGTCCTTGGAACCTTATGGAATGTAATGGTTCAATAAGAGTTTTTGATTGGGAAATGGCAGGAGAATATCCTCTTGGATATGATTTGTTTACATTTATCTATCAACCTGCCATTTTAATTAATTCCTACACCAATTTTGGGTTAATAACAGCTCAAAATTTTGATTTTATTTCAAACTACTTTGATTACTTCGATGTTAAAGATTGGAAACCATATTTAGTGACTTTTGCACTCACAAAATATAAAATTGAATTTGATAAAAATAATTCTCGCTTATATGAGGAATATTTGAAATTGATTGATTTTGCAAAAAAAGCTTAAAATATTAATTTCAGCCTATGCGTGTAGTCCATATCATGGATCAGAACCTGGAATGGGGTGGAATTTTATTTTAGGTTTGAGTAAATATCATGAAATTCATGTAATTACAGAAAAGCTCAAATGGAAGTCTAACATAGAGCGATATTTCAATGGAAATCCCCCTAAAAACTTGAATTTTTATTTTATTGAAAAAAGACGAAATAAGAAGTTTAGGAAAATTTGGCCACCATCTTATTATTTTTATTATAGATTATGGCAGAAAGAAGCGTATAACTTAGGTAAAGCTCTCAATTTAGAACATAATTTTGATATTATACATCAATTAAATATGGTGGGGTATAGGGAGCCTGGTTATCTTTGGGAAATTGATAAGCCTTTTGTTTGGGGACCAATTGGAGGTTTGGAAAACACACCTTGGAGATATTTACCTACCCTAGGATTTCAGGGTTTAGTGCATTATTTGGGAAGAAATATATATAATTTATTTCAGAGAAATTTTTCATTAAGAGTTCGTAGGGCAATAAGAAGATCGAATTCTAGTATAATTGCCGCAACACCAGGGAATAAAAATCTTATTAAACAGATTTGGGATATAGATTCACATTTAATTTGTGAGGTTGGAAATGTTGCTGGTAAAGCTGAGTTGAATCTAAATTTTAGATTGGAATTAAATGAGCCGTTTAGAATTATATGGAGTGGCCAACATATTCCAGGTAAAAATTTGCCACTTTTACTAAATGCCGTAAAAAATTTATCTTTTGACTTTGAGTTACATATATTAGGAGATGGTATTATGCAACAAAAGTGGCAGAAAATTGCAAAGAAGTTTTCAATTGAAGAAAAATGCAAATGGCATGGATGGTTAAATAGAGATATTGCTATTTCAGTTATGCATAAGGGACACGTTTTATGTATTACTAGTTTATGTGATTTAACTTCAACTATAACCTTAGAGGCATTATCTGTTGGATTACCAATTATTTGTTTAGATCACCTGGGTTTTTCTGAAGTTGTTAATGAAAAATGCGGAATTAAAATTCCATTGGAATCTCCTATTTCATGTACTTCAAAAATTTCCAATGCTCTTGAATTATTGGAAAAAGATGAAATGTATAGAAGAAAATTAAGTATTGGTGCATTTAAGAGATCTCAAGAATATGATTGGGATTCAAAAATCAAAAAAATAAATAAAATTTATTTTGAATTATTGAAGAGAGTTCATGATACAAAATAAACATTCGTTTCTTTTTCTTATTCATACTCCCCCCCCTATACATGGGTCTTCTGTAGTTGGGCAGCAAATCATCTCTAGTTTTAAACTACATTTAAATTTTAATATTGATTACATAAATCTTTTAGCTTCAACAAATATTAAAGACTCGGGTCGAGTTAATTTCAGGAAACTATTTTCAACAATTAACATATTCCGAATTTTAATCCAAAATATTACATTTAATCAACCTCGAATTTGTTATTTTGCA
>JACCDK011110939.1_pt1 | contig 10174 bp, 10 predicted proteins | sample 7445871 | NCBI WGS metagenome assembly JACCDK01 (sample SAMN15323436, study PRJNA562643) | freshwater metagenome | isolation source: river surface water | place: USA:Blue River Watershed | collected 2017-08-15
GAAAAATACGAATGCCTTTAAACAAAGCGGTGATTAATACGAGTACAAAGCAAAAAAGAAAAAGAGACATACCAAGAATGCGAGCATTTTCTTTGTTGAGCAAGTCGCTCTCGTAAATGAAAGTACTAAGACCCAGTGATTCATAGCCAGTCAAATTAGCAACGCCTTGAGACTGAATAGCGTTGAACCACTTCAGGTATATACCATCCATCAAGAGCAGATTTGCAAGAACGAAAATTGAAGTAACAGATAAAATAATTAAATGTAATTTTTCTTTATTTAATACGGTAAAGTAAACAACAAACCCAAGAACTAGATTTGGTTTAAGCTCAAACATTAAGTACAGAAGCGACGAATTTAAAATTATTACAATATTGTGCACTGTGCGTAATCTTGTGCGGATTGCAAAAGCTGCTGTTCCTAGTACAAACCCAGTTACCTGATTGTTCACAACCATTTCTCGGATAGGTGAACTGAGTAGCATGATTGCGAGAAGCAGTATGAGGTTGCTATGGACTCCTAGTTTGGTGAGAATTGTGTGAAAGAAAATTGACACCCCTAGAAGGTTGACGATCTGCCACACGAAAGGAAACGCTTCAATAAATAATACTTTGCCAACAACATACAGAAACCATCCTCCGGCAGGTCCAGAGAAAAAAGGTAGATCTCCCGAATAGGGATTTTGTCCCTGAAAGATCTTCTGACCTGATTCAAAATAGTAAGAAGTATCAGATAGGGAACCAGACATCCAAAGGATGAGGATTGAAAAACTCGCCAGATAAAGAAGAAATTGCATTCGGAGGGTTAGTTTGGCTGAAAGAATCCTTGATACCATGCCATCAGTGTATTTGCTAAAGCGCACAACATCCGCTGTCAACCCGAGAAAGGTTCATTAATGAGAATTCTGGTTACCGGAGGTGCAGGTTTTCTCGGATCACATTTATGCGAACGATTAGTGAGTGATGGACATGAAGTGATCGCTGTCGACAACATGTACACCGGATCTCGTGCAAAGGTAGAAGTACTGAAAGATAATCCAAACTTTGAATTGATTCGCCAAGACGTAACGGAACCCTTAAATTTTGAAGTAGATGGAATTATGAACTTGGCCTGCCCTGCTTCGCCAGTCCATTATCAAAAATTTCCAGTTCAAACTATCAAGACCAGCGTCCTAGGTGCGATAAATGTGCTTGACCTAGCAGACAGATTAAAGGTTCCAGTTTTTCAAGCTTCCACAAGTGAAGTTTATGGAGACCCGTCGATTTCTCCGCAGCACGAGGAGTATTGGGGAAATGTAAACCCGATAGGTATACGTGCCTGTTATGACGAAGGCAAAAGATCTGCTGAAACTTTGTTTTTTGACTTCCATCGTCAATTTGGTACAGAGATCAAAGTCGCAAGAATCTTCAACACTTACGGACCCCGAATGAGTTTCAATGATGGTCGAGTTGTAAGTAATTTTATAGTGCAGGCACTGAAGAACGAGCCTATTTCCATTTATGGCGACGGAAGCCAAACTCGGTCATTTTGTTATGTGTCAGACCTAATCGATGGATTCATCAGTTTAATGTTTTCGAAAAAAGAGGTAACAGGTCCTATAAATCTAGGAAACCCTCGAGAGTTCACGATGCTGGAGCTTGCAGAAAAAGTCATTAAAGCAACACAATCAAAATCAAAAATTGAGTTCTACGAACTACCTCAGGATGATCCAAAACAGAGAAAACCGGACATTTCTAAGGCGCAAACAATATTGAATTGGAACCCTAAAGTTGATTTAGAGAAAGGCCTAGACCTAACGGTTTCAGAATTTAGAACGAGAATATGAAGATTCAGAGTGCCGGTAGATTAGGAAATATTCTTTTTATTTGGGCGTACGCATTTAATCTCTCGAAAATTTCAAATAATGGTCGGATAGAAATATTTGCAGATAAATACCACTCGTCAATTGATGAATCTTTATTGGATACTTTCCTGAAACTTTCCTCAAACGAGGTTAGGTTCGTAGTTGACAATAAAGCGGGACTTATTCTGAAGATAATTGATCGAATATCTACATCTATGCCATTGGCAACTAAGGCCCTGCGGAATAAGCTGAAAGTTCAAAACGAACACCAGGATTGTTTGACAAACAATGCCTGGATTCAGAGAGGGTATTTTCAAGATTCAGTTTATTTCCGAGAGTGCAAGAATGAGATCCAAGAGCGCCTTGGAAAGATAATTAGTAGTTCAAATCAATCATCTGATTTGAAGCGTAAATTTCCATTTGTTGCGAGCGAATATCAAGCCATTCATGTGAGGCTTTCTGACTTTATAGATTCTGAAACGGGAGTAATCAGTCTTGAGTCACAGATATCGTGTCTTGGAAAAGAACGAAAGACGGTTATCTGTACGGACGGGAGTAGGGACGAGATCTTATCTAGAACTACTCGACAAGATTTTGAAATTATTACGCCTAAAGAATCAACCGCCTGGGAAACGTTAGCAATCCTTTCGGGAGCAAAACTTCTAGTTACAAGCAATTCCACACTCTCTTGGTGGTCCGGCTTTATCTCTGCTGGAAATGGAAATATGGTTTGTATCCCAAAAATTTGGAATAAAACTCGTTCGACATCTATGAAACTTCCTTTTGAGAATGTTTCAACGTATACGCCAAAATTTGAATGAGACTATAAATACCGCTTATCAACAGATGTCGGACTATTTGACTGGGCTATCAAAACTTTTCGGAACCGAAACATCCGAAATGATCGTACGTCACCTAGAGTCATAAACATCCCATCAGCGCTAGTAAACGCTGGCGTATTCATGAATCTCGATGCTTCAGCGAATTTTCGAGAAACAAGATAAGCCTGCCCTCCAGCTCTAATGTCATTTGGAACAATGTTTAATGGAAGACCCTTTTGTTCCACAAGCAATAACCTAGAACCCAATATTCTATGAAGAGCGTTATAGGAAGAGCAAACCTTATTTAGTACTTTAAGAAACACATCCATTGAATTAGCCAATATAAGCTCTAAGCGATCTATTGGAGAAGTAACAAGATATCCAAATTGGAAGAAATCAGGGCCTAGCTCAATAACTCTGGAAACGCGACCAACGTTCCATGAACGCATCAACAAAAAATCATCTTCCATTATCAATCCGTACTCATCAGAAGTCTCTAAGAAAGTTGCCATCGCCAGTTGGTGGGATTTCCAGGTGGCTGCGACCCCAGAAGCGACAAAAGTTGGAGATGTTCCATCCAAATCATCTTTATTAACCGCTTCAACTCTCGTTATTGGAAGACCTAGTTTTTGAGATTGTTGTAACACCGATGCCCAACGGTCATCTCGGCTCTTCAAATTTATTACATAAGCCCGCACTTACCTATTATGTCGTAGAATCAACCATGGTTGCAATCAGACTCCTTAAATACTTGAAAAGATATGTGAAATCAAAGATAAGTTTGATAAACCGCTCTCTAATGTCATTTCGCTACCTAAACTCGAAATCTAAATCATCTTTCGATGGACAGTACGAAGCACATTTACTTCTAGTCAAAAATGAAGTTTATGCAAAAATAGCGAAAATTTGTGTCGAGAGCTTTCTCTTTTATAATCCTAACTCAACTGTCGTTTTACATGTAGACCATAAAACCAAGGCAGCCGCCCATAAGACGCTAAAAAAATTAATGTTAAAAAAGAAAGTTTCAATTTTACAAATCGAAACCGAGTCAGCACCTTGGCAAGATTCAAAACTGAATCTCATTTTGTCGCTAGGAGACCCTAAAAAATTCTTTATGGACGCTGATTTAAAGTGGAATGGACCCATTAGTTCATTAAATGGAATAACTTTGTTCGTCAAAGAGTTTGCTTTTGAGGAGAATAAATTTTACGAACCTCTTACAAGTAGCAATTGGTTTTCAGAGCATTCAAATGCGACTATGAAAAACACCTCGTTTTTCCACTGGGGCACTTACAAACCTTCTGAGGAGGACAAGAAGCAAATCGAGTCCCTGATGAACAAAATTGAAATGACTACAAATAACCAAGAGAATTCGAGCGACTTTAATTCCAGCACAAAGCGAATCAGTGAACAAATAGCCTTAAGTCTTTTTGTTGAAAAACTGAACCGAAGTATCTATTTTCTTAAAGACTCCGATGGATTTAAAGACGGATCATTTGTAGAGTCGAGCTATTTTGGCGCGACTGGCTCATCATTTTAATCAATTAAGAAACTACCAATCTTTTCTTTCCAATAAGGCATCCATAGAGCTTCACAAGTTGCAGCAGATACTTCAACTTCTCTTTTGCTATCCAATGCTTTGTCGATTTCTGAAAAATTCCATTCAGAAATCGTTATCACCTGAGGAAAGATCTGTTCGAGAGATTTCCACCAGTTATCACGAACCACGATGGGCCTTAGCTCCCTGTAAAGACTTTCCCACAAGCGGTGAGTATCTACGCCGTTTCCGCGGACCGCTGCAATGTAGGAATATGAATTGGCGATTCGGTCATAAGATCGTGGAGTTAACCGGTCAGTGAGAAGAGTCCACCTTGCATTTGGCATACCGAATTTGCTAATGACCGACTCTCTAACAGGATGGGTAGCACTTAATGGGCCGAATAAAATGCGACCCAGATTCTCCTTACCAAACATCCGAGGTTTGATAAATCTTGGATTGCCGTTAACGCCCAATCTAAAGTTTTCAATTCCAATGGGAATAGAGAAGATGAACCGGTTATCTGAGATGAAGGAATTTTGTAGGAACATGGCCCGGACGCTTGGTGGGATATTCTTTGGAGTTTGATGGAACTCAAAGTCACTATTTCCAGTGATAATCACTCTGGCGCTAATTTCGTCGTGGTGCCGCTCAAAAAGTAAGTTCAATTCATCGCTTTTACAAAAAATAACTTTAGCAGTTGAAATCGAACTCTTCCCTATAAAATTCCTAAATCTTGGTGGATTGAATACGTAATCAGCGATATCAGAAAATGCGTCACCAGAAATATAAGGGCTAGAGTTTCTTCGCCATCGAATAATTCTCTTAGAGTAGATATGTGCGACCTTGATTCTTGAAGGCCTAGACACGCTCATGACCAATAGTTTAGTGCGTTATTACGTAATAATTTTAATCCAATATACTAAGGCGTGCTTATTCCCGTGAAGGTATTGAAGAGGTTTTGGGGAGTTACTCCGCAAACAATTGTCCATGTTGGAGCCCATAATGCTGAAGAACTTGAAGACTATAAAAATGCCAATTGGGGTCCGGTAACTTGGATCGAAGCCCAACCTCAAAAAGCAGCGGAGCTAGTTAACCGTATACCCACAAGTCACAAGTTGATCGAGGCTGCAGTCTGGGACATCGCGGGCGTTGATTTGAATCTAAACATTATGACCAATACGGAATCTACCTCACTTCTAAACCTAGGAACGCACTCTGCTGAACATCCCACAGTTCATCTGAGTCACACAATCCCGATCAAGACTAAAACTCTCGAGGAATTACTTCGCGGATTACCTGCACCAGAACTCATCGCGCTAGATATCCAAGGTGTTGAATTGCGAGCAATTAGGGGTTATGGAAGCAAAATATCTGAAGTGAAATGGATTTACTGCGAAGTGAATAAAGCTGAACTTTACGAAGGCTGTTGTTTGATTTCTGAAATTGATGAATATCTCTCGCAATATGGATTTATGCGTTCGGCAACCAGATGGACTACGCATAATTGGGGAGACGCACTTTACGAAAATAGACACCTGATTGGATCCAGGAGCACTATTAATCGATTGTCTGTACTTTTTATACAGGCATCATGGGGAATTAGGTCTCTCCTGGTGAGAATTAAAGGCTTAATCCGGAAGTTGATTCATTAAAACAGTCTTCCAACGACTCAAGAAATATCTAAGTCTCTGGAAAAGTAGAATTGTATAAAGGCGGGCGCCAAGATTTACATTTCTATCATAAATTGAATACTCTCTCATAAAGATTTTCATCAAAATAATCTTGTTTCTGAGACCAACAACGTAATTAGCATGAAAAATATATGGCACTGGCGAGGGCAACCCTGGGAATCTTGAATTCTTCGAGAAAACTTTAAGCATTCGACCCACAGGGAAAGTTGTCTGCGGTAATTCTAGAATAAACTCAGGGAAATTCTTCTCTGCGTAATATTGTGTAACAATGTCATCATCACCAATTCGACCAATTTCAATTGAATACTTCGTGTGTCGAGCCTGACAGTCCAAAATAAACTCTTTTGCTTTCATTGAATTTCGAAAGGCAACAAAACCCATGCATAACTTAGGACTAGACGCCTGATCCGTGAAACTTTGAATCTGCATATGTACTTCACGTCTTTTTTGGAATACATCAATCAACTCTTTGCATGGATCTTGATTCCAATAGACGTCTGTATCTGAATAGATTACGTAGTCATATCCCAATTCAAAGACCTTAAGAAGAAGCTGCCATTTAAGTTGAACAATCTGATAGAAAGAATCCTGAGCAAAATCTCGATAAAGACGATCTTGGTTTATTTCCCCCAAGTAGGAATTGTTATCTAGTAAAACTCGGTTTGTATCTACACCGACGTTCAAAAAAGGAAGATCAGATTCTTCCAAATAACCTAAAAAAATTTCAGCTTTACTGCGCTTATGCGCGCTAGTTATCGCAATCTCAGGCAATTCTTTCATCTTGTTAATTACAAGAAAACATATGGCTACCTTAGGATCCATGAAACACCTTACGCACCACGACATTCTTTAGATAAAGTTTGATGTTCTCAATATACTCTAACACCATGCAGCAGCCGCTAGTTTGGCCCCAACTAATTAGTGCCATAGTGCCAGTTGCGGGTTTTCCCAACGGAACCTTTCAAATTGACACTTGGACACAATCGCGCAACTTGAGCAATTTCGAAATTATTTTTGTAAATGACTCGGATGACATGCAAGTTGAGAAAAAACTGCAAGAGTTAGCTCTCAAACTGCGAGAAACCTCAAGAGTTAAGATTGTTAAATCTCAATGCCGAAATCCAGGAGGATCTAGGAATCTAGGTTTAGCCTCCGCTCAAGGCTCTTGGATTGTATTTTGGGATTGTGATGACATCCCGAATCCTCTTAAGATTCTGAACATGATAATCACTGCGGATAACAGAGGTTCGGATGTTACTTTAGGCGATTTTCAAATACTAGAAAGCGGATCAGCAAAGGTTACTTTGAAAGAAATATCAAACAGACAAAAACCTTTGGAGTCTGTTGCTATAAATCCAGGACTTTGGCGCTTTGCATTCAAGTCAGATTTACTGAGTAATACAAAATTTCCAGACTTAAGCATGGCAGAGGATCAAATTTTCCTAGTAGATATTTTGGGAAAGTCTGAGAATTTGAGTTGCTTCCCAGAAGTTGTGTATGAGTATTGGAATCACCCAAGCGGTCAGTTAACTAAGAACGTGGAAAAGATTAGCGAATTAAAAATTGCAGTTGAGTACTTTTATAAAAAATACAAGGTCAGAAAATGTCTGCCTTTGCTGATTGTAATTATCCGAATGACGGCTACAGTGCTCAAGAAAAGCAGTTTAACGGAAAGGCTAATGGCATTTTCAAAACTCACAAAGTTTGTTTCTGTCCAACCATGGGAAATTAAAAAAGTTGTACTATCGGCCTTTATTATCTGGCGATCAAGATGAAACAGCCAAAGAAAGTCAGAATATTTCTAACGGGTGGACTTGGTAACCAGCTATTTCAAGCATCTGCCGTGCTTTATTTCGCAAATTCGCGAAAAATTGAAATTGATATAATTAACTTAAATCCAAGAAAAAATTCCAAAGGACAGGCCGAGCTTCTCTCTTTAAACCTACCCAAATCAATCAATTTTCTCGAAGAGAAAAAGAAGAATCTAATTAGCAAAGTGATTGGTTACAATCTTCGATCCGGATACCTGCCAAGGAAACTAGAATCTAGTCTCCTTTTTAGAAAGTTAAAAAATAGCCTAAGTTTCCTGATCTTATTCTATTTTTTACGAGTACCATTCTTTGTTAGGGTTTCTAGAGATCTTGGAAATGATACAAATATTCAAGCAGGTGACCAGAATGAAATCCTTATTGGCTATTTTCAGAGCGAGTTAGCAGCACAGGAAATCAAAAAGATTAAGAAATCCTTGTTTCAAGGGGTCTGTGAAGAGCTGTACCAAGAATATTTGCTCCTTTCTCAAGAAGAGCAGCCAATTCTTGTTCATGTGCGCCTAGGTGATTATCTAGCGGAGGATTCTTTCGGGATTATGTCAGCTGAGTATTACAGAGAATCAGTTACCAATCTGTGGCAATCGGGAAGGTACAAGAAAATTTGGTTATTCAGTGATCAACCAAATGACGCCATGGCGAGAATTCCGGAAGAGTTGAGAGACAAGACTCGGCTGATGGACACTGAGAGCCTAGAGTCCGCCGAGACGCTTCGAATAATGACAGTTTGCAAAGCTTTTGTGATCGCAAATTCAACTTTCTCATGGTGGGGTGCTTATTTAAGAAATGAGATTGAAAGCCCCGTCTTAGCACCTAAGCCTTGGTTTAAAGGACTTCCAGAACCAACCAATTTAATTCCAAGCGATTGGACAAGACGGTACGGCTTCTAAATTTCGATTGGTTGCTAAATCGGTGCATACAACTGATGAAATAAATATACCTGCAGGAAAATATTCTGAATCGTGGCGAAAGAGAGTAAGAATTTAGTCCATTTACCCTTAGGGCATAACATTAGTAAAATTAATCCCGCCAGGAATATGATCGGTAGATAGTGTCTCGAAAACAAAGATGTGTAAAAATTTGAGGTTAAAAGGTTATCCTGCGACCAACCGCTATTTGGAAAAAAATAAAGGCCTGAAGCGGATAAGAAGAACAAAAAGTACAGTATCTTGAATCGAATAGCATCCTTCGAATAGACAATTAATTTGAACCATTTTGAGAGTGCCAGGATATTCGGGAGCACCAAAGTCGCAAAGATAAAACCAAAAGAATTGAAATACTTAGAAATTGCGTAACTACCTAAAACTAAAACCGGAGCCGCCACATTGAAAAAATGTGAATTGATTGTAAAAATCAAATTCACGACCGAATTCAAATCTAATTCAAGACCCAATGGGTTTTCCGAGGTTCGTCCAAGTACAACGATCAGTCCGATTAGAGCGATTAAGATGAAAACGGCTTTGTTAATTCGTTGATTCATCACACCTACACAAACTAATGGGACTGCAACTGCAATAAGTAATTGTGGCTTGGCCGTGAAAGTTATCAAGACGAAGGCGAAAACTAGAAAAACTAAATTTATTTGCTTTTTACCGTATAGAACATTTGACAGCAAAACAAATAGTGGGATGAAGGTCCAGTAAGAGAGGTTGTGCAGTAGTAATAAATCAAAAGATGGGTAAGAGCAGACAAGTCCAGCCAAGACATATCTGTCATTAAACGCGATTATTCTGCTGTAGGCCAAGCTCGCTACAGAACCTGAAATGATTAACAAGACACAAATGTGCCACAGAGTGAAGTCGTTAGTAGTAAATTGTTCTAAGACAAACGAAAATGTTCTAAGCAGCGGGGTTGGATATCCAGCGTCAAATAGAGTAACCGTTTCGAGTAAACCCTCACTCGCGGCATGCGTTTTCCAGGCGATTTCGTCTTGCCATCCACGAGATACACCTGTCCTCCAAGCGAATAGCAGTTTGTAGAAGAAAGTAAGGATAAAAATCAATAGGAATTGGCGCCGCCGACTACCATTTAGAAGATTTTTCATCCGGGTCGACACGATAAGACTATAACTTAACAGGTGATCTAAAAACACTGGGTAGGATTAATCATGCGAAATCGCCCTTGGCCAGAAGATTTAGATGCCTACTCATCGAAAATTGGGGTGAATAGCTTCATGGTTCAAGGGCCGGGCGGCAATACCTCTTTCAAGAATGGCGAGAAAATGTGGGTCAAAGCCAGTGGCACGAGGCTTTCGGAAGCGGTGACAAAAGAAATTTTTGCTGAGGTAAATACCACCACTGGCGAATCAGAAGAAACGTTAAATAAACTTAGACCCTCTATAGAAAAAGATTTTCATCTATTAATTCCATTTCCTTACGTTATTCATACTCACTCACTACGTGCCATCTCTATGGCGATAGAGACCAACTTTGGTGCAAAAAAAACAAGCTTTC
>JACCDK011555366.1_pt1 | contig 10173 bp, 4 predicted proteins | sample 7445871 | NCBI WGS metagenome assembly JACCDK01 (sample SAMN15323436, study PRJNA562643) | freshwater metagenome | isolation source: river surface water | place: USA:Blue River Watershed | collected 2017-08-15
ATTGAGGAAGCTTCAAAATCTTGATTCCCTACGAAATTAAAAAATAACTTTAATACCTCTGTTAATTCAAATGTATTCGTAACACCACCACCAGAAGCGAAACCGAAACCTTCATCATCATCATCAGCTGCTGCTGGATCTCGCGGGGGAGCGGATGGTGGTATTTGATTATCTGCTATTCGAATAAGTTCACTCTTTTGTTCTTCAGTTAAATTTTGGGATTTTTGTATATTTGTTTTAATAATTGATATTTTATCTAAATTATTCAATATAAAATCTCCAAATGTAGTTTCATCTATAATATTTAAGATTTTTATTATATCTGTTATAGTATTCATTTGATTAACTTCTATAGAAGACTGAATAAATAGTAAATGATATATTACATTTAATATATTATTACCATCACCTCTCTGAATATCTACTTCAGTATAAAACGATTCTAAACGTTTTAAAACAACATTTTCTTCATATTTTATTAATTTTTTTATTACATTATAATATTCAGAATTCTTAGCTATTGTAAGTGATTTTTCTATACGATTTAAAGTGTCATCATCTATATTTCGTGTAAGTTTTAAATAAGCTGATAAATAAATACATTTAACTCTATCGGTATCAAGTTCAACTTTACCTTCAAAAGAATATTCTACCGAATATGCTTTTTTATGTATTTCTTCTAATATTTTTAATATCACGACTTCTTTTTTTTCTTTTACATCAGTAATTATTTGATTATAATATGATGTTAAATCTGTGCTATCAGCAGTTCCGATTAATCTCATAATATTATCATATTCCTCAACGGTAAAAAAAGGGTCATCTAAGTAAAATTTTAAAAATAAAATTACATATAAAATGGTTCTTTTTATATCATTGTCCTTTATTCCTTTAATATCATAATTAGTTAATAATTTAAAAATATTTGTGAAATATATTACATTATCTAAAGGTTTTTCTATAATGGTAGATTTAACTTTTTCAGCTAATGGCTTAAATGTGTCTTTATATATAAAAAAATCTATTTTTGTTTGGGAATCGAGATTATTATCGTATTTTAATAATAAATTGGTAAGAAATTTATAAACCTCATCGTTTTTAATTTTTATTATAGCACCAATTGTTTGAGTAATATCTCCAGGCATATGTTTTCGAAGACATTTATTGAATTCTTTACTATCACAAGTAGTATTTATTTTATATATTGCTTCATTTATTTTGGCTTCATCAGATAAATCCTTCGTTTTATCCTTATTAACATTAATATCTAATACTTTAAAGTATTCATCAGTTATTTCATCAGTTTTAGGTTTCTTAATTTCCAAAAGTTCTAATATTTCTGTCAATAACGGTATTAACTCTTTACTTGAGAGCCTATATTCATTAGTATCTATATAGACCTTTCGAATATAAGCTTTTAAATAATGTTTTAGATATTTCTTGGTAATATCGTGATATATAACATAATCAACTTTTAGTATTCTCGCAATTAAAATTAATAATTCTCTAATATAATCCTTACCCAATTCTCCTTTATAATTGGATTTATAGTAATTATAAATGGTTAGTAAATCGATTAATTTATCCTCCTTCGTTATGTCAGCAGTAGTTATAGTATCTGGTTTTCCATAATAGAGTTTATAATAATCTTTTAAGGATTTTATCTTTGAGGAGTCGTCACCCATATATTCATAAATTTCTTTTATGTCTGTAATTTCTTTGTCATTTGATAAATTATAAAGAATTATTAATATTTGAGTTATTATTGTTTCATCATCATTATCATTCAAATAATTTTGAAAATATTTAGTTATCATTTTAAGAATCTCATTAACAGCAGTTTTATCTGATAAAGTTTCAAACTTAACTCCTGTGAAAGTCCAAGTTTTTGTTAATCCATCGACGAAATTCTTATAAGTTGTTATAAATGATTTCTTATTTGCTTCAATATTAGATTTACTGATTTTACTGATTTTATCTAATTCAACTATCTTTCTTAAAAAATCTTCAGTTCCCTCGATTTTCTTAACAGCCAATTCAAATCTCTTTTCAAGTTTGGTATATATATCTATTGCTTTAGTAAAGTATTTGAATTCCTTCAAACTTGCCTTAATTTTTCTTTGGTGTACCATCAAAATTTCCTCGATTTTTTTAATAATTGATTTAACAGTTGCTGTATCATCATCCGTAACCTCAGTTAATTTATCTGTTATCTTTTTTTCTAATTTATAACGTATTATATCTTTATAAACTTGACTTTGTCTATCAAAATCTAGTTTTAAATAAATATCCAAATGTTTTTGTAAATCATCAATATCATCAATAATATCATCATTAGCAACTTTTTTAAGAATTTTTGTTTCTTCCTCTGTAAATTGATTTAAGGCTTTTGATGTAGTTTTTGATGTAGGAACTAAATTACTTATTTTTTTCTTTCCAATAGTTTGATTGATATCTATTAAAAATTCTAAAAGTTTTTCATCTTCAATGGTTTCATCATACTCAATTTTAATATCATTTTTATTATAATAAAATACTAATAGTTTTATGAGGAGCTTTGGATATTTTTCATAAGTAGATAAAAAACTGGATTCTTTAATTTTACCTATGATAAAAGCATCTCCTAATTTTGTTTTTAATTCTTCATATTTATTATCATCTGCCACTACCACTATTAATTCTTTAAATAAATATTCCTTATAGGTTTTTTCACCCAAAACAAGTGTGAATAGTTCTTTTTGTAAATCTTCTTTAGATTCATCGAAAAATAGAAATGAATATGACAAAATTAAATTATTTAATTCGGATATATCTATAGCTATAGTATTATTTGGATAATTTTTAATTACAAAATTACATAAATCTTTTATAATTCTTTGTAATTCTTTTTTTAATATCTCTCGATTATTTTTCTTTTTTTCAAATTTAATATTGGTATAAGTAGTTTCTGTAAATTGATTAAATTTTTTAATTATTTCTGGTTTTGATAAATCCTCATTTGGATATTTTCTAATATAATCAAAAAGTTCTGTTTGTTTTTTAAGTTCAGTTAAAAATCGATATGATTCAAGTTTACGAATATCATAATCATCTTTAGATGACTTAAATGTAGTGGTTACTATATTACCGGTAATATCAACTATAAAATCATCATAGCTCTTTTTAATATCTGGTTTTTCAAAATCATCAGTAATCTTAATTGTCTTTACAAATTCCAGTGTTTGGGGCTGTAATTTATCTTTATGAATAGTTATTATAGCTAAAATAGCATCAGTTAAATGAACTTTATCATTATCGTCATACGTTTCATTGTTGCCTCCACCTCCTGTTTTTTTGATAATACTATTTAATTTTTCGAGAAGAAAACCTAATGATGTTTTTATGAAAGAATCATATAAACTTTTTAATGTCTCCAAATGTAAATCATCAAATAAGTTTAATATGGTTTTATCTTGACTAATGAAATGATAATAATTGCCTTTTAATTTAAATAATATCTGTGTGAGACGAATGACCTCGCGATTAGTTGTTTGAAATGTACGAACTATCATTGATTTCTGCTCCTGTTTAAGCAGAGCTATAGCTTCTTTTAATTTTAAAGTAATCCCAATTTCTATTAATTGAATAATAGAATTTTTGTTATTATTGAGAATATCTTTATTTGCTGCCATTTCTTTTGGTATTTTTGATATAATTCGCACAGGTATTTTTAATTTTGATGAAATAATTTCTGTAATTAAATTAATTTCATCAATAACTGAAATTCCTCTTGAGGTTATATAAAAATCTATCAATTGACAATAATACTCAATGATATAATAATACTCAATTATCTTATCCATATCAGTGGATTCCATATTCGAAATAATACTATCTACTAATACCTGTCGAGGTTTCCCTTCTTTGTCATAACTTTCCTTTACCTCTGATAATAATGCCTCATATTCTCGTCTTTTTTTATCCTTTTCCTTTTGTGTTTCAGCATCTTTTTTAAACTTCTGCATAGCAGCATCTCCTGTTGCGAGGTTTTGTTGAAACCATTTCTTTGTATAATCTGTAATATTTGGCGATGGTTGTTGCTGTCTTATCTGACCTGCTGGTGGTTCAGGTGGCTGTTGTCCTGACTGACCTGAAGGTGGTTCTGATGGTTGCTCTGACTCACCTACAGGTGGTTGTTTTAATGGTTCTCTTATTTGATTTAAATTCTTGATAGCTGCTGAGGTGATAGGTGATGTTTGAGTCATTGAATAACTTTTAATATCGCCAACTTTTCTTTCGACATCAGAAACGGTATCCTTACTGATTCTTTTACTGATAGTTTCACTTGATGATTTAAGACCCTTTGCCTTTTCAATAACGACATTAAGATAATCAATAATATATTTATCTTTCTTTGAATAACCAACTGTTTCTAAAATTTCATTTAAAGATTTTCGTAAACTTTCGGTTAAGACTTCATTAGATTCAGCAAGTTTTTTAATCTTATCAAAGGTTTCTTTAAATTGCTCATAAATATTCACATCTTCCATTTCTTCAGCATCATCTGGATTCTCAAAATTAAAATCAGTTCCATAGAAATATCTATGAAGTTCTGCTAATTTTTCTTGTTTTATATAAGGAAAATTTCTCGTATCCTTATTAAAGTCTTCCAATAATTGCTTATACAACCTCACCTTATTTGCGATTGCACTATCAGAATAACCGGGAGTTTTATTTTGAGTTATATTTCTAACAAGTTCTAATAAAAGACCTTGTCTTTCAATATTTAAACTCTCCATTTATTTTATCTATTTAAATTATTTTATTAAAATTTCAGTGATACAATACTTGTCAATACCCAAATGATTGTTGAAAAGATTATAATTGAATTATAAATCTTCTCCTTTCTTTCATTATCTACACTTATATTTACTTGTCTTTTATCATTTCTTTTTAGATTGATTTTATCTATATTGATGATATAAGGAACGAATAATAATACAATAATAAAAGTTATGTGAATTAACAATCGTGATACACCATTCGCATATATATAAAAGTAGTAAAATAAATTTGGAATATTTGCGATTGATTTATTCGAAAATAATTGCATTACTGGATAAGCAATGACTACATTTACAAACATTGTTATAAATGTAAAAAGGATTAGATAGATGATGGCATAATAGAAAAAGGCTGAATGAAATGAATTTACAAGACTGGTATCTAATCCCCATTTGACTATTATTAAGGATACATATCGAATTAGAAAAGTGGTAACAATAAATACCACTCTATCCATCATCTTTATTTCCATCATCTTTGGATTTACATCATCCTTATAAGTATTATAAATTGCTGTTGCTTTTTTTGCGATATCACTTTTACTCATTTCTTTGGTGGTTCCTTTTGAGGTATCTTCCACTAAATCATCCACTGTTTTAAGTCCTGCAGGTTGTATTACAGGTATAGTATCGCGCACAACTTTTATGAAATTCTTCATAGGTTCATCGCCTTTATTTAACGTAACATCAGCACCACCTTTTTTTGAAGAAGTCAGAGTTTTTAATTTATTTACAACATCATCACTGAAATTATAGCGGTCTTTTATACCATTAATAATGTCCTCTTTAATTTTATCACTTTCAGAACCAGAATTAATCTCCAATTGTTTAATTGTATCCATCAAAGCAGCAATCTTTTCATTTAATTCTTGTTTATAAATTTTGGCTTCCTTGGTAGTATAGAAAAATTTATCAAGGGTTTCGGGATCAGCTAATCCATTTACAAATTTCATATAAAAGTTATATCTTTTTGGATTTATCGACTTTAAATAACTATCCTTAAATATGAGGGAGGACAAATCAAAAATAGATTTCTTTGACGGTGGTGTACTATTTATCAAATCCTTAAAACCAAATAATATTCCACTATTCATTTTTGCTATTATCTAATAGATAATTAGATAAAACTAAAGGATACTGCTATTTACATATAAAAACCATAAACTGGTAAATAATAATAGGATTATAATAATTCCTATTAATATATAATTGTAATATAAGGGATAGTTATATTGAAGCAATCGTAACATAAAAATTATTAAGAATAAGAGAAAGATTAGTAATATTACTGCCGTTGGATAAATATTATAGTTATTAAAGTTATTATCTTTTAATTCCATTGTTTCATCTATTTTCTTAATGATTTCTGCAAGATTTTTATTATTAGCATCAGCATTTGCTTGAATTGCTCCAAGTTCATTCATTGAAACATAGGAAATTGGCAAGTTTTCCAATGGAAGATAATTCACATCGAAATAATTAAAAACACTCAAATCCTTTATATTATCTTCATTACCTAAGAAATAATTATAATAATCCTTTGTATTACAAGTCATCCTTTTAAATTAATGTAGGTTCTATTAAGATAATAGCAAAAATAATAATGAGAATTATAAATGACCAAGAAACATTATCAGTGCTTATATTCAATTTCTTCATATCAGCTGATGTAAACTTTTCATATTTACTCGGCTTATAATTACTATCAATTCTAAAATTCATCTTCAATAAGCTATCATTCGTATGTCGATTATATTCCTTATTGAAGACATTGAAATTATTCTTTATTTTTTCAGCCACCATCGTTATCTTATTATCGGCCGATTGTAGTGTTTTTAATTTATCAGCACTTGGAGTCGCATCTGGATTCACCTCAAATGATTTTAAGTAAACTTTTATGATATTCATATATTTCACCATTAAACTATTTATTTGTTCAATAGATAACTCCAGTACCTTCATATAAATATCAATCTTGGGCTCTTGAGTGGTATTTTTCAACACCAATTTATCAATGGTCTGAACACTTCCAGCATTTGAAAACATCTTATTATAATATTCTTGTAATTTATCCTGAATTTCTATGTAATCAGTATATTGACAGGAAATACCTGTGGTGGTAAGTAAATTAACAATGGCAAGTCTAAATTCCTTCAAAAACTCCCCATAAATATCAAAAGCATTATCAATATAACTTCTATTATAATCGTAATTCTTGGCATCCTCACCATCATTAGTTCTTGTGATTTGAGTTTCATTATAATTAGTATTATCTAAAAATGAAACAAAATTAATTTCCGTCTTTATATCATTATAATTCTTATCTGTCGTATTATAAATGAGGTATTCATAATTCAATCGTAATTGTTTAAGTTTCACTTTTATATTCAATTCTGTGGAAACAAAAACTCTCCTTATTAATGAAAAGAAGTAAACATATTCTTGATTGATATAACCACTACTTGACGTTTGGGTTGGTGAGGTTGGTTTTTCAACGTATTTCCCGCTTATTAAGCTTGTTTTATAATTATTAAATCTATTATAATTATCAGGGTCTCCTTGAGTTACTGATTCGATATATTTATCAGTTACCCTTATTGCTGGATATAATAATCGAACATCTTCGTTTTTAATCATATATGAATAAATAGCTTTATAGAATTGGATTTGTAAATGAAGAAGACTTTGGTTTCTTGCAGATTCTCTTGTAGGATTATTGATATTATCATTTGTGTCCGCTATGATAGATTTACGAATTTTAGAAATAAATTTATCTAAACTCATTCCTGAAGAGAATTTTGAGGCTCTTTCCGTTAAATTTACTGAATTAATCTTATCGTTATACTTATCCGTGTAAATTTTAAATAAGTCCTTTAATTTATTATCTCTACTAATCATAATATTTAAAACGGTGTGTTTATTATTCATCAAATTCTTATAATTATGAGTAGGCTCATATATCAAATATTTATTAGCATAAGTATTATAATTTAATACAGCATTTACCAATATGGATATCGATAATAATCCGATGATATAAATAAAGGCGGTATAATATAAGTAATCACTATAGCGATTGTTTATTGTCTTTAAGTAATAAGTAAGTAATATTAGTATTATAATAAGGATGAATAATAATTGAATTTCACTTTTATGTAATCCCAATAACTTGGGACACATATGATATAAGAAGTAAACGATTTCAGGAAACTCCGTTTTATTATTCATATAGATATTATGTTTAAAATTGTATTTTTTCAAATCATCCTCATATTTCTTCAATTGTTTATAATACTCCTCAACTATTATCTTATCAGCTTCGTAAAATTTACGGTGAGTAATAAACCCTTGAACTTTGGTTTTTATGTTTGAATCGAGACAATTGTAAAAGGGGTTATTTGTATTTATTTCAGGATAGGTTTGAAGTCTATCAATTTGATAGCAATACTTATTATTTTTATTTTGAAAATTGGCGGTATTACAATATTTAAATGTCTTTAATTGAGTAGGTTCTGGAACTGTCGAAGGTTTAATAGGTTCTTCTTGTTTATAAATATCAAAGAAAGTTGTGGTATCCATTGCCTTTTGAGCACCTCCTATTGTTTTATATTCATCAAAGGTCTTATTGAATAGATAGTTGTTGGCATAAAAGATGGATAGATATATCACATAAATCAAAATTTTCATATACCTATCATAGGTAGTTGTTGAATCTGATTTTTCCACATAAATAATCAGGATGTAATAAACAAGGATGATAAAAACACAAATGTGAAAAAACTTACTCATAGTACCATTGGAAGCAGTGGTAAAATCAATTTTAAATACCAATTTTAGTATTAATGTCAAAGGATAAATAATAATGATGATGAATAGAAGAGTATAATTTACGAGACAATTTGGAATATATTCGTGACACGTGCCACAGAAACATTTCATTAGGACTTTCAAAAAAGACCAATTAGTGATATCATTTGGGTCATTTGTGGAGCAAGCTTGATTACCTTCAATAAAAAAGTTATGGAAAAGATAGCCAAACGCAATACACATTAAAATGGATAAGATAAAGACAGTTATATAATAAACATAATTAATCCAACTTTTATTAAAGACGTCTTTATTAAATTTATAATTGGGAATTTCATTATAAATCTTAAATCGGGCTCTTTCATATTCAAGCTTATTTTCCATACAAGTGGTTTCATTCGCCTTTCCATAATTATAAAGATAGGTGTAGCGATAACAGAACTTGCTTACACTAATCAATTCATCTATTATAATAATTAGTCCAATAATGAAAACTACTCCTATAATAATTGAACCAATATAACGACCATAAGAATTCAGGTCAGATGTCTCCATTCTATTTAATAATTATATTTATAATAATAACTATTATAATGACACTATGGCAGGAATTTTCAAATAATTTTAGAAAAATTATGGATGACATTGATGATTATAATCGAATTCTGAAGTTTGCCGTTACTTATAATCATAACCTCCTTTTTTATTCTCATACTGGATTTCCATTTGATTTATTTATTGATGAAGTAATTAAGGAAAAGTTTGGCATCACTCAAATTTATAGAACGGAGCATTTATGGAATAAGACAATCATTTATAATGAAAATCAATACTTTTTTGAAATTGATTTAAGTAATCCTTCTATGCCTAAGAAGTTTAGTTGTCTGAAAGATATGCTTCTTTTTATTATTAAATCGAGAAGTGTAAATACTGAGAAACATTTGATTATTATTAAGAATATTGATATGTTGGATGAATACTTCTTTGCCTTTCGAATTATTCTTGAAAGGTATTATAATAACTGTTATTTCATTTGTACCACGAATCAAATTAGTAAGATTGAGAATCCAATTAAAAGTCGTTTTTCCTTGTTTCGCTTTCGTCTTTTTTTAAATCAAGAAATTCAAATGGTTTTTCATAAATATCTAAAGGTAAAGGGGGGTTTGAATAACCATCTTATTAAAAATAATTGTAGAAACATCATTTTTGCCATTTTTGTTGCGCAAACTGAGAAAAATGAGCCTTTACTAATAACCGAAGACTTCTGTAATTTGGCTTATCCACCATTGCGTGATTTCCTTAAATCCAAATATAGTCTTAATGATATTCGTCAATTGGCTTATAAGTATAATCAATATGATTTGAGTATCACTGATTTAACATTAGATTTATTAAAGTTAAATAAAAAAAGGGCTGCTGGGATTATTGAGAATTCCATTGCTATTGAAAAGTTGTTATTACAATCCAATCGAGGTCGTGAACCTATTTTTATTGAAGCTCTCCTAAATCAATTGCTCATATAAAAAAATGATATTTATAATAA
>JACCDK010594492.1_pt1 | contig 10172 bp, 6 predicted proteins | sample 7445871 | NCBI WGS metagenome assembly JACCDK01 (sample SAMN15323436, study PRJNA562643) | freshwater metagenome | isolation source: river surface water | place: USA:Blue River Watershed | collected 2017-08-15
CAAATGGCGCTGAGATTCCTGGATCACAGAATGAAATCATCGCTCCAAAGGCGGGAACTACCGTTCGTCTTACTATCGACCGCGATGTTCAGTGGGTTGCGGCAAAGGCGATTGCAGAAGCGGTTAAGAGCACAGGTGCAGTAAATGGAACCGTTATCGTGATGGATCCACGAACTGGTGCAATTATCGCTCATGCAACTGCGCCAACTTTTAACCCTAACTACACAAAAAATGTTCCACTCGAATTAATGCGTAACCCATCTGTTCAAGATGTCTATGAGCCAGGATCTACTGGAAAAGTAATGACCATGGCAGCAGCACTTGAAGAGAAGACAGTGACTCCAACAACGATCTTCTCTGTCCCATACGGACTCCATCGCGCAGGAAAGACCTTCCATGATCACGAGAAGCATGCAACACAGAAGTTAACGACAACTGGAATTCTTGCCGTCTCTTCAAATACCGGCTCTATCAAAGTTGGCGAAACTCTTGGTAGTGAGAAGCTCTATGACTACCTCACGAAATTTGGAATTGGAAGTAAGACTGGATCGGGACTTCCTGGAGAATCTGCCGGCATTTTGCGCCCAGTCAAGAACTGGTCGGGAACAACAGCTCCAACAGTTGCGTTCGGTCAGGGTTATTCAGTAACTGCAATGCAGGCAACAAGCGTCTTTGCAACGATTGCAAATGGGGGAGTGCGCGTCTCTCCAACTGTGATTGCAGGAACGAGTGATTCATCAGGTCACTTCACCCCAGCTGGAAATCGCGACTCAGTCCGCGTCATCGGTGAAGATACCGCTGCAAAGCTTCGCACGATGATGGAGAGCGTGGTCTCTGCCAACGGAACAGCGCCAAGTGCTGCGATCCCTGGGTATCGAGTCGCAGGCAAGACAGGAACTGCGCAACGCGTGGATCCCATTACAAACAAGTACAGCGGATACACAGCATCATTTATCGGTTTCGCACCAGCAGATAGCCCACGATATGTCATCAACGTGACGCTACAACGCCCACGCAATGGCCACTATGGAGGATCTCTCTGCGGACCTGTATTTAAGAAGGTTATGACCTTCGTTCTGCAATCAGAGCACGTTGCACCAACAGGCACAAAGGTTGAGCCAGTTGCACTGACACAGGCCCAGCTAAAAACTTTCCAGGCATCACAAGTGAGTGCGAAGAACTAATGGCGCGCCCCTTTAATGAGTTCTCGTACTCGTTGAGCGATGCGGCAGAGCTACTTGGAGCAGAGAAGGTAAATTTCACTGAACTCGTTTTCACCGGTTTAACTCAGACAGATTCTGATATTCAACAAGGAGATATCTTCCTTGCCTACCCTGGTGCTAAATCACATGGCGCAAAGTTCATTGCTTCAGCAAAGGCGCGCGGAGCAGTTGCCGTTCTCACCGATCGAGTAGGTGCTGAAATCTCTCAAGAGCTACCGACTATTGTTGTTGGCGATGCACGCGAGGCAGGTGCAGTTCTAGCAGCAAGCTTCTATCGCTCACCGATTCGCGACCTTGCAAGTATTGGCATCACCGGCACTAACGGCAAGACGACTGTATCCACACTGCTCTATCAATTGCTGAGCGCCGTGGGTCGTGAGACAGGGTTGATAGGCACCGTTGAAACTCGTATCGGCTCTGAAGCGCTAAAGAGCAAGAGAACTACCCCTGAGGCAGCTGATCTCCAAGCTCTCGCTGCAACGATGCGCGAGCGTCACCTGCGCCATCTGGTGATGGAGGTTTCAAGCCACTCACTCGATCTCAAGCGGATGGTGGGTTCACACTTTTCAATTGTTGGTTTTACCAATCTCTCTCAAGATCACTTGGATCACCATAAGGATATGGAGAGCTACTTTGCTGCAAAATCAAAGCTCTTCACCCATGAATACGCCGATTTAGGTTTTGTGAATATCGATGATGCTTATGGCTTGAGACTCTTTGAGTCAGGAAGCATCCCGATGATCTCACTCTCACGTTCTAACCCAAAGGCGACTTGGCATTTCACATCAACTACCGCAACTCCTGCAGGAACAGAATTTACCGCTCGAGGAAAAGATGGCGTACTCATTGAAGCGAAGACGCCTTTGCGCGGTGGATTTAATCTAGATAATCTACTTTTAGTGATGGCGATTGCCTATGAGTGTGGCGTTGATCCGCTGGAGATGGCGACTCTTATCCCATCACTTCCTGGGGCACCTGGCCGATTAGAGTCGGTATCACTCGGACAAGACTTCACCGCGCTCGTTGATTACGCACATTCACCCGATGCTGTAATCAATGTTCTTGGCGCCATTCGCGAATTCACCTCTGGAAAGATTATTGGCGTTTTAGGCTGTGGCGGAGATCGAGATTCAAGTAAGCGATCACTTATGGGCAGAGCTCTTCATGAAGGCTGTGATGTTGCAATCTTTACAAGTGATAATCCACGAAGCGAACTGCCGGCAGAGATTCTTAATGAGATGACAGCGGGACTATCAATAGTTGCTCCATCTACCATCATCGAAGATCGAGCTGCCGCGATTGAATACGCCGTCTCTATCGCAGCAGCGGGGGATACCGTGGTTATTCTCGGAAAAGGCCATGAGAGCGGACAGGAGATCCAAGGAGTAATTACCCCTTTCGATGATCGCCTTCAGCTCGCAGAAGCGATTGAGTCAAAGCGATGATAGATATGAAGGCGAGTGAGATTGCAGAGATCATCGGGGGAGAGCTCCATGGAGTTGACGCTCTCGTTACTTCGAGAGCTTTTCTCTCATCAGCTCAATGCACCAAAGGCTCAATCTTCTTAGCGATCAAAGACGAAAGAGTTGATGGCCATGATTTTGTCGCAGATGCCTTTGCGCATGGCGCAGTTCTTGCGATCACATCTCAGGTAGTCGCTGAACGCTGCATTGTGGTCCCAGATGTGACTCTTGCAATCGGTTTATTAGCTGGCCATATCCGGAGCTCTTTAAAAGACCTCACCGTCATAGGCATTACCGGCTCTCAAGGAAAGACGACAACCAAAGAGCTTCTCGCCGCCATCTTAGGCACAAAGGCGGAGACAGTTTCACCGCAGGGAAATAACAACAATGAACTCGGAGTTCCAATCACTCTCTTGCAGTGCACGCCTGAAACCACATATTGCATCGTGGAGATGGGAGCACGCCATCAAGGGGATATTGCAAAACTTGCAGAGATTGCAAAGCCAAATATTGGAGTTGTTCTCAAAGTTGCAGCAGCACACCTTGGCGAATTTGGTTCGCTAGAGATCATCGCCAAAACAAAGTCAGAGATGATTTCATCTCTGACTAACGATGGAGTTGCAGTACTTGGTCAATACGATCCAATGACTGCAGCGATGTCCTCCCTGCATAGCGGAACCACTCTCACATTCGGCGAAACCCCTGCCGCTGCCATCCGCGCAACTGATATCGAGCTACGTGATGGACGCGCTCACTTTGATTTAGTCACCCCTGAGGGCAGATCCACCGTTGCGCTTCGCCAATATGGATTGCATCAGATTCCTAACGCACTAGCTGCAGCAGCAGTTGCCCACGCTCTTGGTTTCACATCAGATCAGATTGCTGGCGCACTCTCAACGGCTGCGGTCAAGGCGAAGTGGCGGATGGAAGTTCACACTCTCGATGACTTAGTAATTATTAATGACTCATACAACGCTAGCCCGGACTCAATGAAGGCAGCGATTGCGACACTTGCTCATCTCTCGCAAGAGCGGGGTGGAGAGTCTTGGGCATGTCTCGGAAATATGCGCGAACTCGGCGAGTCATCTGCGCAAGCTCACGCAGAGATTGGCACCCTTGCCGCTACTGTTGGAATTGATCACCTGGTGACAATAGGAGCTCCAGATTATGCGGCAGATATTGTCGATAACTCTCAGATTGCTATCCATCCATGCGCCGACATCGATGAAGCTCTGACCTTTATTCAATATCTCAATCGCGGAGATGTAGTTCTCTGCAAAGCATCACGATCTGATGGACTTGAAGTTGTTGCACAAGAAATTGAGAGCGCTTGGTTAGCTAAGTTGAGAGAAGAAGGAGTCGAAGAATGAGAGAGATTTTGATGGCGGGAGGCCTTGCCCTCTTCTTCTCACTCTTTGGTACTCCTCTGCTCATTAAAGCTTTGGTGCGTAAGGGATATGGCCAAGTCATCCGTGATGATGGACCATCTTCACATCACACAAAGCGCGGTACGCCAACTATGGGCGGAATCATCATCATCTTCTCTGTTATCGCCTCTTATCTGATCGCCCACTTGATCTCTGGAAACACAATAAGTACCTCTGCATTACTCATCATTGGCCTTGTCGTCGCAATCGGACTCCTGGGATTCATCGATGATTATGTGAAGATTTCACGACAGAATTCAGGCGGCATCAGTGGCAAGCAGAAAATTGCAGGTCAAGTTCTCGCTGCATCAGTATTTGGTTATCTCGGCCTTCAATTTGCCGATAAAGATGGATACACACCACTCAGCCTTCAACTCTCCACAGTTCGAGATACATCAATCACTCTTGGTGTTATTGCCGTTGTGATTTGGATTGCCTTTATGGTTACGGCCACGAGCAATGGCGTGAACCTCACCGATGGCTTAGATGGTTTAGCAACAGGTGCTGCAGTCATGACTTTCATAGCGTATGTCCTTATCGGTGTCTGGGAGTTTGGACAGAGTTGCGCCGTCGTTGCTACAAGTAATTGCTATCAGGTGCGCGACCCACTCGATCTCGCTGTTCTCTCGGCGGCATTTGCCGGCTCCTGTACTGGCTTCCTCTGGTGGAATGCCTCACCTGCCAAGATATTTATGGGTGATACCGGCTCGCTCGCGCTCGGTGCTGCTCTTGCCGGAATTGCAGCCTCGCTTCGAATTCAATTGCTTTTAATTCCTCTCGGTGGTCTCTTTGTAATCATCACCCTCTCGGTAGTTCTCCAAGTCTTGTATTTCAAACTCACTGGCGGAAAGAGGCTCTTTAAGATGGCGCCGTTGCAACACCACTTCGAGCTTCTCGGGTGGGGTCAAGTGACCGTCGTATTACGTTTCTGGATTATCGCCGGACTCTGTGTGGCTATGGGGCTTGGCCTCTTCTATGCAGATTGGGTTGTTGGGTAACGAGATCAACAATGGCCACTGCAAACTATTACAGCGCGCTCTCTGAGAAGAGAGTCTTAGTCGCTGGAGCTGGAGTAACCGGTGTTGCGGTAGCGAAAGCGCTACTTGCGCAAGGTGCCGAGGTTTGCTTTGCCGATGAGAAGGTCGTTGAAGTTGAGGGATTTACCGTTTTTCGCCCTGAAGATGTATCAATCCAAGACTTTGATGCGCTGATGGTTTCACCTGGTTGGCGTGAGGATCACCTCTTGGTGGCGGCAGCTCGCAAGAGCGGTGTTGAAATCCTCAATGAGATTGATTTCGCGTGGTCACTGAAGAGTGAAAAAGCGCCAACTCAGAAGTGGTTAGCGCTCACCGGCACCAATGGCAAGACAACGACAGTGGAGATGGTCGCTCATATTCTTTCGAGCGCTGGGCTCAAGGCGCGCGCCTGCGGAAACGTCGGCACAACCGTTATCGAAACTATTACAGGCGATGAGGTATTTGATTACCTCATCCTGGAGCTCTCATCCTTCCAACTTCACTGGCTAAGCGATGCACAATTTTCTGCCGCCGCAATCCTTAACATCGCAGATGATCACATCGATTGGCACGGCACATTTGATGAGTATGCGAAGGCGAAGATTTCTATCCTTGATAAATCGACGACGGCAATCCTCAATGGCGATGATGGCGAGGTTGTTGGTCGCACCTCTCATTGGTTAGGTCGAAAGATCTTCTACTCACTCGATACACCAGGCCCTGGCGAGCTGGGAGTCGTGGAAGACCTCCTCGTTGACCGCGCCTTTGTTGCAGATGTTCAAGAGGCAGCGTTGATTGCTGAGTTGGCGGAGATTGTTCCGACCGTTCCGCACCACATCTCTAACTCACTAGCGGCAGCAGGGCTTGCTTCGACTGTGGGGATCTCGCGAGAGGTCATTCGCGAAGCTTTGAAGAGTTTTAAGCCAGGTCGCCATCGCATCGAAGAGATAGCTGTAGTTAATGGTGTTAAGTGGATTAACGACTCTAAGGCGACCAATCCGCATGCAGCAGCTGCATCAATCCTCTCTAACTTCTCTGTGATCTGGATTGCTGGCGGACTCGCCAAGGGCGCCCAGATGCAACCTCTCGTCGATCGCACATGGAGTCGCTTGAAGGCAGCAGTTTTAATTGGTGAAGATCGTGATCTTATCGCCGAAGCTTTAAGAAAGAGCGCACCAGAGCTGCCGCTTCATTTCATCGACACCCCAGCTGATTATCAAAAAGGCTCAGAGGAAAATCTCTTCATGGAGGCGATTGTTCGATGTGCAGATGAGATCTCAGCCGAAGGCGATGTTGTTCTACTAGCTCCAGCATGTGCCTCGATGGATCAATTTAAATCTTATGGCGATCGTGGAGATCGATTCGCTCGAGCGGTAAAGGAAGTTCTCACCCATGACCACTAAATCTGCAAAGAGCGCACGCTTTCTCAATAAGCCTGTCAATCATTTCTATATGATGATTATCAGCACTTCGGTACTCGTTGTGCTCGGCCTGATCATGGTCTTCTCTGCATCATCAATTCACGCTATTGATACCAAAGGCTACGCCTTTGCAGTTGCACTCCGCCAATTTATCTTTCTTGCCGCAGGTGTTCCATTTGCCATCGCGCTAGCAACGCGCCCGGCAGAATTCTGGAATCGCTTCGCAAAATTTGGTTTGGCAATCTCGCTGGTGCTTGTCACAGTTGTCATGATTCCTGGCGTCGGCAAAGAAGTGAATGGAAATCGAAATTGGATCGATCTTAAGGTTGTCGATATCCAACCAGGTGAGTTCACAAAGTTCCTCCTAATTCTCTGGGCTGCATATCTGCTTGCACGTAAAGAGTCGGCGGAGAAGATTAAATTTAATGTGATTCTCTTATTGGCACCGGGCTTTGCCTTGGTAATCCTCGGCATCCTAAGAGGTCGAGATTTGGGAACGGCAGCTGTTGTTGCCGCAATTTTCTCAGCACTTCTCTTTGTCTCTGGCGTGGATCTGCGAAAGATGGGTAGCGTTGCAGCAGTTCTCTTCCTCGGCCTTGCGATTGGAATTGTCACTTCAGATTATCGACGTGCTCGCTTCTTGGTATTTCTAGATCCCTTCGATCCCAACGACTACAAGAACTTTGGCTGGCAGCCAGCGCATAGCCTCTTGGGGCTTGCAACCGGTGGCGTCTTCGGCGTTGGCCTTGGTGGCAGTCGCCAGAAGTGGGGCAATCTTCCAGAGGCTCACACAGACTTTATCTACTCAGTCATTGGTGAAGAGCTAGGGCTCGTGGGAACTTTGGGAGTCCTCTTGCTTCTTGGCACTCTCGTCTACTCAATCTTCCGTATCGCTCTTCGTGCGCGTGATCCATTCTCACGATATGTATGCGCTGGAGTAGGTGCGTGGATTGGTATTCAATCAATTCTCAATATCGGTACCGCCATCAGCGTCCTTCCGGTCGTTGGAGTTACGTTACCTCTGGTCTCCTATGGCGGTTCTGCCTTACTGACGACCATTTGCGCCTTAGGCTTCGTCGCGGGCGTTGCCTTAAGAGATACTGAAGTCAAAAAGGAACTCGTTCAACGTTTCGCGAAGAAGTAAGGGGAGAGCAGCTTTTATGAAGATTCTCTTCGCAGGTGGTGGGACAGCAGGTCATGTGGAGCCGGCTCTCGCCGTCGCTCGTGCTTGGCAGAGCGCCCACCCAGAAGATGAAATCTCATTTCTAGGCACTCCACATGGATTAGAGAACACCTTGATTCCAGCAGCTGGATTTACTCTCCACCACATCCCTAAGGTGACAATCTCTCGCACCATCTCTCCATCGCTGCTCAAAGTTCCATTTCAATTAATTTCATCTATCTCCGCCGCTCGCGCAATCCTTAAAGGCGTCGATTGCGCCGTCGGATTTGGAGGATATGTCTCTGGCCCGCTATATCTAGCAGCGCGACTGAATCGCACACCATTTGTCATTCATGAACAGAATGCTCGCCCTGGTTGGGCCAATCGCATGGGTGCTCGTCTGACGAAGTATCTTGCTTTGAGTTTCCCAGTCAGCGATAGAGAGTTCTCCCGCGCCGAACTCACAGGGCTTCCTTTACGTGCTGATGTTCTATCGGCTCTCTCAAATGCTCTCACCGATTGGAGCGCAGCTCGCTCTGCCGCGAAGGTGGAGATTACATCTCGATATGGATTGAGTGCAGATCGCCCTCTCATCTTTATCTTTGGTGGATCACAGGGCTCTCAAGCAATAAATCAGGTTATCTCTGAGGCGCGAGAAGAGCTATCGAAGAGAGGCCTCACCATCCTTCACGGTGTTGGTAAGAACAACCCCGTTCCTGATGGAGATAGCTCATATCGCGCACTGGCTTATATTGAAGATATGGCGCAGTGCTATCTCGCAGCCGATTTACTGATCTCTCGAAGTGGCGCAGTAACCTGCGCTGAGGCACAGGCTCTAGCGCGCTACTCACTCTTTATTCCACTTCCTATTGGCAATGGCGAGCAGGCGCTCAATGCGTCAGATTTAGTAAGTGCTGGTCGAGCTGAGATTGTTAAGCAGAGTGATTTCACAGCTGAATGGTTGACTTCACATATTGATGAATTACTTCAGAAAAGTTCCGATCGCCCTGCCGCAGGTGATGCAGCTAGCGCCGGGGCTGCCGATAAGATTGTGAAGTTAATCGAGAGAGCGGCAGGTAAGTAATGGCAATCGCCAGCACCGCAACCTTTAGCGGTGACTCATTTCTAGGAAAGCGAATCCATTTTATTGGAATCGGCGGCTCTGGTATGAGTGGCTTGGCACGTATTGCATTAGCAGATGGAATTACCGTCTCTGGCTCAGATGCAAAAGATTCCACCGTGCTCACCGCTCTGGCCGCGCTAGGTGCAACGATTTATAAGAGCCATGAGGCATCCCATGTTGATGGAGCAGATGTCGTGATTTATTCGACTGCTATCTCTGCCAGTAATCCAGAGATTGCTAGGGCGCTAGAACGTTCTATCCCCATCATGACGAGAGCAAACGCCCTCGCACTTCTGATGCACGGCCTTACACGTATTGCTGTTGCTGGAACACATGGACAGACAACCACATCATCGATGGCGACAGTTGCATTCCAAGCATGTGGAGCAGATCCTTCATTTGCTATCGGAGGAACGTTGAGCGCCTCTGGCTCAAATGCCCACCGAGGTTCAGGTGATTTCTTTATCGCTGAGGCAGATGAATCAGATGGCTCATTTATTGCCTATCACCCACATGCCGCCATCATCACAAATATCGAACATGACCATGTCGACTTCTTTGCCACAGCTGATGAAGTAACGCAGGTCTTTGAGAATTTTGCTAAGACAATCCCGAACGATGGCTATCTGATTTACTGTAATGATGATTCGGGCTCACGAGCGCTGGGGGAGAAGATCTCTCATTGCACAACGTATTCCTACGGCACCGAGGCAAGTTCAGATTTGAAGCTAGATCAGATAGAGCTCACCGCCTCTGGCTCTCGTGGCCGAGCAATCTGGAAGGGGACCGTCCTCGGCTTTATCGAACTCACCGTCCCGGGAAGACATAACCTTCTCAACGCCGCTGGCACGCTCGCCTTGGCTATGACCCTTGGCCTTAATTCTCCAGCGTTTTTAGGTGGGCTTACCTCTTTCAGAGGTGCAGGTCGTCGTTTTGAGTTGAAGGCAACTGTCAATGGAATTCGCATTATTGATGATTACGGACACCACCCAACGGAGATCACGGTCACGCTCGAGGCAGCTCGACGATATGCCGATGCAGGACGAGTTCTCGTTATCTTCCAACCTCATCGCTATACCCGCACCCAAGCATTCCTTGATAAATTCGCTGAATCACTCGATAGCGCAGATGATGTGACGCTCTTAGAGATTTATGCAGCGAGTGAGAAGCCCATCCCTGGCGTCTCCTCTGAACTTATTGCTGAGAAGATGAAACACGGAACCTTCCTACCGAATTTTGTTGATGCTTCAGAGCGCATCATCGCACTTGCAAAACCTGGCGATGTCATCCTCACCCTCGGTGCCGGTGATGTTAATTCTCTCGCCCCCATCATCGCC
>JACCDK010603141.1_pt1 | contig 10171 bp, 10 predicted proteins | sample 7445871 | NCBI WGS metagenome assembly JACCDK01 (sample SAMN15323436, study PRJNA562643) | freshwater metagenome | isolation source: river surface water | place: USA:Blue River Watershed | collected 2017-08-15
CATGCAGTCGCTGCGCCAGGGCAGCCGCTTGGCAAGGTGGGCGACCACGAAGCCGATCCGGTCGGCAAGAAGCTCGTCGGCCTGCTCCGCCCTATCGGCCCCTGCGGCGGCGGCATTGCGGGCCGGCAACTCGCGTGCGGCGAGCCTGCTGAATGCGATCCGTGCCCGAACCAGCCTGATGAAGGCCTGGACGGTCAGGCTCAGCACCCAGCCGGCATCGCGCAGGCGCAGCGCCCTGCCGGATTGACGAAGCGTTTGAAGAATGAGCCAGAACGCAACGATCAACTGCGCGTGTATAGAGTATGGAGTGGTTGCAGCTGCTGGTGCTTGGGCCGCAAATGGGTTGCTTCCCCGTGCTCGGCGGATGAGGTGGCGCGCCACTGCGCCGGGCGCGCTCGGCGCTCAGTCTGGTGGGAGCGGGTTTCTTTGTCGCAGTTGCTTTTGTCGGTGCGTCCGCGTGCTCCCGCGCGGTGCTTCAGCGGCAGGCGACTTGGCATGGTTTGGCTTCGCCCTGATGCGGGTCTTCGCTGTAGAAGAATGGCTGCGCAGCGACTTGCGCGAAATGCTCTACGAAAGGCATTCCTACGAGCAGCGTCGCGTTCTGCAGGAGCCCCTGACGGTCCTGATTATCGTGGGTGCTGCAGGGGCCGCCGCCTGGATTATGTCCTTCGTGATGACAAGCGTGAAAGGCAGGCGCAATGTCGCACTTATCACCGCCTTGGGGTGTTCTGGGGGGTTGATCGTTCTGGCAGCGTTTCGAGTGATTTCGCTGCATTTCATCGATGACCTTCTGTATGGCCCACTGAAGCTTAACTGGTGCCAGGACCTCGGGTTGAGCTTGTCCGTCCTGGCCTGCGGGGTGCGATACCGTCTGATGATCGGGGTCCGGCCCGGTTGAGGCGCAAGCTCAACCGTGATCCAGCATGTTGGTGACGATTTCTGCGATCCGTCTGGCAGCCTGGCCGTCGCCATAAGGATTGTGCGCGCGCGACATGGCCAGGTACGCGCTGCGATCATCCAGCAATCGCGTCGCCTGTTCAGCGATTACCCGGGCATCGGTGCCGACCAGTCGCGCCGTCCCAGCAGCCACCCCCTCCGGCCGCTCGGTTGTGTCCCGCATGACGAGCACAGGCTTCCCCAGGCTCGGTGCTTCTTCCTGGATCCCGCCGGAATCGGTCAAAACAATGTCGCTCGCCGCCATCATGGCGACGAAATCGAGGTAGTCGAGAGGTTCGATCAGCGCGATATTGTCATAGCCGCAGAGCGCTTGACGCATCACGCCGCCGACATTCGGATTGGGGTGCAAGGGGTAGATGATCGCAATGTCGTCTCGCCGTGCCAGTTCTTGCAGCGCCTCCGCAATCTGCGCCATTCCCTTGCCGAAATTCTCGCGCCGGTGAGCTGTCACAGCGATGATCCGCTTGCCCGCGAAACGTTCTCTCAGCGTCGCAATGGTCGGGGCCAGCGAGGGGTCGGCAGTGATCCTCGCCTGCGCATAATGGAGTGCGTCGATCACTGTATTGCCCGTTACATGGATCGCGTCCGCAGCAACATTCTCGGCGCGCAAGGCAGAGGCTGCGGTTTCGGTCGGAGCGAAATGCAGATCGGCGACGACGCCCGTCACCTTGCGGTTCACCTCCTCCGGCCACGGCGAATAGATATCGCCGCTCCGCAGTCCCGCCTCGACATGCCCCACCGGGATCCGCCGGAAATAGCAGGCCAGTGAGGCCATCATTGTTGTCAGCGTATCGCCATGGACCAGTACGCGGTCCGGGCGCAGCGCATCGAGCGCTGCGCCGAAGCGCGTGAGGATGCGGGTCGCAAGCGCGTCCAGGGACTGGTCGGGCTGCATCAGATCGAGGTCCAGCTCGGGGCTAAGGCTGGCTAGGGCGAGCACGGAATCGAGCAGCTCGCGGTGTTGCGCGGTGACGACCACCTTGACGTCGAAGCGCCCTGTCTCGCGCAAGGCGAAGACGACCGGGAACATCTTGATTGCTTCGGGCCGTGTCCCGAATGTCACCACGATCCGCGACTTGCCTTTGGCTCCGCGTCCTCCGTCGCTCATTTGCTCAACATTCCCCGCGCGTCGTAGACCAGCTTGCCGACGAGATCATCGGAACCGAGATGCCTGCAAGCTGTGTGGTCGGCCAACACCACGACCACCTCGGCTTCACGCAGTGCCGGATCGAGCGGCACCAGCTTCGCGCCGGTGCCGTCGAAGGCTGCGGGCAGAACTTCGGCGATTTCGAGCGCGGGACTTTCCCGGAAGTCTTCGATGTGCACGCCACCGGCGTTGACGGTCTCGATAACGCGGCGCGAGACATCGACCCCCAGACGTTCCAACCGGACGAGGCGAGCACAGCTGCGGTGGGAAGCCCGCTATATCCAAGTCCGACCACCGCCACCTGATGCGCCGGGGAAGGCTTTTGGTTTGCTGCTTGCATCATGGCCTGGCTCATCGCGGCTCTCGCTGGTGCAGATATACGGATTTCATCGAGACACTCTGCCGCCTCTTTCGCGGGCAAGACCGTGACCGGGTTGGTCCTGGTCAAGAGAGCATTTGCGAGCATGGCCGAGTAGACGGCGTTGGTGCGGGAGTATCGCGGCAGCATCTTGAGCGGTTCCTGCAGCAGCGCGAAGAAGAGATCGATCCCGGCCACCCGTTCGACATTTCGGTGACCGAACAGCTATAGCCCGTAGACGATGCCCATCCCGTCCACCCCGACGATATCGCTGCTGTTCACATCACGCGCAAGTTCGGCATCATCGCAAAAATTCAATGGCTTGTCTACGTTCAGGGCCGTGTGCCTGACGCGGGCGCGTGACTTCATGGCCCCTTCAGCGATCCCGACGACCTCGCCCTCGGACAAAAGGTCGACTTTGACACCGAAGAAGGTCAGGCTCTGTCTATCGACAGGCACCAACCGGTCCTTGCGATGTCTGGCAGGCATTGCTGGATGGAAGTGCCCCGCAAGCGCCCTCGACCCCTCTGCTGCTTGATCGGCTTCCGGTCGATCCGGGGGGCAGTGCTTCCCGCAGGAGCGCTTCAGGCTCGATCAGCGTCGCCATTCAGCAGGCTAAGTTGCTCGTGAACCAGATTGGCCAATTCCCGGCGACAGATCAACAGGTCCGGTACCATAGTATCAGATTTATTATATCTAATTATCCTACCGTTGAGCCGCGAACAGTGCAGGCCGTGAGCCGCTGCCACGGCCACGGGTGCACAATTGTCCCACTCGTATTGCCCGCCCGAGTGAAGATAGACCTCGGCCTCGCCGCGCACGACCGCCATGGCCTTCGCGCCGGCGCTGCCCATTGCGACGAGATCGCCGCCAAGCGCAGCCGCGACAGCTGCGGCTACCTCGGGAGGCCGGGTCCGGCTGACCACGAAGCGCGGACGCTTTGCCAAGGCTTGGAGCGGAAGGGGCTTGTCGGAGCGAAGCACCATTCCGCCATCGAGCCCCGGCAGCGCCACCGCGCCGATGCGCGCCACACCGTCGATGGCGAGCGCGACATGTACGGCCCAGTCGTCGCGCCCCTCGCCATATTCGCGGGTCCCATCAACCGGATCGACGATCCAGACCCGGCTCTTTGACAGGCGTTCGGGATTGTCTTTCTCTTCCTCGGAGAGGAGCCCGTCCTCGGGCCGCGCGGCGCGGATTGCATCGCACAGGAAGCGATTGGCCGCGGCGTCGCCGGCCTGGCCCAGCGCCTTGCCCGTCAGCCCTGATCTGTCGCGTACCGCGAGCAAAAGGCGGCCTGCCTCAGCGGCGAGGCGCGCCGCGAGTTCGGCATCGTCAGGTTGGGCAAGGGTCATTTGAGCGGCAGGATCCTGGCGATGATGTGCCTTGCGGCTTCCTCGGGGGTCATGTCCACGGTGTTGACCCTGATTTCGGGGTTTTCAGGCGGCTCATAGGGGCTGTCGATACCGGTGAAGTTTTTCAGCTGGCCGGCCCGCGCCTTCTTGTAAAGGCCCTTCACGTCGCGCGCTTCTGCTACGTCGAGCGGCGTGTCGACGAAGATTTCGATGAACTCTCCTTTCCGCAGCATGGCGCGCACCATCTCGCGCTCGGCGCGGAACGGGCTGATGAAGGCGGTGAGCACGATCAGCCCCGCATCCGCCATCAGCCTGGCGACCTCGCCCACCCGGCGGATGTTCTCGATCCGGTCAGCCTCGGTGAAGCCGAGATCGCGGTTGAGCCCGTGGCGGATATTGTCTCCGTCAAGCAGGAAGGTGTGGCGGTTCATCAGGAACAGCTGCTTCTCGACCTCGTTTGCGATGGTCGACTTGCCCGATCCGGAGAGGCCGGTGAACCATAGCACCCGCGGTGTCTGGTTCTTGAGTTCCGCGTGATCGTCGCGGGTGATAGCGAGCGGCTGCCAGTGCACATTGTCCGCCCGGCGCAGGCTGAATGCAATCATCCCCGCCGCAACTGTCGCGTTGGTGAACTTGTCGATGAGGATGAACCCGCCGAGCTGACGGCTGACACCGTAGGCCTCGAAGGCAATCGCCCGATCGGTCGCGAACTCTGCCACCCCGATCGCATTGAGGCCGAGCGTCTTGGCGGCCAAATGCTCAAGGGAGTTGACGTCGATCTCGAATTTGGGCGGCTGGATGGTGGCGGTGACCATCTGCGTGCCCATCTTGAGCCAGTAGCCGCGCCCGGGCTTCAGCGCTTCCTCGTCCATCCACACGAAGGTCGCGCAGAACTGGTCGGAGGCCTGCGGCGGATCGCCCGCTGCGGCGATGAGGTCGCCGCGCGAGCAATCGACCTCGTCGGCAAGGGTGAGGGTGACGGACTGGCCGGCGACGGCCTCGTCGAGGTCGCCGTCGAAGGTGACGATCCGCGCGACGGTGCTGGTCTTGCCCGAGGGCACGATCCTGATCTGGTCGCCTGGGCGGATCGTGCCGCTGGCGATCTGGCCGGCAAAGCCGCGGAAGTCGAGGTTGGGGCGGTTGACCCACTGCACCGGCATCCGGAACGGCTGGGTTTGCGCGGCGGCGGCATCGACCTCCACCGTTTCGAGATGCGCGATCAGTGCGGGGCCGGAATACCACGGGGTATTGGCGGACAGCGCGGTGATATTGTCGCCCTTGAAACCCGAGATCGGGATCGCGGTGAAATCGCTGATCCCGATGCTGGTCGCAAAGGCGCGGTAATCGGCCACGATGCGGTCGAACACCGCCCGATCGTACCCCACCAGATCCATCTTGTTCACCGCCAGCACTACATGGCGGATGCCGAGCAGATGGACGAGATAGGAGTGCCGCCGGGTCTGCTGCAGCACGCCCTTGCGCGCATCGACGAGGATCACGGCCAGATCGGCGGTTGAGGCGCCGGTCACCATGTTGCGGGTGTATTGCTCGTGCCCCGGCGTGTCGGCGACGATGAATTTGCGCTTTTCGGTGGTGAAGAAGCGGTAGGCGACGTCGATCGTGATGCCCTGCTCGCGCTCGGCGGCGAGCCCGTCGACCAGCAGCGCGAAATCGATCTCCTCGCCCTGTGTGCCGTGGCGCTTGCTGTCGCTTTCGAGCGCGGCGAGCTGGTCCTCGAAGATCATCCTCGAATCGTAGAGCAGCCGACCGATCAGCGTCGACTTGCCATCGTCCACGCTGCCGCAGGTGATGAAGCGCAGCAGGCTCTTGTGCTGGTGCTGGTCAAGATAGGCGTCGATATCCTCGGCGATGAGGGCATCGGTCAGGAAGGAGGGGGGCTTGTTCATCAGAAGTACCCTTCCGCCTTCTTGTCTTCCATGCTTGCCGACTGCCCCTTGTCGATAGCGCGGCCCTGCCGCTCGGAGCCCGTGGCGAGCAGCATTTCCTGGATGATGTCGTTCATTTCGGTGGCCCTGCTCACTGTCGCGCCGGTGAGCGGGTAGCAGCCGAGCGTGCGGAACCGCACCGAGCGGGTTACCGGCTCCTCACCGGGATCGAGCCGGAAGCGATCGTCGTCGACCACGAGGATCATCCCGTCGCGTTCCACCGTCGGGCGGGGCTTGCTGAAATAGAGCGGCACGATGTCGATCTTCTCCAGCGCGATGTATTGCCAGATGTCGAGCTCGGTCCAGTTCGAGATCGGGAAGACCCGGATGCTCTCGCCCTTGGCCTTCTTGGCGTTATAGAGGTTCCACAGCTCGGGGCGCTGGTTCTTCGGGTCCCAGCGGTGGCTCGCATTGCGGAAGGAGAAGATGCGCTCCTTCGCCCGCGCCTTTTCCTCGTCGCGCCGCCCGCCGCCGAAAGCCGCGTCGAAGCCGTGGGCGGTGAGCGCGCGCTTCAGCGGGTCGGTGAGCTGCGCCTGCGAATAGAGCGCGCTGCCGGTGTCGAAGGGGTTGATCCCTTGCGCCTCGGCCTCCTCGTTCTCAGCGATGATGAGCTTGAGGCCGTACTCGCGCACTGTCCGGTCGCGGTGGGCGAGGAGATCGGCGAAATCCCACCCGCTCGCCACGTGCAGCATCGGAAAGGGCGGCGGCGCGGGGTAGAACGCCTTCCTCGCCAGATGCAGCATCACCGAAGAGTCCTTGCCCACCGAATAAAGCATCACCGGGTTTTCCGCCTCGGCGACGACTTCGCGGAAGATATGGATGCTTTCGGCTTCAAGCCGTTCGAGATGGGTCAGACTGCGCATGGCACCCGCAGGTATAGGCTGGAGGTGCGCTCACAAGCAATTTTGCCTTTGCGCTGCCAAGGCGGCGCTTTGGGGCTGACGATCTCGATACTTGCCCTGCCTCGGGCGGCGCGCATATGGCTGGGCAAAAGGGAGAGGTATATGAGCCAATCGTCAGGGCCGCTTTCGGGCCTTCGCGTTCTTGAATTCGCCGGGATCGGGCCGGGGCCGCACGTTGCCATGCTGCTGGCCGATCTGGGTGCCGAGGTGGTGCGGATCGACCGGCCCGGCGGCAACGTCAGCAACCCGGTCGTCGAACGTGCACGCCATCGTCTCGCGCTCGACCTCAAGAGCGAGGAGGGCAAGGCCGCAGTGCGCGCCGCTGCCGCCAGCGCGGACGTGCTGATCGAAGGCTTCCGCCCCGGCGTGATGGAGCGGCTGGGGCTGGGGCCTGAGGTGCTGCTCGAAGCCAACCCGCGCCTTGTCTATGCCCGCATGACCGGCTGGGGGCAGGAAGGGCCGCTCGCCCAGGCCGCCGGGCACGACATCAACTACATTGCGATCACCGGCGCGCTCTCGGCGGTCGGCAAAGCCGGAGAGACGGCAACGCCGCCGCAGAACCTCGTCGGCGATTTCGGCGGCGGGTCGATGTATTGCGCCTTCGGAATCCTGGCTGCGCTCTACGAACGCGAACGTTCAGGCAAGGGGCAGGTGGTCGACGCCGCGATTGTCGACGGGGCGACCAGCCTGATGAGCTTCTTCTTCGGCGTGCGCCACCTGCCGCACCTTTCCACCGAACGCGGCAAGGGGATGCTCGGCGGGGCGGCGCATTTCTACCGCTGCTTCACCTGCGCCGACGGCAAGGAGATCAGCCTCGGGGCCATCGAGCCGCAGTTCTACGCCGAGCTGCTCCAGCGCGCGGGCGCTCCGGCGGAATTGGCGCAGGGCCAGATGAACCCCGCCAATTGGGACGATTACGCGGCGAAGCTGGCGGCGCTGTTCCTCACCAGGACGCAGGCCGAATGGTGCGCCCTGCTCGAAGGCACCGATGCGTGTTTTGCGCCCGTGCTCGGCATCGATGAAGCCCGCGAGCATCCGCACATGAAGGCGCGCGGTGCCTATGTGGAGCATGACGGGATGTGGCACACCGCCCCAGCGCCCCGCTTCAGCCGCACCCCCGGCGCTGTCCGCTCCAGCGCGGATGACGGCGCGGATGTAGTCACGCGTTGGCAGGTGGGAGCTTCCTGATGGCCGGCAAATTCTTTGACGAATGGCAGGTCGGCGAGCGAATCGAACACCCGATCCGCCGCACCGTGACCGAGACCGACAATCTGCTGTTCTCGACCATGACCCACAATCCGCAACCGCTCCACATCGACGTCGAGGCGGCGAAGGCGAGCGGGTTCGGGCAGATCCTCGTCAATTCCACCTTCACCTTCAGCCTGCTGGTCGGGCTGTCGGTCGGCGAGACGACGCTCGGCACGCTGGTCGCCAACCTCGGCTTCGACAAGGTGGTGACGCCCAAGCCCGTGTTCATCGGCGACACGCTGCGGGCGACTTCCGAGGTCAAGGCGCTGCGGGAGAGCGCGTCGCGCCCCGATGCAGGGATCGTCACCTGGGTCCATGAAATGACCAACCAGCGCGATGAAGTGGTGTGTCGCTGCGAGCGTTCGGCGCTGATCCGGCGCAAGTCCTGATCAGTCGGCGGCATTCACCTCGCCGCCCAGCGCCTGCCACAGCACGATGCGCGCGCGGGCCGCGCGGCCGAGGGCTGCGGCTGCATTCTCGCCGCTTGAATCCGCCGCGCGCCGCGCTTCGAGCACGTCGAGGAAGCTCGCGAGACCGGCGCGATAGCGGGTCTCGGCAATTGCGGCGGCACGGGTCAACTGGTCGCGCTGGGTTACGGCAAGCCGCGCCTCGGCATCGGCCGCAGTGACCAGACCATAGGCGGCCTCGGCATCGCCCAGCGCCTGATAGACCGCGCCGCGATAGGCGGCGAAGGCGGCGCGCTTGTCGGCGGCGGCGGCATCGATTTGCGCGGCGACCCGCCCGAAATCGAGCAGCGGCCCCGCAATCCCGCCGGCCAGGGTGCCGACCACCGAATCGTCGAACAGCGCGCCCGGATCGAAGGCAAGCAAGCCGATCACACCTGACAGGGTGATGCGCGGGAAGCGCGCGCGTGCGGCAGCGGCCAGATTGGCATCGCTCGCGGCGAGATTGGCGGCTGCGGCAGCGACGTCGGGCCGGTTGGCGAGGAGATCGGACGGCAGCGCAGCGGGTGCCGGCGCGGGTGCGAGCGCCGGGGCAGAAGAGGCAAGCGCGGCGCGCACGGTTGCCGCGTCCTGCCCTGTCAGTGTCACCAACCGTCCCGTCAGCCGCGCGCGCTCGCTATCGAGCGTGGCGAGACGAGTTGCCGAAGCGCTGGCATTCGCCTCGGCCCGCACGCGGTCGAAGCCGGGGGCGATCCCGGCATCTTCGCGCACCTTGGCAAGGCCGGCAAGCTGGCGTGCTGCGGCAGCGTCCGCCTCGATGGCGGCGGCACGGGCATCAAGCACGCGCCAGTCGGTGATGCTCGCCGCGATTTCGGCCAGCAACGCCAGCCGTACGCCCTGTGCCTGTGCGGTGGCGGCATCGATCCGGGCAAGGGCAGCGCGTTCCTGCGCTTTCAGACGTCCGAAGATGTCGAGATCCCAGCTGGCGTTGATATTGGCGCCGTAGGAGGTCTGCTCGCGCGGGATGAAACCCTGTTGCCCGGCTTGGCCGAACTGGGCGGGATTGATGCGGGTGCGGGTGACACCGGCGTCGGCGGCGAGGTTGGGCAGGCGTGCGGCTCCTGCACCGCGCGCGCCTGCGCGGGCTGTATCGATCCGTGCGAGGGCTTCGGCGAGGCTCGGCCCACCGGATAGCGCGGCTTGCGTGAGTGTGGCGTATGCCGGATCGCCTTCAGGCATCAGCGCAGCGAGGGCAGCCCCGGTGCCTGCTTGCGGCGAGTGGAAGAACGCTTTGGGCAGGTCCGGCGTCGGAGTGGTGATCTTCGGGGCGGGGTGCATCACGCAGGCGGCCAGCGCCAGCGGAAGCAGGGCCGCCCCTGCGCGGGACAGGCGGCGCACGGCCTCAACCCCCCGTCTTGGCGGGCGCACCCGCTTTGGCCGGAATGAAGGCGTCGATCTGCTGGCCGACCCGGAAGGCTTCGGAAGGGGGCAGGGCATAGATCAGTTGCAGCACCCTCACGTCGACGCGCTCGGCGGCCGAGTTGGTCAGCGAGCGCTTGGGCACCACCTGCGGCTCAGCGCGCACGAAACGCGCGTTGACGTGGAGCTCGGCGGCGCCGCGCGGGGAAATCACCGCGGGCTGGCCGAGGGCGACACGGCCGATTTCGTTCTCGTCGATGTCGATGCGCACGTGCAGCGGGTTGGTCTCGCCCATCTGGATGAAGGGTTGGGCATTGCCGCCGCCCTGCGTGGCGACGAATTCGCCTGCGCGGATGTTCACCGCGAGGATTTCGCCCGCGATCGGCGCGCGCACGGTGAGACGATCGATCTCGGTGCGCGCGGCGGCGGCGGCGG
>JACCDK011691689.1_pt1 | contig 10171 bp, 11 predicted proteins | sample 7445871 | NCBI WGS metagenome assembly JACCDK01 (sample SAMN15323436, study PRJNA562643) | freshwater metagenome | isolation source: river surface water | place: USA:Blue River Watershed | collected 2017-08-15
GAGCGATGACTTTGATGAGTCATATGCCTTTGACGACGCTGAATATGGGGATGTTGAAGAAAGTGGTAGTTCAAAGCCCTTCCTCGTGAAGGCAATTGCAATGATCTTGGCGGTAACCGGTATTGCCTATGGTGCCAATATTGCTCTTACCCCTAACGGCTCAAGCACTGAGTTCGGTCAGGGATTCCAAGTCTTCTCGGCTTGTGACACACAAAATGGTGGAATCACGGTTATTCCATACTCAGGATTTATCAATGATGCAGGCAACGGAAAGTTCAGCCTCGACTCGATCATTCTCGAGAACATTGATAAGAGTTGCATCGGAAGCGATTTCACAATCCAGGTATGGGGCGAAACAGGTACAGCCCTCAATACCAGCGAAACTGCAACCTCTGCCAATGGTGGTTCATATAAGCAGTATGACGTTGCTCGTTTCTGGTTTAAGGATTCTGCAACAGTAGTCAATCTCGATCCTTCTTATATCGATTTTGAGACTCTCCACGATACCTCTGTTGCAACTGAAGTTGATGCAAACCAATCATCGGTTCAAATTACATTTGACCCCGATCAGGTAATCTCCTTTGCCGACTCAACATTAGTCCGCAAGATTACGATTCAAACTTCCAAGCACTGATCATGACCTCTGAAGTAAATCGCCGCCCCCTCTTTGAAGCAACATCGACCGAAGAGATGTGGGTAGAAGGTCAATCACAATATGCAGATTCAAAAGTTTTATTAACCATCTCTAACGCCAATGGCGAAAAGACAGTTTTGATAACTCCCACAGAAGTAACACCAACTAAATCAAAGCTCTTTGTTCAGGCTCCACCAGAGCGAATCGCAACACCAGCGCAGGCGCGTAACAATAAAATTAATAATGCCATTAAATTTCTGGGATATGCCCTCAGCGGTATCTTGATCTCATTCTCAGTGCTTTCAGCATCTGGCTTTGTAAAGGCTCGTATCGTTCTTACCGGCTCAATGGAGCCTGTGATCAATCCCGGCGATATTGTTCTATTGGCACCAACACCTCGCACACAACCAGAGCTCGGTGATATCGCTGCATATACAGCGCGACGTTTTAGTGGTGAGTCCGTTGGCGTCTTCACCCACCGCATCATCGGAGGCGATCCGATTAACGGATTCTTGATGAAGGGCGATAACAACCCAACACCCGATGTGCAGAAGCCAAAGGCTGAAGACATCAGCGGCGTAGTCTTCTTTGTCATTCCATGGATCGGTAAATTGCTAGCTCCTAAGATGCTGATGATTCTTATTCCAGTCGGAGTAGGCATCTGGCTCATCATCGATACCTTGACGGGGGACTCTTAATGCGTCGCCTCAAGGTCGTTGCACTCGCTCTCATTGCACTGATGCTTGCACCTGCCGCTGCAAGCGCATTTGATATTCCATTACTTACCTGGGAGCGCGGTCGCGAACAGCAAGTTGTTCTCGGCGGGGGAGCCTATACACAGAAGTGGGTTGTGACGCTTGAGGGTAACGGCATCGAAGCCCAAACTTTTAGCGCAAGTCAGAAGAACGATGCTGGCTATGTCGTCTATTCACTCTTTATTCCCGCAGATCTCCCAACCGGTGCATACTCAATCGTCACCAATGGCGAAGGATCGCCACGCACAGTGGTTGCAGGTATAAACCTCATCGAAGAGCAGACCAATACCGTCACTTCAAATCTCTTTGACCTCACTCTTATCATCGCGATTTTCATCTTCTTAACTGGAATCGTCTCTACGATTCGTGCGCGCAAATACACCTTTATTCCGCTGCGCAGCACTCAGGTTCTGCCACGTCTGACAGATCCGATTCTTGATGGCGAGCAAAATTTCTGGGATCGACTCGAAGGTGCGCCATATCGTTTGCGCGTCCAATCTCTTATTGCTCTTCGCCCATCGCTGCTTCGTTTCCTATTAATTCGTGAAGGTGAGCTCACCCACCGAATCTCCAAGGCACTTTATGGCGTATTGCCGATTGCGGGCCTGATTGCTGGATCTATTGCAGCTATCGAAGTTGACCGCAATGAAGGACTTTCTGCAACACCGATGACTATCTTTATAGCTATTGCAGCGATTTCGATTACCGATGCATTTGCAGGAGTGGCAGCAACACTTGGCTTCTGGATGATCCAGCTCGCCTCCGGAAATGTCACAAGCTTCCGAGATGTATTGATTTCACTTGCAGTTGGAATAGCGTGGGTTGGACCTGCGCTCTTTGCGGCGCTACTTCGCGAAACCATTAATCGTGACTTTGAGCTTCGTAGCAATTCAGGGGTAGATCCCATCAAGTTCTTGGGCATTGTTGGTTCAAGCCATGTTGGGGGAGCGGTCTTTTTTCTAGGTCAGGCTCTCATTAACAGCGTGATTTACACTGAGAACCAAGTACGTTCCCTGACATTAACCCACATTCTTGTAATCACTGCGATGTTAATTATCCGAGGATTTGCGGATGCAATATTCCTCGAGCGCAAAAATGATCAACCAACCCGAGATGAATCATTTGTTGTCTCACGAGTGAGTTCTCCAATTACAGCAGTTGCCGTGTTTGTAATGATCTTCTCATTTGTATATATCTGGACAGCTTCTGCTGGTACCGCTGCCTTTGTATCGGTCCTGTTCTCGCTTCCTTACTTCCTCATTTTCATTCGCTTTAATCGCATCTCTTTCTTGCAGACTTCGCGCATTCCGCGAAATATCCTCCTCGAATCTGCTGTTATCGCTGGGGTTGCCTTCATCATCTTCAAGCAGATCTCGATGAAGCCGCTCTTGCTCGACCAGCGAGCCAACCTCTTGCTCGTCCTCACCGCGGTGGCACCGATTCTCCACTCAATTTATAGCGCGATTTACTCCTCAAACGAGGATAAGTTTTCTTTTGATGAGAATTCGGAGACAATAAAGCCATGAAGAAGTTCGCCGTAATCCTCCTAGTGCTCTCGATGACTCGCATCGGTGTGGCCTACGCAGATTCAAATAGCGGCTCAAATTCTCAGGATTACTTCTTCGGTACAAAATCTGCTGCGGCAAATCTCAATCAGGTGCTCGCACTTCTCGTAGGTCCAAAAGGCGATCCAGGACCAGCTGGTGTTGCAGGTAAAGATGGCCTCATCGGCATGAATGGTATTGACGGTAAAGATGGAAGAGATGGCCTTGATGGCGCGCCCGGAGCGGTAGGTGCACCAGGTGTTGCTGGAGCCCCCGGAGCAAGTGTTCTTGCAGTCGCTTTCACTGGAGTACAGGGAACCTGTCTCACAGGTGGCGTTAAATTTACCGATGGAGCTGGAACGGTTACCTATGCATGTAACGGTCGCAATGGTTCTGATGGCGCAAATGGTGCACAAGGCGCACAAGGTCCAGCAGGAGCAGGTGGCACTGGCACCGGCGGCACGATTGGTTACGGTCAAGGTGAAGTATCTGTAACCGGCTGCGAAGCAGATAATAAGATGATCGTTAACTTTACTCGCCAATTTACCGGCACCGACTTTGTCTTTAATTCATTTACCATCGGTAATCCAACTGTGACTGATGGAGATATCAAAGATACTTGCGCGACAAAGACAATTGGTATTTATCTCAAGATCAAAGCCAGTGGACTTGTTAACACCTCAGGCCATTACATCGCCAACGATGTCGTGAAGTGTTCTTACACACTTCCAGCAGCGGCTGGTTGGCCAACCGGCAACCCACAATTTACTTTGAACTCATCAACAGCAGGTTTTGCTTGCGCAACTCTTCGTGCGCCAGGCACAGCAGTTGCTGTAAGTGAGCTCTACACAGCTGACTACACCGACAGAATTGGTTTCGAAATTGGCTAACCAAGAGAACGAGAAGAGCGCGCCGAAGGTCTCAAAACTGCCGCTTCCAATCTCTGACTCACCTCTAGTAATCGATCTTCCAGATGGTCAGAAGATTGTTGTTGGAAAGATGACACAGGGAAGCGTGATTGAGGTAGCAACCTGGCGCGGAGTAGGTCGTCCCGATAGTCGCACAAGCCGTTTGATGCTCGGTATGGGTAATGGAAATGTCAATGAAGATACTGATAGCGAGCAGAGCCAGCAACCAGGACCAGCTCGTCCACCGGTTTCTCGTAAGCCAGAGGGCTTTGCCGGTGTTCTATTTTCAGTTCAGAGTTTTATTAAGAACTTTAACCGCATCAATTGGTCTGCAACTTTCAAAGCGCTTATTGAATCTATAACTTCAAAGAAGAAGTCGAAAGCTCCTTCCGTTTCATCGCCAGATGCGCCTCAGGTAGAGCAGAACATCACGCCGGCAATCACAGTCTCTCCAGTATCTGAAGATGCCGAGATCGAGGCGTGGCTCAATAAGATCACCGAGAAAGCTTCACGCACATCGAGCAAGAGTTCTAAGCCTGCGGCGAAGAAAAGCGTTGCGAAGAAGGCGGCAGTTACAAAAAAGGCCGCTCCCAAGTCAACCAAGAAGCGCTAGCGGTAGGTTAGACTTTAAGTATGAAGACGAAGCTCATTGCCCTTGCAGCAATCATTGTCGTCCTCTTCACATTGGGATTCCGAGTTATCCATCCAGCCGCTGGTCTTGAGAGCGCAATGGGATCTGCAAAATCAAGCATTGTCGTTTACAAGCATTCAAGCAATTACGCTGTTGGCCATAAAGTTGTAGTTGAAGTTGCTGGCCAGGGTAAGCAGACGGGTATTGTTAAATCAGCAAGCGATGGCAGCGTCGATGTCGATACTCTCAGTGCATTTGTTCGCGTTAAGAATGGTGACGTGCTGGGCAAGCTTGTAGTTGTGGTTCCATTCTTCGGAACACTACTAGGAATTATTGGTCTTTAATTCGTAATTCTTACTGCGGTGACAAGGTAAGGCGTAAGACAATCTGATTCTTCTTCAATAACTTACTTGCACCCAAATCAACCTTCGCATTCTGGAAGTAAGCGATCTCTGCCTTTGTAATCTCTGCGCTAAAGATCAACGCTCTAAATTTCGCTTCGTTTTCGCTCTCAGTTTTAGGGTCGTAGCCACCAACAATCTTTGCAAAGAGCACCTTTGAACTACGTGGGAGCTTCTCTCCAATGATAAAGCCCTCAATATCTCTCTGAATCTGCACGGCATCAAACTTTTCATAGGCGATATTGAGACCCTTGACATAATTTCCGCCTGCAATATTTCCGATATTTCCGGTTCCGGTTAACCCACCGCCCAGAGATGGAACAAAGGAGATTGTCGCCAAGAAGATCACCATGAGTGCAAGGAATGAGTCGGCGAAGAGCCAGCCACCTTGGTGGGTTGAATCCTCTTCGACTCTTCGATGGCGAACTTTACGCACGTCGTGACTTTCGTGGCTTTGGTGAATCTATATCGGAGTCAAAGGAGAGTGATGAGATGAACGATGAAGATGCGCTCTCCTTGGGAAGCTTGCGTGATGCTTTCTCGATATTGTGAGATGCATCCTCCAATTTACTGGTCGCACCAACAAGACGAGAGATAGCACCGGCTAGGCTGGCATTCATTGTCACGGTAGTGATTTTGCGCTTATCGTGAAGGGCTGCGTGAATCTCAATTGCCAAGGCTAGGCGCTCACGATCGATTGCGGCCTCGGAGCTGCGCTGAATTTCCTCAACCTGGTATCCACCTCGGGATACATAGAGAGTAAGTCCAATAACTATGACCACGATGATGAAGTCGAGGCGCGCCACATTTCCGATCTTCCACTCTTCGGCGAGAATTCCATAACCGTTCTGCCAGAAATCAAGGAAGTTAACTACATCGGCGCCATTGGCCTCAATGTATTGAGAGAAGCCAGTCGTCGCTGCGCTTACCGCTGCCCATGTGAGAGCAACCGGTGCGAAGACGAGAACGTTGCGGATGACAGTCAGAAGTCGAACGAGACGTTCCTTTGCTTGCCCTGCCTCTGTCTCAGGGTGGGGAAGGTAATCGTTGGGATCTAATTCGGCCCAGATATGGAGGTCTTTCTTATCCTCGATTGCCGCCAATAATCCATTGAGATAAGGATCGCTCTGGAGATTATGCTGAGAAATCCATTGTGCAATCTTGGTAGCTAACGCATCAATCGCCTGAGGTTTGCGTGGCTTACGTGGCGCCATGAGATTCCTTTCAAAGATCCTCCCAGGAGGTAACCCCAGGCTAATACCGCGAGTCTAATGCAGGTGAGGCAAAAGGAAAAAGATAAGGTGCATCCCATGAAGAATCGACGTCAAATTCTGGCAGTAATACTCGCAATGGCCATGGTGGCCTTGGCCTTTGGAGGAATGTATATGAACTCATCAGATTCAACTCAAACTGGATCGACAGGAAACGTATCGCTCCCGACTGTCTCGGCAAATGCCGGTGAGGTCCCAACAGTGTCAGCACCAACGGGCGCAGCACCTACTGAACTGACAACTAAAGACATCATCGTAGGAACTGGTGCAGAGGTTCTTCCGACTTCAACGTTGACAGTTCATTACTACTTGATGACGTGGTCAGATGGAAAAGTCATTGAAACATCATGGGTTGGACAACCCGCAACATTCCCGTTGGCTCAAGTGGTTGAAGGTTGGCAGAAGGGTCTGCCAGGAGCCAAGGTTGGTGGACGTCGCTTGTTAGTACTCCCACCTGCAATGGGTTACGGCGCCTCAGGTTCAGGACCAATCGGTCCAAACGAAACGCTGATCTTCGTCGTAGATATCCTCGGAGTCTCGTAAGAAGCTTACGCTTTGAACCTCTCAGTTGGGTCCAGAAGCTTACGCTTTGAACCAGACGGTAGTACCTGCTGGAATCTTTCCATCAATCAACGGCTGAGTTGAGAGCAGAATTTCACCAGCTGGCATTGGATATTTGCCGCCCTTGAAATTAGTGATGCAGTTCCAGCCATTAGGTCGGCTGAAGTGAAGGACATTTGCATTCGTTGTCTTATGCCACGTGATTTCTTCTGCACACTGTAATTCACGGCGCAACTTGAGAGCCTTACGGAAAATCTCAAGCGGAGCTTCTGGAACGCCATTTTCTGCCTCGACAGAGTAACTTCCAAACCACTCTGGTTGTGGGAGGTGTGTTCCACCATCGCCAAAGCCGAAGTTCTTTCCTTCGCGCTTCCATGGCAGAGGAACTCGGGCGCCATCACGGCCCTTCGCCTGCTTGTGATTGCGGAGATACATTGGATCTTGAATCTGATCTTCTGGAATATCGGCAACTTCGTGAATGCCGAGCTCATCACCTTGATAAATGTAGGTGCATCCTGGAAGGGCCATAATGAAGGTGTTTGCTGCAACAGAACACTGTGTTCCAATTTCAAAATCAACTGGATGTGAGGTTCCATTACTCAATAACCATGCATCTCTATCGACTACTGGATGGAGACCTTGCTTTGTGGCATAGCGCATCTGATCGTGGTTACCCAAGGTCCATGTTGTTGAAGAGTTATTCTTCTTCGCCATCTCAAGGCTATCTGTCGCACAGTGCTTAAAACTTGCTGCATCAAATGCTGCATCGATAAATCGGAAATCAAAGCATTGGCCGAGGGTCTCTTCACTTGCATATAGCGGGAGTCGACTTGGATGAACATTGGCTTCGGCGACAGCGACGCGTGGGGGATCGTAAGAATTAAAGAGAGTGCGCCATGTCTTGTAGACCTCAAAGACTTCATTGCGATCCATCAAAATTCCAGTGCCCGTGAGATTGCGAGGCTCGTCATACTCCATCGTTGCACGCATACGAAGAGGTTCTGAGAGATCTTTCTTCAATGCATGAGCAACGTCGATTCTGAATCCATCGACACCACGGTCAGCCCAGAACTTCAAAGTGGCGAGAAAGTCTGCTTCAACTTCTGGGTTGTCCCAGTTCCAATCGGGTTGCTCAGGTGCAAACCAGTGCATGTACCACTGGTTGCCAGTTCCGCCCCAAACTGATTCATGGGTCCATGCAGAAGGCGCAAAGTGAGATGGCCAATCGGTTGGAGGGAGCTCACCATTGGCGCCACGACCATCGCGGAAGATGTAACGGTTTCGTTCTGCTGATCCTGGCGCTGATGCGATTGCATCTTTAAACCATTGATGAAGATTCGAAGAGTGGTTGGGCACGATATCTACAAAGACTCGAATACCTGCCTTATGAAGTGCAGTGAGCATCTCATCGAAATCATCGAGAGTTCCAAGCTTTGGGTCAACATTGCGATAGTCATCAACATCGTAGCCACCATCGGCAAGTGCGGATGGATAGAAAGGTGAGAGCCAGACTGCATCCAGGGAGAGTGATTTGAGGTACTCGACCCTTGAGGTTACGCCCTTGAGATCTCCGATTCCATTGCCATCGGTATCGGCGAAGCTACGTGGGTAGATCTGGTAGATAGCGGCTTGGCGCCACCAATTCTTATCTTTGCTCAATGACATGGCCGAAATCCTACTGTGGCCATGAGATGAGGCCAGCAATTCTTTGGCTTTTTTCAATCTTGTAACCCAATCGCAACATATTTTCAGAAATGTGCAGAGTTCGAACTACTCTTACGCCATGTCAATTCGCCCGGCCACAGTTGAAGATACCGACGAGATTCTTGCGATGATTTATGAGCTCGCTCTCTATGAGAAAGCGCCAAATGAAGCAAAGGCGACTCGAGAGCAGATCATCGATTCCTTCTTTAGCGCCGACCCCAAAGTCTTCTGTGAAATCGTAGAAGCCGATGGCGAAATTGCTGGCCTTGCAATCTGGTTCCTCAACTATTCGACCTGGCAAGGAAAGCACGGAATATATTTGGAGGACCTCTTTATCCGTCCGCAATTTCGCGGGAGAGGCTTTGGAAAAGCACTTCTCAAACATCTTGCCGCAATCTGCCAAGAGCGTGGTTACGGACGTTTCCAATGGTGGGTTCTGGATTGGAATGAGCCATCAATCGAGTTCTATAAGGCGCTTGGTGCTGTCGCAATGGATGAATGGACTGTCTATCGCGTAAGCGAGGCAGCACTCACTCGCTTAGCTCAAGAGTAGGCAGGTAGCGACTAAACTTCCGCTATGACTCTGCTTCACGCACTTGATCTACTTTCCACATTTGTCTTTGCTCTAGTAGGAGCGCGAATTGCGGCAGATCGTGGCCTTGATTACGGGGGAATCGCCTTTGTTGCGACGGTCGCCTCAATTTCAGGCGGAACACTCAGAAATGTATTTTTAGGAATCCTGCCAGTCTGGATTACCGACCCATGGATTCTTGCATCAGTCCTTGCCGCAGTGATCATTACTTTGACTTTAAGGCGAGTGACTCATGTAGGTAAAGTGCTGCTGATTCTCGATACCTTCGCGCTAGCGATGGCGACTTTATCTGGCACCCAGCTTGCTTACGAGATCAACATCCCTTGGTATTCGTGCATTGTCTTAGGTGTCATTACCGCTGTCACTGGTGGTTTGTTGCGAGATGTTCTCTGCCAGGTACCGCCGGTTCTCTTGCACCGCGAAACCATCGGCACAGCAGCGCTATTTGGTGCCAGTACATTTGTTGTACTTCACGCTATTGGCGTCGCCGAATTAGGTGCAGTCATCGGTGGAGCGCTCATCGTGATTGCCACCCGGGTAGTCTCAATTCAATTTGATCTCCATCTTCCAAAATTCACAAAATAGTCTGATGTTAACTTCCCTCGCTCGACAGGTAATTCGATTCCGAATACTTGTTATAGCGCTCTGGGTTGCCGTACTTATTTTCGGCGTATTCGCCTCTATTGGTGTCAATTCCAAACTCTCCACATCTTTGGCAGTTCCTGGATCAGAATCGACTAAGGCCGAAGAGATCACCGTCAAAAACTTTGGCGAAAACTCTGAGGGAACATTTACCGTGGTCTATCCATTTACCCACGGGACCACCGCGGAGATTGAAAGCTACAAGGCAAAGGTCGCAGCTGCCGCTCAAGCTATTCCAACCGGCAAAGTAATTCAGAGCAAAGTTCTCGAAGGCATTCTCTACTCTGGCATCGCGACAACATATAACCTCAAGGATGCTGCCCAACTCACAGAGCACTTGAGATCGGCCCTTATAGAACAGGGGTTGAAGGGCGCCATGGTGACAGGTCCGCCGGCGATACAAGGCGACTTCGAACCAATATTGAGCGCTGACCTTATGGGCGGTGGAATTCTTGCAGTGGGAATCGCACTCATTATCTTGATCTTAGTTTTCGGCCTCTCGCGAGCCTTAGTCATTCCATTTATTAC
>JACCDK011728968.1_pt1 | contig 10171 bp, 7 predicted proteins | sample 7445871 | NCBI WGS metagenome assembly JACCDK01 (sample SAMN15323436, study PRJNA562643) | freshwater metagenome | isolation source: river surface water | place: USA:Blue River Watershed | collected 2017-08-15
CGCTTCAGGTCCATCGGGTTCATGCCGGCGGCCACGTACTTCATGCCTTCGCGCACGATGGCCTGGGCCAGCACGGTGGCGGTGGTGGTGCCGTCACCGGCGTTGTCAGAGGTCTTGGAAGCGACTTCCTTGACCATCTGCGCGCCCATGTTCTGCAGCTTGTCCTTGAGCTCGATCTCCTTGGCGACCGACACACCGTCCTTGGTGACGGTGGGCGCGCCAAACGAACGCTCGAGCACCACGTTGCGGCCCTTGGGGCCCAGGGTCACTTTGACTGCGTTGGCCAGGATGTTCACACCCTCGACCATGCGCGCACGGGCGTCGCCGCCAAACACTACGTCTTTTGCTGCCATGTTTGTTTCTCCAAAAAAGCGAAGTTCCGAAATAGGGGACTGAGTCGGGAAAGGAATTGCGTCGCGAGCGGCTCAGAGGCAAGGCGGACGGAGCGCAGCCACCGGAGTGACCTCAAAGGTCATGAGGATGGCGAGCACCGCCCAACGCCGCATGTGAGCCGCGCAGTAGCAATTACTTCTCGACGACCGCGAAGAGGTCTTCTTCTTTCATTACGAGCAGCTCGTCGCCGTCGACCTTGACGGTCTGGCCGCTGTACTTGCCGAACAGGACGCGGTCGCCGACCTTCACGCCCACCGGGGAGACCTCACCCTTGTCGTTCTTGCGGCCCGGGCCGACGGCCAGCACCTCGCCCTGGTCGGGCTTCTCGGCGGCGTTGTCGGGGATCACGATGCCCGAGGCGGTCTTGGTCTCGTTTTCGAGGCGCTTGACGATCACGCGATCGTGCAGGGGACGAAGTTTCATTGCATCTCCAAGGTTGAACAGGTTGAATGACCAGGCGTCGCGCACAGGGGCGGACGCCGTCAAAACGGCCCGGGCGGTGCACTCAGGGGCCCCCTGAAGAGGGATGGCCGGGCCTGTTAGCACTCATCTCAGGCGAGTGCTAATGATAAGGCATGTCGGCCGGTTTTCAAGGATGACCCCGCGCAAGCGCTGCGTCGGGCCGGGCGCGCGGCGCCCTCGCCTTGTGGTATCCGTGCATCCCGACTTGTTACAAATTAGGAAACTGCGCGGTCGCCTGTAACATGCCGGAATGCTCGGAAATTTAAGCCTGAAAGCCAGGCTGACGCTGGTGTTGTGCGTGTTTGGCGTGCTGGCCGTGGTCGCCGCCGGTTATGTCACGCGGACGGTGGTGCGGGATCAGACGGCGCGGGACCAGGGCGCCATCCTGAGCCTGAATGCGCAGCGCGTGGCCGCGCGACTGGAGCGCCAGCTGGGCGAGCATGTGACCCAGCTGCGGCTGGCCTCGGAGGTCGATGCGCTGCGCGACCCGGCCGCCTCGGTGCCGGCACGCACTGCGGCGCTGGAATCGATGCGCCGCGCCGACCTGCATCTCAAGTGGGTGGCGGTGGTCAACGAGGGCGGAGCGGTGCTTGCGTCTGCGGGCGAGCCGTCCACCACGCCGGCAGTGGTGATCTCCCTGGTCTCGGGCGGCAATGCCGCCGCCCAAGCGCCCGCATCAGCGGGTGCGGTGTCGCCTTCGGCGGCCCGCGTGGCCACCTTGCCGCAGGGCAGCCTTGCGATCCGGCTGCCGCTGGGCACCGAAGCGCGCCGCAGCGGCGCGATCGTGGCCGAGATGGACACGCGCTGGCTCACCGAGGTGCGCGGCGAACTCGAGAACCGCGCATCGGCCGAGCGCATCGGCCTGGTGCTGCTGGACCGCGAGGGCCGCATCCGCGCGGCCAGCGGCATGAAGGACGCGCCGGCCAACAACATGGTCGACTGGCTCAAGGCCGCGCGTGCCGAAGGCGATGCCGCCCGCGAACGCGCCTGGCCCGACGGCGGCAGCTACCTCACTGCGGTGGTGCCGGCGGCCGGCTCGGCCGTGGCCCGCCAGCTCGACTGGGTGGTGGCTGCGCGCCGGCCCTCCGGCGAAGTGTTTGCCGCAGCCAATGAACTGATCACGCTGCTGGCGGCGATCGGTGTGTCGGTGGTGGCGCTGTTCGGCGGGATGATGTGGTTCGTGCTCAACCGCCAGTTGCGCCCGCTGGTTCACCTGACCGCTGCGACCGAGCGCATCCGCCACAACGACATGAGCGGCGCCATCCCCGTGCCGCCGGGGCAGGGCGAGATCACCGAATTCGCGCGCACGCTGGCCTCGCTGATGTCGGACCTGCAGTCGCGCCACGCGCAGCTGCGGCTGTTCAGCCGCATCTATGAAGAGAGCCGCGACGGCATCATGGTCGCCGACGACCAGCTGCGCTTTTTGCACATCAACGCGGCCTTCACCCGCATCACCGGCTACACGCTGGACGACGTGGCGGGCCACTCGATCACGCTGCTGCGCCGCGACGCGAGCAACCGGCTGTTCATGGCCAACATGCTCGAGGCGGTGCAGAAGTTCGGCCGCTGGGAGGGCGAGGTGCGCAGCCTCGCGAGCGACGGCCACATCTACAACGAATGGCTGAGCCTGGCGGCGCTGCGCGACGACCAGGGGCGCATCACCCACTACATCGGCATCTTTGAAGACATCTCGGAGATCAAGCGCAACACCGAAGAACTCGAGCAGCACCGCACCCGCATGGAAGAGCTGCTGCAGGTGCGCACCGCCGCGCTGACCAAGGTCAACAACGACCTGGTGGCCGCGCGCGAGGCGGCCGAGCAGGCCAACAGCGCCAAGAGCGACTTCCTGGCCAACATGAGCCACGAGATCCGCACGCCGATGAACGCGATCCTGGGCCTGGCGCACCTGCTCGGGCGCAGCCTGCACGACCCGCGCCAGCTCGACCAGGTGGGCAAGATCACCACCGCGGCGCGCCACCTGCTGGACATCATCAACGACATCCTCGACCTGTCGAAGATCGAGGCCGGCAAGCTGCGCCTGGAGATGGCGGACTTCCGCATCGAGCAGGTGGTGGACTATGTGTTCTCGCTGATCGTCGAACGCGCGCGGGGCCGCAACCTCGAGCTGGTGATCGACACCGACGGCGTGCCGCCGGTGCTCAACGGCGACCTGCTGCGCCTGGGGCAGGTGCTGCTGAACTTCGCCAGCAACTCGGTGAAGTTCACCGAGTCCGGATCGATCACGCTGAAGGTGCGCGCACTGGCCACGCGCCCCGAGGGCACCTGGCTGCGCTTTGAGGTCACCGACACCGGCATCGGCATGACGCCCGAGCAGCTGTCGCGCATCTTCGAGGCCTTCGAGCAGGCCGACACCTCCACCAGCCGCAAGTACGGCGGCACCGGCCTGGGCCTGACGATCTCGCGGCGCCTGGTGCAGCTGATGGGTGGCCGCATCGGCGTGGACAGCGAATACGGCAAGGGCACCACCGGCTGGATCGAAGTGCCGCTGAAGGTGTCGCAGGCCACGCCGCAGCCGCTGCTCGATGCCGAGCTGCGCCAGCGCCTGCCGGCCGACACGCGGGTGCTGCTGATCGATGACATGCAGAACACCCGCAACGCGATCGGCCACCTGCTGCGCGACGCGCAGCTGTTCTCGGTGAAGGTGGCCGATGCGGATGCCGGCGCACGCGTGCTGGCCGAGGCCGACGCGCAGGGCAAGCCGTTTGCACTGGTGCTGTGCGATGCTGAGCTGCCCGACAACGGCGCGCTCAAGGTGCGACGCGCGGTGCAGCAGGGCAAGCTGTCGGTTCAGCCGGCGCTGCTGCTGACCACCATCCACAGCCTGGAGACGCTGCGCGTGCCCTCGGGCAACGACCTTGCGCCGTGCGCGGCCATCATCGAAAAGCCGGTCACCCGCGCCAACTTCGTGGCCGCGCTGCAGCAGGCGCTGCTGGGTGCCGTGGCGTCGGTGGCGCAGGACGGCAGCCAGTCGGTGGCGCTGATGGAAGAGCTGATCCGCCGCCGCGGCGGTGCGCGCGTGCTGATCGCCGAAGACAACCCGATCAACCAGGAGGTGTCGAAGGCGCTGCTGCGTGAAGTGGGCATCGATGCCGACATCGCCGAAGACGGCCAGGTGGCCGTCGAGAAGGCGCGCGAGAAGGATTACGAGCTGATCCTGATGGACATGCAGATGCCGGTGACCGATGGCCTGGTGGCCACCCGCATGATCCGCCAGCTGCCGCAGTACCGCGACGTGCCGATCCTTGCGCTGACCGCCAACGCCTTCGACGAGTCGCGCGAGGCCTGTCTGGACGCCGGCATGAACGCGCACCTGTCCAAGCCGATCGACCCGGTGGAGCTGTACAAGGCGCTCACCCAGTGGCTGCCCGGCATGACCGAGCTGGCCGAAGAGAACGCCGAAGCGCTGGGCCTGAGCCAGCCCGGCGCGCTGCCGGGCGAGGAGGCCGATGCGCCCGCCCCCACCGCAGCGCCGTCCTCGCTGGGCATCGACATGGAGTTCAACGCGCCCGCGTCGCGCGCGCCAGTGCCGCCCCCGCCCCGGGCCCCTGTAGCTGCGCCTGCCAAGCCGACCGACCCTGCGGCCGACCTGCACGCGCGCCTGGGGCACATCCGCGGCCTGGACATCAAGGCCGGGCTCAACACCTCGGGCGGGCTCACCGAGATCTATGTGGACATGCTGCACATGTTCCTGGAGACTGAGATCCCGCAGCGCATGACGCAAGACGCTGCCTCCGGCGACATGGAGGCGCTGCGCAAGTCGGTGCACTCGTTCAAGGGCGTGACCGGCACGCTCGGCCTGAGCGGCCTGCGCACGGCCACCATCGCGCTCGAGACCGAATTGCGCGCCACGCCGCCGACGATCGCGCCGCAGGACACGCCTGCGCGGGTGCAGGCCATCGTCGAAGAGTTCGAGACGCTGTGCGCTGACTTGCGCGCCTGCCTGCCGCCGCCGACCGAAGTGGCCTGAACCCCTGGCCTGTCAGGGGCGGGTGTCGTCCGTGCCGGCCGACGTGCGCCACTCGTGCGTGCGCAGCTCCTGCAGCGTCACCACCTCCAGCGCCTTCGCATGGGTGCAGGCCAGCACCACCGGCGGGGCCAGGCCCGCGTCCAGCGCCTCTTTCCAGCGCGACACGCACAGGCACCAGCGGTCGCCCGGCTTCAGGCCGCGAAAGCGGTACTCGGGCCGGGGCGTGATCAGGTCGTTGCCGCGCGCGCGGGAGAAGTCCAGAAACTCCTGCGTCATGCGCGCGCAGACCACATGCGTGCCGTGGTCGTGCTCGTCGGTATGGCAGCAGCCATCGCGGTAAAAGCCCGTGAGCGGATCGTAGGAGCAGGCAACCAGCGGTTCGCCGAGAACGTTGAGTGCGGGCATGGCGTGTGTGATGGGGGTTATGCCGTGGCGCTGGTCGCAGCCGCGACCGCCGCCAACGCACATACGCCTTAAAGTTTAGCGACGAGCCGTCGGCCCCTGCGCCGCACGGGCTTGCCAGCGCATGACTTCCGAGACCTCCCTGCCGCCCGAGACCGGCCGCCGCGCGCGGCGTGCGCCGCGTGGCATGCGCCGCCACTCGGTGCGCTGGGTGGCCCGGCGGCGGCGGCACCTGCGGCAGCTGCCGCCCACGCTGCGTGCCCTGCTGTGGTCGATGCTGGCGGGCATGCTGTTCGTGGTGCTCAACTCGACGATGCGCGCCCTGACGTTCGAGCTGCATCCGTTCGAGACGCAGTTCCTGCGCTACCTGGCCGGCACGCTGGTGTTGCTGCCCTGGGTGCTGCGTGACGGCTGGCGCGCCTATCTGCCGCGCGACATGCGCGGGCAGTTCCTGCGCGGCGGCGTGCACACCTTCGGCCTGTGCCTGTGGTTCCTTGCGATCCCGCACATCACCCTGGCCGACACCACCGCCATCGGCTTCACCACGCCGCTGTTCATCATGCTGGGCGCGTGGCTGGTGTTCAAGGAACCCATGCGCTGGGAGCGCTGGGTGGCCGCCCTCATCGGATTTGGCGGCGTGCTGATCGTGGTGGCGCCCAAGCTCACGGGCGGCAACCTGTACAGCCTGCTGATGCTGGCCTGCTGCCCGGTGTTTGCGGCCTCGTTCCTCATCACCAAGCGGCTGACGCGCTACGAGTCCTCAGGCGTCATCGTGCTGTGGCAGTCGATCACCGTCACCCTGCTGAGCCTGCCCTTTGCCATTCCGGTGTGGCAGGGCCCGAACGCGACGCAGTTGTGGCTGTTCCTGATCTGCGGCGTGCTGGGCAGTGCCGGCCACTACTGCCTGACGCGCTCGTACCGCATCGCCGACATCTCGGCATCGCAGTCGGTCAAGTTCCTTGAACTGGTGTGGGCCTCCATCGTGGGTTGGCTGATGTTTGCCGACGTGCCGAGCCAGTGGACGCTGGCAGGCGGCGTGGTGATCGCGGCATCCACCATCTGGATTGCGCGGCGCGAGGCGCGCATCGCTCGCGGCGACTGACGAAGCGCTCAGCCGCCGTTGGCCACACCGCTGGCCACATGCCCCGCGGGCACATGGCGTGCCGCCGAATCGACATGACCGGTCTGGTCGTCGAAGAAGAAGTCGGGCTCGAACTCGCGCAGGAATTCGCCCTTGGGCAGGCCGCCGAGGAACATGGCCTCGTCCACTTCCACCTGCCACTGCATCAGGGTGCGGATGGCGCGCTCGTGCGCCGGTGCGCTGCGTGCCGTCACCAGCGCGGTGCGGATACGCATGGCGGGCGTGCCCTCCTGCTGCAGCCGGTGCAGCGCCTCCAGCAGCGGCTTGAACGGGCCATCGGACAGCGGCTGGGCGGCCTTGTCGCGCTCGTGTGCCTGAAAGGCATCGAGCCCGTGCGTCTGGTACACGCGCTCGGCCTCGTCAGAGAACAGCACCGCGTCGCCGTCAAAGGCAATGCGCACCTCGTTGGGGTGCGCCTCGGTGGCCAGCGCCGAGTGCGGGTATACCTGTGCAGCGGGCACCCCCGCGTCGAGCGCGGCGCGCACATCGCTCAGGTGCGCCGACAGGAACAGGTTGGCGTTCAGCGGCTTGAGGTACTTCCACGGCGGCTGCCCGCGGGTGAAGCTGCCGCGCTGGATCGGCAGCCCGTAGTGCTGCGCCGAGCGGAACACCCGCATGCCCGACACCGGGTCGTTGCGCGAGAGGATCACCACCTCCACCCGCTGCGCCTGCGCGTCGTTGAAGGCCAGCAGCTTCTTCACCAGCGAGAACGCAACCCCCGGCTTGGCCGGCGTCTCCAGCCGCTCGAGCTGCAGCTCCATGTAGGCGCGGTCATTGGCCTGCTCGAAGACCTGGTTCTCTTCTTCGAAGTCGAACAGCGCGCGCGAGGAGATCGCGACGACCAGCTTGCCTTGCAGGGTGACTGCCATGTCACTTCACCAGGGCGTTGAGCTGGATGATCGGCAGCATCACCGCCAGCACGATCACCAGCACCACCGCGCCCATGCCCACGATCATCAGCGGCTCGAGCACGGTGGCCAGCTGCGTGGCGCGGCGCTGCACCTCGGCCGACAGCTGCTGCGCCGCACGCTGCAGCATGGCCGGCAGTTCGCCGGTCTGCTCGCCAAGCCGCGCAAACATCGGCAGCAGGCCCGGAAAGCGCTTCTTCTGTGCCAGCGCCGACGCCAGCGGCGCACCCTCGCGCACCATGTCCAGGGCATCCAGCGCATCGGCACGCATCGCGCGGTTGTTCAGCGTGGCCGCTGCGGCCTGCAGCGCGCGCAAGATGGGCACGCCCGCCTGCGCCAGCATCGCCAGCGTGCCGGCAAAGCGCGCGGCGTTGTAGCCGCGGGCCAGCCGCCCGATCAGCGGCAGGCGCAGCCACGCGGCATCAAAGCGCTCGCGCAGCGCGTCGCTGCGCAGCGACACCTGCATCGCCACGCCGCCAGCCACCGCCGCGATCAGCAGCACCCAGCCGTAGCTGCGCACCGCTTCGCTGACTCCCAGCATGGCGCGGGTCAGCCAGGGCAGGGCACGCTTGCTGCCGGCGAACACGCCGGCGACCTGGGGCACCACATAGGTGACCAGAAACACCACGATCGCCAGCGCCACCACCGTCACGATGGCCGGATACAGCGATGCGCCGATCAGGCGCGAGCGCAGCGCCTGCTGCTCTTCCAGATCGTCGGCCAGGCGAAGCAGCACGGCGTCGAGACGCCCGCCCTGTTCGCCTGCCGCCACCACCGCCACATAGATGTCGGCGAACTCGCGCGGATGACGCGACAGCGCACGCGCAAAGCTGGATCCGGCGTTGACCTCGGCGCGCAGGCTGGCACACAGGTTGCGCTGCGCTTCGGTCTCGGCCTCGTCGGTCAGCGCGGTCAGCGCCCGTTCGAGCGGCAGGCCCGAGGCCACCAGACCGGCCAGCTGGCGCGTCCACACTGCCAGCGCGGTGCCGTTGAACACGCGGCGCTGCCATGCGGTACGCGCGGGCTGCGCCTCGGCGGCGGGGTCGGTGCCGGCCGCCACCGGTTCCACCCGAAGCGGAACCAGGGTTTGCGCGCGCAACTGCCCGCGGGCGGCGCGGGCGGTGTCGGCCTCGAGCACGCCGCGTCGCAGCGCGCCCTGGGCGTCGAGCGCTTCGAACGAATACGCAGGCATGGCGGCATTATCGGCCGCGCCGACGCTTCAGTCAGGCAGCACCGCAGTGACTTCGATCTCGACCTTGGCGCGCGCCTCGACCAGGCGGCTGACCTCCACGCAGGTCATCGCCGGAAAGCTCTTGCCCATCACCTCGCGGTAGGCCGCGCCCAGCTCGCGCAGGCGCGCCACATATTCGTCGCGGTCGGTGATGTACCAGGTCATGCGCGCCATGTGCTCGGGGCCGGCGCCGGCTTCGCGCAGCACCGCGGCCACGTTGCGCAGCGCCTGCGCGCACTGCGCTATGAAGTCATCCGACTCGAACTGCTGCTGCGCATTCCAGCCGATCTGGCCGCCAACGAACACCAGCGTGCCGCGCGCGGCGATGCCGTTGGCGTAGCCCTTGGGGGCCGCCCAGTCGGGCGGTTGGAGGGTCTTCATGCGAGCTCCCGCAGCTTGAAGCGCTGCAGCTTGCCGGTTTCGGTGCGCGGCAGGCTGGGCACGAACTGCACCTCGCGCGGGTACTTGAAGGGCGCGATGGTGGCCTTCACATGGTCCTGCAGCGCCTTGGTCATTGCGTCATCGGCGGCATGGCCGGGCTTGAGCACCACGAAAGCCTTGACGATCATGCCGCGCTCGTCGTCGGGCTTGCCGATCACGCCGCACTCGGCCACCGCCGGGTGCTTGAGCAGCGCGTCCTCCACCTCGGGGCCGCCCACGTTGTAGCCGGCGGTGATGATCATGTCGTCGGCACGCGCCTGGTAGAAGAAGTAGCCGTCGGCGTCCTGCATGAAGGCGTCGCCGGGGAAGTTCCAGCCGCCCTTCACATAGTTGGCCTGCCGTGTGTCGTCGAGGTAGCGGCAGCCGGTGGGGCCGATCACCGCCAGCTTGCCGATGGTGCCGCGCGGCACCTCGTGACCCTCGTCGTCCACCACCTTGGCGATGTAGCCTGGCACCACCTTGCCGATGGCGCCGCGCCGCACCTCGCTGCCGGCCGAAGAGATGAAGATGTGAAACATCTCGGTGGCGCCGATGCCGTCGAGCATCTCCAGGCCGGTGGCGTCCTTCCACAGCTGCCGCGTGGCATCGGGCAGGCCCTCGCCGGCGCTCACGCAGTTCTTCAGCGTCGGGATGCCCATCTCGCGCGCGAACGGCGCCATCTGCCGGTAGAAGGTGGGTGCGGTGTAGCAGGTGGTGCAGCCCACCTCGCGCATCAGCTGCACCATGGTCTGCGGCGTGTAGGGCGCGTCCGGGAAGTACACCGAGGCGCCTGCCCACATCGGAAAGATCAGCAGGCCGCCCAGCCCGAAGGTGAACGCCAGCGGCGGCGAGCCCATGACGATGTCATCCGGCTGCGGCCGCAGCACATGGCGCGGCCAGCATTCGCAGGCGGCAAGGATGTCGCGGTGGCTGTGCACCGCGGCCTTCGGCTTGCCGGTGGTGCCGGAGGTGAAGGCCATCATCGCGATGTCGTCGGCCGCGGTGTCGCAGGCGCGGAAGTTTCCGTCCTTGGCAGCCGAGCGCACCGCCAGCGAACCCGGCTCGTCCATCAGGTTGAAGGGCACGATGGTGTGCAGCACGGCATGCTGTGTCTGCGCGGCCTTCAGCTCATCCAGCAGCTTCGCGGCGCACAGCGCCACCGTGGGCTGCGCCTTGGCTATGATGTCGCCCAGTTCCTTGGCGCGCAGCAGCGGCATCGTGGCCAC
>JACCDK010591149.1_pt1 | contig 10170 bp, 5 predicted proteins | sample 7445871 | NCBI WGS metagenome assembly JACCDK01 (sample SAMN15323436, study PRJNA562643) | freshwater metagenome | isolation source: river surface water | place: USA:Blue River Watershed | collected 2017-08-15
GTACCAGCTTTGTTTACGAAAACCAATCAGAAACAATTGTTGCTAATTGTCATAAGGTTCCTTCATCTGCATTCAAGAAGAGATTACTTTCCATTCAAGAAATTGAGCTAGCATTTCTACAACTGTATGATAATTTAAAGTCTTTTAATCCATCTTTGAATATCGTATTTACAATTAGTCCCGTTCGTCATCTCCGTGATGGGTTTGTAGAAAACAACCGTAGCAAGGCAATATTGCACCATGTGATAAGTAATTTTATCAATAGGCCTGATGTATTCTATTTTCCTTCATTTGAACTTATCATTGATGACTTGCGCGACTACCGATTTTATGCGGAAGACATGGTGCATCCTAACTACCAAGCAACTCAATATGTATGGGAAAAATTTAGTGTTGCTTGTATTGAAGGAAAGACCAGGGCGTTTATGAAAGAATTAGATCAACTCAATAGTGCAACCAAGCATAAGCCAATTCATCCTGATTCTATGGAACATGTCAAATTCAGGCAAAAGTTTAGAGCAATAACTGAAGAATTAAGGCAGCGTTTTCCTACACTTAATTGGGATAAAGAAATTGCACATTTCACTGAAAATTAAGTCTTAACTTTAAGTACATTTTTATTTTATGAAATACTTCATTTTGGCATTATCCCTTTTGGTTAATGGCTTATTGGTCTACGTGTTGGATACAAGAAAAGTATTGCCCTTACCATTGGGAAGTTTCTTGAGCGTACAGGAGGGAGTATGGCAAAATGCAGAAGCAGTAGATAAGGATTTCAATGCAGATCTAAAACTCGATGGCTTAAAAGGAGAGGTGAATGTTTATTTTGATGAACGCTTGGTTCCACACGTTTTTGCTGCAGAAGAATCAGATGCCTATTTCGTGCAAGGTTATCTGCATGCCAAATTTCGTTTATGGCAAATGGAATTTCAAACCCACGCTGCAGCTGGGAGGATAAGTGAAATTGTAGGTAGTAAGGGACTTACATTCGATAGAAATCAACGCAGAATAGGAATGGTCTTTGCGGCAGAAAACGCTTTGGCTGCAATGGAAAAGGATCCTCAAACTTTATCTTCATTAAATGCTTACACAGCTGGGATCAACTCTTTTATCGAAAAATTAAATACCAGTGAACTGCCTATTGAATACAAGTTGTTAGGATATGAACCTGAAAAATGGAGCAATTTAAAATCGGCATTGTTTATCAAACAAATGACCAATACATTAGCAGGGTATGATCGTGATCTAGAATATACCAATGCGTTGGAAATTTTAGGGGAAGAAAAGTTCAGAATATTGTATTCAGATATTCCTGATTCTTTATACCCCGTTATTCCTAATGGTACAACCTATGCAGCATCAAGTTTTGAGCTAAATCCACCAGCTTCTGCTGATTCGCTTTATTTCAAAAGAAAAGATACCATTGAATTTGTTGAAGATTATAAACCAGACCCTCTAAATGGAAGTAATAACTGGGTAGTGAATGGCACTAAAACAAAAAGTGGAAAGCCCATCTTAGCCAATGATCCCCACTTAAGTCTTACACTTCCTTCTATTTGGTATGAAATTCAACTCAATACTCCTTCTTTTAATGCATATGGTGTTTCCTTTCCAGGAATTCCAGGTGTTGTTATTGGCTATAATGATAGTATTGCATTTGGATTTACCAATGCCGGTAGGGATGTGAAAGATTACTACGAGATCCAATTCAAAGACAAATCTAAACAGTCGTATTTCTTTAACAATGCATGGACTGATGCGAAGTTGCGAGTAGAATCGATAAAAATAAAAGATTCTTTGCCATACTTGGATACAGTCGCTTATACCATATTTGGCCCGGTTACCTATGATCATGCATTCAAGCACAGCTTATCCAACGAAAAAGCTTATGCCTTGAGATGGGTTGCACATGACACATCTAACATCTTAAAAATGTGGATGCTGTTGAATAGGGCTAAAAATTACGATGATTATTATCAAGCTATTTCCCATTTTAATGTACCCGGACAAAACATGATTTTTGCTTCAACCTCGGGTGATATTGCTTTATGGCAACAAGGCACTTTCCCACTCCGTTGGCAAGACCAAGGTTTATTTGTAATGCCTGGAAAGGATAGCAGCTACATGTGGCAGGGTTATATTCCAATGGATGAAAATCCCCATAGTCTTAATCCAGTTGAAGGATATCTAAGTAGCGCCAACCAAAGGGCTGCAGACATAACCTATCCTTATTTCATGCCCGGTAGTTATGAGGTATACCGACCTATAACCATCAATAGAAAACTTGCAGAACTTTCCAATATCACAATAGCTGACATGCAGCAACTGCAAAACAACAACTATAATGTATTTGCAGAAATGGCCCTTCCTATATTACTGAACAATGTTGATGTCGAGAGGCTATCTACAGATGAGAAAAGATACCTGAATATGGTTTCTTCTTGGAACATGTTGAATGATACCAAAGAAAAAGGGACAACCTGTTTTACCATTTGGTGGGATTCATTGAGTGCTGTTATTTTAAATGATGATCTGATTAAGGATAAAATTCCAGTTATAAAGCCTGAGAAATTTGTTTTGTTAGAAGCTCTTTCTAGAGATAGTAACTTTATATTCATCGACGATCTTTCAACTGACAAATTAGAGACTTTACGTGATCAAGTGACCTTAGCTTTTCAAAAAGCTTCCTTAAAATTGTCTTCTTTGGAAAAAGAAAACAAGCTTGCTTGGGGTGAGTTTAAAAACACTACTGTCTATCATCTTTTAAGAACAAATACAATGCCTTTTGCAAGAGAGGGTTTAAACATTGGAGGTGGTGTTGGAATTGTGAATGCTACTACCCATGATCATGGTCCGAGTTGGAAAATGATTATTGAAATGGACACACCTATCAAAGCAGTTGGTGTTTATCCTGGTGGACAAAGTGGCAATCCAGGAAGTCAGTATTATGATTCATTCATCGATACATGGGCAAAAGGGGAGTATTATGATTTAAAAATGATGACCCAGAAAGATATTCAAGACCGTAAATTCAAATGGAAAATGAAATTTTCAGCAAAATAATTACCTCATGATGAAATTTATTGTATCATTTTTGATTTGCCCTTTATTGGCCTACGCCTTAGGAATGTTACTTCCTTGGTGGTCAGTAGCTATTGCAGGCTTACTTACTGGATTTTTTATACCTCAACATAGACTGTTATCTTTTTTGTCTTGTTTTTTAGGTGTATTGATTTTTGTAGGTGGTCTCATTTACTTTATTAGTGATGCCAATAACCATATCCTCGCACAAAAAATCGGATTGTTGGTATTGAAAGACAAAAATGAGCTCATGATTATTGGTGTCTCTGCTCTGATTGCAGCACTTGTTGCAGGCATTTCTGCAATTACTGGAAGATCATTAGCGATTGTTGTAAAAAAGGCTTGATGTTGCGTAAACTAAAGTTTATTTTTTTAATTTTTATTGCATTAATATTTTCTTTTCATACTAGTGTGCAAGCCGGAACAATACACGGAAAAACACTTGATGAAAAAAATCAGCCTTTACCATTTTCAACCATTACCATTAAAGAGTTGAACAAGAAAATTGTATCGAATGGTAATGGTGAATACAGTATAGAACTAAGCCCAGGCACCTATACTTTTGTTTGTCAGCATGTTGGCTATGCAACACTCACCAAAGAAATTCATGTTCATGAAAAAGAGCACCTGCATAATTTTCATTTAAAGCCCAATGAATTAACCCTTACAGAAGTAATTATAAAATCAGGTGTAGAAGATCCTGCCTATGCAATTATTCGAAATGCCATAAAAGAACGAAACTATAATGGTAAAAAAGCTGGGGCTTATTCTTGTGAAGCTTACATTAAAGGCTTGATCAGGACTAATGACTATCCAAATACTTTGTTCGGACAAACCATAGATTTTGAAGATGGTGACACATCAAAAAAGAAAATAATTTTTCTTTCAGAATCTATCTCTGATATTTTTGTCACCCAAACAAATGAAACCAAAGTTGTTGTAAAATCTACTAGAGTAAGCGGTCAAACAAATGGACTAGGATTGGCTACTCCGTTTTTATTGTCTTTCTACGAGAATATTGTTGCCTTGCCCAAATCGTTTAATCCTAGAGGATTCATTTCACCCATTGCTGATGGGGCACTTGCTTTCTACAATTATAAATATTTAGGTGCTTTCTATGAGAATAATGTAATGATCAATAAAATTTTGGTCACACCGAAGAGAAATTTCGAACCACTATTCAAGGGGTATATTCAGATAATTGAAAACACTTGGAATATACATTCAGTGAGTTTGAGTCTTAACAAACAGTCTTTGTTAGAATTTGCTGATAGAATAAAGATTGAACAACAATACGACAAAGTTGATTTTGATACCTGGATGGTTGGAAGCCAGACCATTTATCCTGAGGTTAATTTTCTTGGATTTGATGCTGGAGGATATTTTACTACCTTATTCAGTAAATACCAACTTAATCAACAATTGGACAAAAAAGACTTTGGTAAAGTATTACTCAAGTATGATTCATTATCCAACAAAAAACCTTTAGCATATTGGGATAATGCTCGTCCAATACCTTTATTGACAGAGGAAATTGCTGATTTTAGAAAAAAAGATTCTTTGGAGAAAAGGAGAGAGGATCCTGATTATTTAGACTCATTGGATAGGCGTCAAAATAAACTCAATCCTTTTGGGTTAATCATTAATGGACAGACACTGATAAATCGCAATAAGAAATTAAATTATACTTATGATCCCCTATTGAAGTCGGTAAGCTACAATACAGTTGAAGGATTAGCCCTTCAATTATCAGGATCGTTTCAAAAAGAGTTGAAAGGTAGAAATCAACTCACATTTACACCAGTCTTACGCTACGGGATGACCAATCGCCATTTCAATGCTTTCTTAAGGACAAATTATAGGTTCGGTAAAAAATATGTAAACAACATTAATGCTTCATTTGGAAGCAGAATATACCAGTTCAACAACGCCAATCCTATTCCCCAAATCATGAACACTTTTGCCACAATACTTAAAGGCAACAATTACATGAAATTATACCAAGCCAATTTTTTTCAAATGAATTATCAAAAAGGCTTTGGAGATGGTTTTGATTTTACTGGATTTGTAAATTATCAAGATAGAACACCGTTAGTCAATACCGATACAAGTTATGCTTGGGGAAGTTCTAGAATATTCAACAAGTTTACTCCAAATTATCCCACTGAGATTGTGAGTCAACCCATGAAAGCACATCAAAACTTTGTAATAGGGTTTAGAATTAATTTTAGACCTGGTACTAAATACATAGAGCTACCTGACCGTGTAATATCATCCTTCTCTCGAACACCTACTTTTAGCTTTCAATATACCAAGGCATTAAAAAATATTTTGGGTAGCGACAATGATTTCGATAAATGGCGTTTCTCTATAACTGGTGATGTTAATCTGAAGTTAGGAGGCGAATTTAAATACCGATTTGAGACAGGTGGTTTTATCAACGCTAAAACTGTAGAAGTACCGGATTACAATCACTTCATTGGTAACCTTACGCGTAAGTCAACCCCTTATGTTGAAAGTTTTCAAGTAGCGCCCTTTTATGCTTTATCCAATAAGGAAAAGATTTTTGTACAATTGAATGGAGAGTATAGATTAAATGGTTTACTAACCAATAAAATCCCTTTGATTAGACGACTAAACCTTCGGGTTGTAACAGGAGCCAATGCCATTTGGTTAAAAGATAAAAATTATACTGAAGTATTTGTTGGAATAGATAACATATTGAAGCTATTTCGCATTGATTATGTTTGGGGAATGGGGAAAACAGTTATGCCCCAAAATGGAATTAAAATTGGTATAAGAGGCTTCTCAACTTTATTCACCGATTACTAGCAATCAAAAATTTGTTTTAATTTTACACTGTTAATGATTTTGCTCAGCCTGCAACTGAGGTTTCATAAACGGAAATTAAAATCAAATTATGGCAACACTTCACAACAGAGTGTCGCGCAAATTGCTAAAAGAAAAAGCAATGGCGGACACCACTCCAAGGGTTACACTGTCTTTTTATTGCTATTTCAATATTTTAGACCCCAAGCTTTTTAGAGACGATTGGTACAAGAAACTAAATGCAATTAAAGTATTTGGTCGTATCTACGTGGCAAATGAAGGGATCAATGCACAGATCAATTGTCCCGTTGAACATTTTGAAGAACTTCGCAGTTTCATTTACGGCCATCCTGAAATGAATAATCTTCGTTTGAACAAAGCCGTTCAAGAAGATAACCACTCTTTTTATGTGCTTGATATAAAAATCAGAAATAAAATCGTAGCTGACGGTATTGAAGATCAATCGTTTTCAATGGATAACAAAGGAAAGTATGTTAATGCTTTTCAATTTAACGATATGGTTAAAGATCCAAATACTTTGGTGATTGATATGAGAAATCATTATGAGTATGAGGTAGGGCGTTTTAAAAATGCAATTGAAATACCCAGTGACACTTTCAGAGAGCAATTACCCATGGCTGCAGAAATGTTTGAAGCTGAGAAGGAGAGAAACATCATCATGTATTGTACCGGAGGGATTCGTTGTGAAAAAGCCAGTGCTTGGATGTTGCATAAAGGGTATAAAAATGTTTTTCACCTAGAAGGTGGAATCATCAATTATATCAACCAAGTTAATGAGCATAAACTCGAAAATGAATTCATTGGAAAGAATTTTGTTTTTGATGAAAGGCTAGGGGAGCGCATTACTGAAGATGTAATTGCTAATTGTCATATTTGTGGCAACCCCTGTGATGTACACGTAAACTGCGCTAACAGTGCATGCCATCTTTTATTCATTCAATGTGATGATTGCAAAACTGTTTTAGATGGTTGTTGCAGCAAAGATTGTCAATCATTTATTCATCTTCCCGAAGAAGAACAAAAGCTAAAGAGAAAAGGAATTGATAAAGGAAGAAATATTTTCAATAAGTCGAAGCAACTTATTAAAGCTTTAACTAAACCTGATTAAGTCTATTGACTGAGTTTAGCTAAAGATTGGGTTGTCTTGTTGTACGTTTCTTCATCAGATAAATCAACTGGTACAAAGCGTTCACCTATAAGTTGCTCATAGAGTTGGATGTATCTGTCAGAAATAGTCTTAATCCATTCATCGGTCATTTCAGGGACTACTTGTCCGGTCTTACCCATGAAATTATTGGCAATTAACCACTCACGTACAAACTCCTTGCTCAATTGCAATTGTCTTTCGCCTTTCTTTTGTCTTTCTTCAAAACCTTCTGCGAAAAAATACCTGGATGAGTCCGGAGTATGAATTTCATCCATTAGTACAATTTTACCATTGAGTTTGCCAAATTCATATTTAGTATCTGCAAGAATAAGTCCTTGCTTTGCAGCAAGTTCTTTTCCCTTCGCAAAAAGAGCTAAAGTGTATTGTTTCAATATTTCCCATTCCTCAGCAGTAGCCAATCCTTGAGCAATGATTTCATCTGCACTAATATCTTCATCATGTCCAGCTGCTGCCTTAGTTGAAGGGGTAATTAGAGGGGTAGGAAAGAAATCATTTTCTTTTAAGCCATCTGGCATGGTTTCACCACATAGCTTTCTGCCATTTTGGTAGGTTCTCCAGGCATGACCTACCAGGTTACCACGAACAACCATTTCAATTTTAAAGGGCTCACAAAGTTGACCAATAGAAACGTTTGGAGCTGGACTTTCAATCAACCAATTTGGGCAAATGGATTTTGTTTGATCCAGCATAAAGGCAGCTATTTGGTTCAAAACCTGTCCTTTATAAGGAATAGGCCTAGGCAAAACCACATCAAAAGCTGAAATTCTATTGCTCGCAACCATTACAAGGTATTGGTTGTTAATGGTATAAACGTCTCTTACCTTACCCTTATAAAAAGCTGTTTGCCCTGGAAAATTGAAGTTATTCATACTGCTAAATTAAAATTGCGGCTTGATTCTGCCAATTTTAGATATGCTTTCAAATATGAATATATCCACGAAATTTTTTTATGATTCGAACAATGCCTATTTTGTAACCAAATTTGACCAAAAAAACTGCTTATGAAAAGATTAGCGCGCTTAGCAGCTCTATTTTTCTTGATGCTGCCGGCTATTGTTAATGCACAGAATGTTACCATTTCGGGTAACGTAAAGAGTGCTACTGGATCAGAAACCTTAACTTCTGTTTCAGTTACACTGAAAGGAAGCACTTCAGGTACATTTACAGACAACAAAGGAAATTTCACCTTGAGCATTCCTGCATCAACAAAATTTCCAGTCACACTTTTGTTTTCTTCAATTGGATATGGAATATCCGAAGTAACCGTTAACGCAGCAGGTGCTATACCTACTGTTAGTTTGACACCTTCTTCTACATTAGGAGAAGAGGTTGTAGTTTCTGCTACAAGAACACCAACCAAAATCCTAGAATCACCTGTTTCGATTGAACGTATCAGTAACACAGCACTGAGAAATGCTCCAGCTGCTGATTATTTTGATATGGCATCCAACTTAAAAGGTGTTGATATGGTGGCTTCGAGCTTAACCTTTAAAACAGTTACCACAAGAGGTTTTGCTGGATCAGGTAATACCAGGTTTACACAAATTGTAGACGGTATGGATAACCAGGCACCAGGTCTAAACTTTGCGGTAGGTAGCTTAATTGGTCTAAGTGAATTAGACGTAGAAAGCATGGAACTTTTACAAGGTGCATCATCTGCACTTTATGGTTCTGGTGGTATGAACGGTACTTTACTCATTAATAGTAAGGATCCTTTCAAGCATCAGGGACTTTCTTTCCAAATTAAGAATGGTTTGATGCATGCTGATGGTAAATACCGTGATCCATCTGGATATTATAACTGGGATGTTAGATATGCAAAGAAAGTAAGTGAACGCTTTGCCTATAAAATTACTGCAGGTCTAATTCAGGCAAAAGACTGGTTGGCTGCTGATAATAGAAACGTATTACGCTCTGGGCCATTTATTGGTGGTATTGTACCAGGTACAAGAGCTACTGACCCTAACTATGATGGTATGAACTTTTATGGTGATGAAACAACCATTGATTTAAACTTGGTTTTAAATGGTATTGCTGGACAAGCTCCATTTTTGGCACCTTATATTTCTACCTTAACAGGCTCACCTAATCCAGTTTCAAGAACAGGTTATTCTGAAAAAGAAGTTACCAACCCTAATACAATCAACTTTAAAATGGGTGCTTCTTTTAATTATAAGATTACCAATTCAATTGAAGCCGTTTTATCAGGTTTCTGGGGAACTGGTAATACAGTTTATACAGGAAGTGACCGTTATTCATTGTTAGACTTGAAAATGGGTCAATACAAACTCGAATTAAAGCACAAAAACTGGGCGGTAAGAGCTTATACCACTCAAGAAAATGCTGGACAGTCTTACAATACTACTGTTACTACAAGATTGTTTAATGAGGCTTGGAAATCATCTCCTCAGTGGTATACTGAATATGGACAAGCTTATTTGGGTGGTTTGTTGAATGGAATGACTTCTATCAACGCACACAACATGGCACGTTCTGTAGCTGATATTGGAAGACCAATGCCAGGAACAAGACAGTTCCAAAGACTATACGATTCAGTTAGAGCAAGATCAATAGCTGATGGCGGTGGTCTCTTTATTGATAAAACTAATCTTTATGCTGTTGAAGGTCAGTATAACTTGACTCACCTCACTGGTGATTGGGCAGAGGTTTTGGTTGGAGGTAACTTCAGACAGTTCTTGTTGAACTCTGAAGGAACATTATTCGCTGACTCAACTGGAAAAATTCCCATCAACGAATTTGGTGGATATGTTCAAGTAGCAAAAGGTTTTGCAAAAGACCTTATTAAGTTCACTGTTTCTGGTCGTTACGACAAAAACGAAAACTTCAAAGGCCGCTTTACCCCAAGAGCTACAGCTACATTGCGTATAGCTAAGAACAATCATTTAAGATTTTCTTACCAAACAGCGTATCGCTTCCCATCTACTCAGCAGCAATTCATCAACCTAGCTGCAGGTGGTGCGATTTTGATTGGTGGTGTTCCTTCAATGAAGCAAGGTTATAACATCACTGGTAATCCAGTTTATTCTGTTGCTGCACTCGGACAAGGACAA
>JACCDK010613513.1_pt1 | contig 10170 bp, 8 predicted proteins | sample 7445871 | NCBI WGS metagenome assembly JACCDK01 (sample SAMN15323436, study PRJNA562643) | freshwater metagenome | isolation source: river surface water | place: USA:Blue River Watershed | collected 2017-08-15
AGTTGATTGAGTACTCTTTACTTTTAAAACCCCATTATTCTCTAACCAATAATATTTAATTCCAGACACGGTTTTACAACCTAAGTTTTGTGAATTATACTTTTCTAGATTAGAAATCACACGTTGAACATTACTTCTATTTAGTCTATTTCTTTTGCGATAATTAACTTCGTCTAAAATTTCGGAAATACAAAGTGCTTTAGTTTTACTACAACCCCTGAGCACTTCAACAATACTATCACTTCCTTTAGAATTCAATACTCTCTCATCAATAACGATTGGTGATTTTTTCATATCAAAATAAATATTCACAACAATAGGACATATTTGTTAAGGTTGCAATCACAACTGTCCATATTGAATTTCTAACCGCCTTGGCGAAGATTGGCGAATGAATATGCCTGTGCCTTGCACATGGCTGCACCATCAACCACAATGCGGATAACATACTGCCGCATAAAATTGCCAAATACACATGAATCAACCCGCCCAAAGATGGTTGACGCCTTCTACAATGACTTCTTCCCAGAAAATCACACTGGCTTAACTTAAGTTTTAAGCACTGAAGAAAAATAAACTTAACACAATAAAAAATCAAAATTCGATGACGCTCAATTTATTTTTTGAGATCAACAATTTTAGACTAGAACGTGGGATGTTAAAATATCTAAGTAAGGAGACTGCCACGTATGTTTCCTATCTCTATTCTACAGTAAACTACCTGAAGCATTGGAGTCCTTCCCTTTGTGAGTTTGCCCACTTGCTGCAACGGCACAAAATAGTAGCGGCAGACACAACACCACGGAATTCGTGATCTTTAGCAACTTATCATTTGTTTGCTGTATCAAAGCCATCACCCATAATTGAGTTGGTATTTACGCTATACCTGGTAATATCCTCAGCGTTAATCATAAGAGTGTTAAATCCCAATTCTTGTATCTCTGATAAAAGTGCATCTTCCAAATCATTGTAAAATTGCGGGCCTTGCCTTGCAGAATTACTCATTTCGGATCGCACAACAATTAGTGTTAAATTCAGAAAACAATATTCATGGCATTTAAACTCTCTTATCATCTCCTTAAACGAACCTCTTAGATAAGGGAATAGATTTGGCTCATAACAATTGCTTGAACCTGACTCTATGTTCGGAACAAAACAAATTCGAGAATTCAAATCACTAAAAACAGCGTTGGGTTCAAAATGTAAATCTATTTGGCCTAGCCGATTTGCTATGATAAAACTGTAATGCATAATTTCAAATATAGGGTTTCAATTGAGAAAAAATCACTTCCAAAATTTTGTTATATTTGAGAAAATTCGAAATGAAAACCAAGAAAAAAGAGCCTCAGCCGGAGAAATATTTTCGTTTGAAAGTCTATGACAATTTTGATGTCTTCGACGATGACAAAGTATGTTACTCTAGTCGAATCTATAACTATGAAGAAGCTGTTGAAGAAGCCAAGGGGATGGTTCAAGGATTCTATAATTCATATTATAAAGGCCGAGATTTAAAGGCATTCATTGAAATTTATGGAGAAATTGCTGAAGATCCTTGTATCGTTGATGAAAATGATCATCCCGTAGGTGAATTTAGGAGTTTAGCATATGCTAGAGAACTTTATATCTCAGAAGCCAAAAACAACTCTTAATTAATGGAGATTGGGTGTCCACCTCCTGGCCCGTCGAGTATAGTGTTTTGTGACCACTCAAGTTCCTCTGCAATCATATTTATACTTTCAACTACCGACCCATTTGCGTCTATCAATATCCAATTTGAATATTCAATACACAAATCCTCTCCTGTCCATTTTTCATAACCTGTTCCGACGAATAATTTACCATCCAATTGTTTAAATCCACCAAAATAATGGCGGATTCTAAGTGTTGAATTGCGATCTAAAATCTCTTTTTTATATTGTCTGGCAACTACCAACTGATTTTCTGGGATTTCATCTCGCAATCTCTGATTTGGCATAGCATCTAATTTCAATTTGCGATTTTCCTCAATATGAATTTTCTGAATTTTTAGTCTTTCTAAGTAGTTTTCTTGTTCAACAATTTTATTTGAAATTTGCAATTTAAGTCTAAAGAAATCCTGTGTAGCTAAATCAATATCAACTTGGGAAAGGCAATGACCGCAGTAATCCTTTGCACGATCAAGAACAAGTCCGTCATGCAAGAGCTCTTTACGCAGATTATCATAAACCGTCTGATCATTACCCGGCAAGGTGCTATAATTCGAATTGCTAATTTTGTCAACCCGTGACTCCTTCTCAATCATATTTGCAAATTCCCTACAACCATTCCGGTGTAACTCGATAAAATTATAATTCACATCAATTTGATGCGTTCTGAAATGTATTTTAATTTCCTCTCCACCATAATTCACATTCACTTCTTTAAATTTTTCCAAAATAAAAATACAATTACTTAATTCGATTTGTAACATTCGAATCTGTCGTCCGCACAAATCAGTTTTGTATTTGATATCAATTACTTCATCACCCAAAAACCGATCTTCTTTATATCGCCGCTCAATAGAATATATTTCTCCAGCCAATCGACGGAATTCAACCTCCATACTCATTTTAAAATCCCCATTTGGATCACGAAATACACGGTATTTATGATCCAAGTCTGAAAAATTCAACACATTGCTTGACAATTGATTTTGATCCATTTAAAACAAATATACTTTATTACTAAAAAATAATTACCAACGATTAAAATTATCACCTCATTAACAAATTAGATATGATCACCAGAAAGTGACATAAAACGAATAAACACAAAGCCCATGAATTACTAGTCCCACAAATCTAATAACTTGATTTAATTGAGCATTCAGCGATTACTGATTTGTATATTGCCGTTTTAAAAAGGATATTCGTAAAGTAATTAAATTTTACAAAGATGTTAAATTCAAAATTCAAAAACACCATTGAACACTATGGCCCATTGCGATTCTCTTTTGACTACGAGAATCCTAAGTGGACAATAAATATAACGTTTAAAGACCCTGACTTAATTAATCCAGTTTGGGAAGGTTTTTACGAAACTGAAGAAATCAAAGACATCATGTTAAACTTAATGCCTGGGAATTTCCTTTTCCAAGATGAATACTACGAAAAACTTCAAAACAACAACTCAATCGTCTCATTTGAAAAAATGAATTCCAGTTCTACCATTATGTTATATGAGGGTGAAATTTTTGAAGATTGTATACAAATTAAAGAAACCTCATTTGAAAATGATTTGGATTTTTACATTAGCATTTTTAGAAAATTCAAAGACATTGAGCTAAGCCATAACACACTCAAAGAATGTGGTATCATTACCACTATTGAATTATTATCTGCTGCCTTAAAAAATATCAACTGGTCAGTGGTAAAAATAATGGATGCCGATTTTGACGACCATGGATACAAATTTTATTCCTTTCATATTCAAGACGACGGCGGTTTAATATATATTATCGACTACCCACAACCAGACCCAATAATTGGTTCATTTCCAATAAATTCCATCGAAGATTTCATTGAAAATACATTATCCTCTGGCTCTGGATTAATTGAAATTTTAGAATCAATTGATGACAATACACTTGAAGATTACATAAAGTCAAATGGCTACCAGATTTAAAAAACAATAACATCATCAATCAATACGTGAGTTTAAAAAATTATCGATGAATAACGAACAGATAAAACAGCTAGAGAAAGAATTGTGGGATGCAGCTGATGCTCTCCGTGCCAATAGTAAACTGACCGCTGGTGAATATAAAGACCCGATTTTAGGCTTGGTATTTTTGCGTTTTGCACAAAACTTATATGAGCAAAAGAAGATACAAATTGAAGCTAACATTCCAGAGGGCCCTCGTGGTAAACGTGCGTTAACAAAAGAAGATTTCTTAGCTGCTGGGGCTTTAATGCTTCCACCATTGGCTCAATATGATTACTTAGCAGATTTGCCCGAAGGTAAAGACGTAGCTGATGCTTTAAATAATGCCATGCGATTGATTGAGGCGGATTACCAGGATTTACAAGGCATATTGCCAAAAAACTACCAGGAATTCGAACGTGACTTGTTACGTGAGTTGATTCGTGTGTTCAATAAGGATGCAGTTAAAAATGCTACGGGTGACGTATTTGGTAGAATTTACGAGTACTTTTTAATGAAGTTCAGTATGCAGGGAGCAGGTGCACAGGAAGGTGGTGAGTTTTTTACACCGCCAAGTTTGGTGCAGTTGATTGTAAACTTTATTGAGCCTGATCATGGTGTGATTTTAGATCCTGCATGTGGTTCTGCGGGCATGTTTGTACAAACTGGATATTTTGTTCAGAGTCACACTAAAAAGAGCGTTAATGAGGCTATAAAATGCTTTGGGATGGAATTAAAGACCAATAACGCAAAGCTGGCTAAAATAAACTTAGCCATTCATGGTATTGAAGGTAAAATAATCGAAACCAATAGCTTTTACAGTGACCCTCACAACTTAGTTGGTAAATGTGATTTTGTAATGGCTAATCCGCCATTCAACGTAAACAAAATTGATAAGGACAAGGATTATGTTAAAAACGATCCAAGATTACCATTTGGCTTACCTAAAGCAGATAATGGCAATTACTTATGGATGCAATACTTTCATACTTATTTAAATGAAACAGGAAGGGCTGGCTTTGTAATGGCTAGTTCCGCAACTGATGCAGGACATAGCGAAAAACTCATACGCCAAAAGTTAATTGAAACAGGTGATGTGGATTGTATCGTGGCAGTTGGTAATAACTTTTTTTATACCCGCACATTACCCTGTCATTTGTGGTTTTATGACAAAGGGAAGCTAAAAGAGAACAAGGATAAAATATTAATGATTGATGCACGCAATGTGTTTCGCAAAGTTACAACTACCATAAGTGATTTTAGTGATGAGCAATTGGAAGGTTTAACCGCCATTATGAAGTTATACCGTGGTGAAAAACCAATTGTAAACAAAAACAATAATTGGTTCAATGAGCAATTTGCAAATGGTAAATATGCAGATATTGAAGGCTTATGTAAGATTGTATCATTGGATGAGATTAAGAATAATGATTATAGTTTAACTCCAGGAAGATATGTGGGTGTTACTTTTATTGAAGATGACGGAGTTGATTTTAAAGGTCGTTTGTTAGAAATCCAAGATGAATTGGATACATTGAACCAAGGAGCTATAATGTTAAGTAAAACTATCTCTAGTAATTTAAAAGAATTGATATGAGTGAGGTAGAATTAAAAAATGTTGCAGATTATGGCAAAGAAAAAATTGACGCTGCAACACTGAATAAATACAATTATATTTCTACTGAAAATTTACTGCCAAATAGAGGTGGAATTAGTACTTCAGATTATCTTCCTGGAAAAGGCAAAGTTAGTAAGTTCGATATTGGAGACACCCTTGTTTCTAATATTCGACCATATTTTAAAAAAATTTGGCATGCGAATGAAATTGGTGGTTGTTCAAATGATGTTATTGTGTTTAAGCCCAATAAAAACAAGATTGACCCTAAATTCTTATACTATCAATTATCAAAAGATGAGTTTTTTGATTTTATGATGTCGGGGGCTAATGGTACAAAAATGCCACGTGGCAATAAGAATGCAATTCCAACATTTAGGTTAAATCTCCCATCACTCCCAATCCAAAAACGCATAGCTTCCATTTTATCAGCATATGATGAATTAATCGAAAACAACCTAAAGCGCATAAAACTGCTTGAAGAAATTGCACAGCGCACTTATGAAGAATGGTTTGTGAAGTTCAGGGTTAATGGTGAGCAGTTGCCAATTGATGAAGCTACTGGGTTGCCTAAAGGCTGGAAATACAAACCTTTTCATGATTTAATTGATTTTAAAGAAGGTCCTGGTTTAAGGAATACGCAATACAGAGACAGCGGAATCCCATTTCTTAATATACGAGTTATTAAAGATGATGAGGTGGATTTATCGAAAGTTCAATTTTTAGATCCAATTGAAGTCGAAAACAAATATCAACATTTTCTATTAAATGAAAATGACCATGTAATTTCTACTTCAGGTACTTTGGGTAGAGTAGTGACAATTAGAAAAAGACATCTTCCAATTTGTCTTAATACTAGTCTTATTAGAATGCGCCCTTTAGATAATAATTTTGGTAAATGGCTAATTAAACATACCATTACAAACCCAAAATTCAAGGAAACAATGGATTCTTATGCTAATGGCAGTGCACAGTTAAATTTTGGACCTATCCATTTAAAACAAATAAAACTTATTGCGCCATCTCAAACGATTGCTTTGGAATATGAAAAAATAGCAGAGCCAATTGAAGAATTAATAAAGAAACTGAAAGATCAAAATATATTCCTTAAAGAATCACGTGATATACTTTTACCACGCTTAATGAGCGGAACAATAAATGTAGAAAGCTAATGAGTTTCGAATATTCAGAAGATAACCTCATAGAGAATGCTACACAGGATGTGTTGCAGGATTTGGGTTGGGATGTAAAATACGCCTGGACTAAAGAGACCTTTGGCGAAAATGGCTTATTGGGTCGTGAGAACAAATCAGAGGTAATACTTCGCAGATATGTTTTACAGGCGTTGGAAAAATTAAACCCTGGTTTGCCATTTACAGCTTATGAACAAGCAATAGAACAATTGGTAATAGCAAATGCGGATAAAACCTTAGCCCGTAATAACCAAGAAAAATACCAGCTTTTAAAAGACGGGGCACTTGTAAGCTATACCAATGCAAATGGTGAATTAGAAAAAAGGAACTTAACATACATTGATTACGAAACCCCAGAGAACAATTATTTTTTAGCTATTCGACAGTTGGAAATAGTTGGTGAACTATATCAACGTAGACCCGATGTGATTTGCTTTGTTAATGGTATTCCATTGGTGTTTATGGAACTGAAAGCGCATCATACTGATCTTCGCAACGCTTACACCGATAATATTACCGATTATAAAGATACCATACCTCATGTGTTTCATGCCAATGCTTTTATTTTACTGAGCAATGGTACAGATGCCAAAGTGGGTACAATAACTAGTCCCTATAAGTTCTTCCTGGATTGGAGACGTATAACGGAAGAAGAAGAAGGCATTGTGAGTTTGGATACCATGGTTAGAGGGACATGTTCCAAAGCTAACTTACTGGATATATTTGAAAACTTTTTATTGTTCGATGATAGCGGTGGTGAAGTCGTTAAAATAATGGCTAAGAATCACCAGTTTATTGGGGTTAACAAGGTACTCAACAAGGTATCTAATATTGATGAGCTCAAAGGTAAATTGGGTGTATTTTGGCACACGCAAGGTAGCGGCAAGAGTTACTCAATAGTTTTTATTTGTCAAAAAATACACCGTAAGCTAGGTGGTTCATATACGTTTTTAGTAGTAGTTGACCGAAGTGAATTGGAACGTCAGATATATGATACCTTCACAGCGGTTGGAGCTGTTCCCGTGAGTAAAAATAAGGATAACGTAGCCAAAAGCAGGGATAATTTAAGAAAACTACTAAAGGAGAACCAACGTTATGTGTTTAGTTTAATACATAAGTTTAGCATAGATCCTAAAGAAGAAACGGAATATCCGCTCATTACAGATCGCAAAAATATAATTGTTATTAGTGACGAAGCTCATAGGACGCAGGCTGGTACATTTGCCCGTAACATGCGTTTTAATGCTATTCCTAATGCAAGTTACCTTGGCTTTACAGGCACTCCTATTATTAAAGAGGAAGAAGAAATAACCAAGAATATTTTTGGTGAATATGTTTCGGTATATGATTTTAAACGAAGCATTGAGGACGGTGCAACATTACCACTTCGTTATTTAAATCGAGGCGAAAAGCTCGGAATCGAAAACCCTAAAATAGATGACCAAATGGTTGATATTTTGGAGCAAGAAGATTTAGATGAAGACCAAAAACGTAAGTTAACCTATCTGTTCCAGCGTGATTATGTGGTGCTAACAGCTGAAAAACGATTAGACGCTATTGCAAAGGACTTGGTATGGCATTTTAACGAACGTGGTTACCAAGGTAAAGCAATGTTGGTTGCTCTTGATAAGCCAACAGCTGTAAGAATGTATGACCTGACCATGAAGCATTGGGAATTATATACCGCTGAATTAACTAAAAGGATTACCAAAGCTGATGACGTTGAAGAAGCACAACAACTAAAAAGAAAACTAACAAAGGTTAACGAAACAGAAGTTTGTGTGGTTGTCAGCAGTGAGCAAAACGAAGTAGATAAATTCCGAAAACTTGGATTAGATATTGCAACTCACCGTAAAAAAATTGTTGACCGTGATTTGGAAACTGAGTTTAAAGACGAAGAGAATCCTTTCCGTTTAGCTATTGTTTGTGCTATGTGGATCACAGGATTCGATGCACCTTGTGTTTCTACCGTTTATTTGGACAAGCCCATTAAGGGACATACACTCATGCAAACCATCGCAAGGGCTAACAGGGTATTTGACGATGAGAAAGAAAACGGGTTAATCGTTGACTATGGTAACGTTTACAAACAGTTAGAAAAAGCATATTCTGTTTATGGTGAAGGTGGGAAAAATGGGGGTGGCAATACAGGTGGCGCAACTGGTGGTGGAGACGAAAAGCCATTTGAACTGTTGGAAGAATTAGCCATTGAGTTAAAAAAATCGATTGACGATACGATAGTTTACATAAAAGAACTGGGGTTTGAGTTGTCGGAGTTAACTGCACCAACTTTAAAGGCAATGGAGAAGTTGGGATTAATTAAGAAGGCAGTTGATTGTGTTTGTTTAAACGAAACAACGAGGACTAAGTTTGAGATAATGGCGAGGGATGTTTTTCGCAAGTATCAAGCCTTATACCCAGAAGAACAAGTAAAGCAATTCATTAAACAGTTCAACGCAATAGAAGCAATCTATCAGCAACTTAACCAACAAACCAAAGATGCTGATATAACAGAAATAATGCTTCGTTTGCAAAGCGTGGTTAACGATAATATTACCATTCACAAAAATCTTGTAAGTGAACCAGAAGGTGTTTATATTGATTTGGGAAGCCTTGACTTCGATAAGCTCAAAGCTGCATTTGCAAAAGCTGAAAAGAAGAACACCATCGTTTTTGATTTACAAAGGGCTGTCGATAACAAACTGAAGCAAATGCTAAAAAACAATCCATTAAGAATGGAGTTCTACAATCGCTACAAGGAGATCATTGAAGAATACAACAACGGTAAAAATCTAGAGGATACTGTTAAATCGTTTGACAAACTATTCAAGTATGTTCAGGATTTAAACGTGGAAGATGCCAGGGCTATGCGTGAGAACTTAAATGAAGACGGTTTAGCCATTTTTGATTTACTGCGTTCAGGTAAAACACTTAGCACAGAAGAAATAAAAGAAGTTAAAAAGATTGCAGTGGATACACTCGAAAAGTTAAAGACCGAAAAGCTAATAATTGATCGTTGGAGAGAGAGTAGGCAAATAACGGCCCAGATTAAAACAATGATTTTTGATTCATTTCAGTGGTTACCACAGCCAGTTTATACCGACTCTGACGTAGCTGATAAAACAATGTCTGTATATCAACATATTTACAGTAACTATTCAAATTTTGCTAAAACTTGAATACCCACAAGGTCTCGATTTATACCTAATACGATTCTAAAGGCTAAAAAACAGCCACTAAGAATTTACAAATGCATCTTGGGCAGAATCATAGTTTGTTTTAACAGATTCGGGAATTTCAGTCAGTCTAAGAGTCCTCAATTCGTCCAATAATTCAATCATGAATCAGCGAATTCACTTGAATCAACGGAAAATGAAATAATTAAACTTGGTGCAAAAGCGTTTCAGCAATATTGCCTTGCCACTGGCGCTAAAAAAGTCAATATAGCCTTCACTCTACACTTTGTAAAACCCAAGCCTAGTTAATCCAATATCTCAAGCATCCTGCCATGTATAAATTGCCACTCAGCATTCAAATTCACAGTAAACACTGAAATTGGGTGATCTTTAATTATGTATTTTTCAGAAAGCTCCACATCCACAGTGGGGTAAAGTAATATCCCTTCGGTTTTGTGATTCATTGAATGTGAACTTGACTCCGCAACATTGCTCACATAAGAGAATATTTGATACAAATTGGCAC
>JACCDK011720381.1_pt1 | contig 10169 bp, 9 predicted proteins | sample 7445871 | NCBI WGS metagenome assembly JACCDK01 (sample SAMN15323436, study PRJNA562643) | freshwater metagenome | isolation source: river surface water | place: USA:Blue River Watershed | collected 2017-08-15
CTCCATGGGATTGAGCTTGACGTAATTACCAAGATTATTGATATGCCAATCAAATGGGGGCGAGTTTGTCCTTACCCAAAACGGATTATCAGTCGAAACTAATTATCTGTTAATAGGCTCAATGACTAAAACTGCGCCAGTGGCATCGTGTAGAACATAGTGAAAGGGCGGAATCACATTAAGATCTGGTTGCTTTACAGCAATAACGGCAATTTGGGGTAATGCTTTCCTCACTTCGGCAACCGTAGCAAAATTCATAAGCGCCCATGTCATAAATTCCCAAGGCGCCATTGCTTTACTGGAATCAACAGCACTTGGGTTGGAATACGCTGCATGGTCAGGGAAATATAGAATTCCGCCAGCCATTCCCTTTTCATTCAAACCATCAATAATGAGGGGTTTGCCAAAACCATTGAGACCAACCACTGCATACTTACTTTTCCATGAGGCGCCACTTATATTATTTGGCCCAGTCGCAACAAATTTTGATTGTCTTGGTAGAACTACAAGCTCTGAGCTCAGAGGAAATTGAAATTCCATGGTTCGGGCATAAACCTTAGATCCGTCTTTGGCGATTAGTTGAAAGCTAGTACACGCAAAAACAGGCGATAGTCCAGTCAAAAAGGCAATTAGCCCTATTAGGAAATTTTTCATTAGAGTTTTCATGGGGAAGTCCTTAACTAACCATTGGGCGGTTATTTCCTTTCTATTTTTACCCAATTTAGATCCTTTATGGAAGATAAAAAGTGCTGTATTCAAGCAGAAATGAAACATTTACAATAAAAATATCAAAAATACTAAATATGTCTTTTTCCTAGGATGACACTCTTTAACTGGTTAAGGCTTGCTTTAAGCCTCATGCTCTTGAATGCCAGTTTTTGTCTTGCCCAACCAGTAAACCTTTCGCCCATCCGCCTCCAGCTTGCGTGGTCCCATCAAAGTCAATTTGCGGGTGTTTATGTCGCCCAAGTCCGTAAGCATTTTGAAAGTGAAGGAATTGACGTCATTACGTTTCCAGGCGGTTCTGGTATTAATCCTTTAGTTGAGTTGCAAAATGGTAATGCCGATGTAGCCATATCTTGGTTTAACAATGCCTATGAGTTATCAAAACCCAGCAATCAACTTACAAACATTGCTCAAATATTTTCTGGATCAGCCTTAAATATTATTTGTCGAATTAGTGCTGGTGTATATCTTCCGAAGGATGTGCAAGGAAAAAAAATTGGCGTTTGGGGTGTAGGTGATCAAGAGATCCTATTCGAACTTCTTGATCGCCTGAATATACCCAAAGAGTCTGTTGAAATCATTACGCAACGTGCAAACGCTCAAGATCTTATCGATGGTAATGTGGCTTGTGCTACAGCAATGTCTTATAACGAGTACTGGACGATTGTGCATTCGGGTATTCCGCATGCTGATTTAGTGGTAGTTGAGCCCCAAAAATACGGCGTTATCAATATTGAAGATGGCCTCTATGTATCCACGGAGAGACTCAAAGATCCAGTATTCAGGGATCAAATGGTGCGTTTAATTAGGGCTTTACGAAGAGGGTGGGCTGAAGCCCGAATAGCACCAACTTTAGCATCACAAACAGTGAAAACCATGGCGCCAACTTTAGATTCAGCTCAGCAATTACATATGCTGCAAGTTGTTCTGGATTTGATTCCAAAAGACAATAAACAGTTTGGTTTATTAAATCTTGGTAGTTACCAAAAAAGCGTGGAACGCTTGAAGGCAACATCGAAAAATAATTCTGTAGATCCAAGTTCTTTGTGGACCCACTCGATTTGGAATGAAGTTCAAAAACAGGACTCCAGAAAAACACCCTTAACGGAGGCAACCCGTTTTTATATCAGTGAGATTGCCAAGTCAAATTGGTTCAAATTACTCATTTACTTATCTGCCTTTACATTCGCCCTATCGGGGACTCTGGAGGGAATCAATCGGAATTACGATCTCTGGGGTCGATTGATTCTTGCGCTTTTGTCGGGTCTTGGTGGGGGCACTTTAAGGGATATTTTGATTGGGGGTGAGCGCCTCGAATTCTTCTATGTGAAAGATGTTGTCTTCCCGACCGGTATTTTGTTGATTGTTCTTACAGCTAGCCTAATTGGACTGAGGTATCGTAATTTTCATCACACTGAAATCTTCAAGACTGTCAAAAAATATACCGACGTTATTGGTTTTGCTGGGCTTGCTACGCTTGGTGCAATGGTCTCGCTTGCAGCGGGTATGGCATGGTTTTGGGCTCCTATCTGTAGTGCACTTTCATGCGCTGGTGGGGGAATGCTACGCGATATTTTGGTTAACCAAGAACCGCATACATTCAAAGGAGTCATTTATGAGGAGGCCGCAGTGGTTGGTGGTCTGGTATTAACCGCCGGTCTTTTTATAGCAAACTATTACGAGTCAAGTGCAATCCCTGTCTTGCTAACCGTTGGATTTACCTTTTTCTTCCTCGTGACGCTTCGTTTGTTGATTTACAAATACAACATTCGTTACCCTGAAATACTTGGCGGGCCTAAACAGGACAATAAATAACGATGGCAATCCAAGCCACTGCGGATCAATTAATCATTCGTAAGGCAAACTCGGATGATGCTTCACAAATAATTGAGGGGTTTATTCGTACGTATGGGAGCAGTTACCCAAATCCTCAGATGTACAAGAGGGAAGTAGTTGAAGAGCTTATCAACACAGGCTTAATGAACTCGGTAATTGCTGTTGCACCATCTGGCAGCGTAGTTGGTCATTGCGCCTTAAGTTATGAGCATGCTTCTGACTGTATTCCAGAGGCTGGAAAATTATTTGTTGATCCAGACTATCGGGGGATTCATTTATCGGATCGCTTGGCCCAAGAACGAATAAAGCAGGCAAAAGATCTCAATATCTTGGGATTCTGGGCGGCTTGCGTTACGAATCATCCCTACAGCCAGCACGAAATTATTTCTCAAGGTGGAGTAGAGACTGGTTTGTTAATTAATGGGCAACCAAAATCCGTGCATATGGATGGCTTGCAAAATGTAGAAGATAGTCGGCACTCCTTAATACCTTGTTATGTTGTACTTCAAGCATGTCATGAACTGCTTATCTACTTACCTAAAAAGCACAAGGCATTCTTTGAGGATCTCCTCAAGCATACAAAATTAAAACGTAGCATTGTGGATGATGATGAACAGATCTCAGGAACATCAAAAATGAGTCTGCATCACTCGCCAGAAGGAAAGCCATCCTTTATCAAGGTTGAAGAAATCGGCACAGACCTTTTAATGAAAGCAGAACTCTTTATGCAAGAGCTAGCCACTGAAAAACATCCAGTGGTCTATATCGATATTCCACTAAGCATGTCGGGTGCAAAGCAAGCAATTCAGGAACTGGAGTCACTCGGATTCTTTTGGGGAGCTTGGTTACCCAATTACACCAAAGCGGGGGATATCGTGCGACTGCAATGTTTACTAGATCGAACAGTCAACGAAAAAAGTATTATCTGTGCACGGCAAGATGGAGAATTTATTCGGGATTATGTTTTGTCGGAATGGCACCGGATTGCTTCGTAAAATGATGTAGTGGATAAAAAGGAAAATGTCATGAAGTTTCTAATTGTTACGATTGCACTGATGGGAAATCTTGGTCTTGTACAAGCGCAAGAAAGCAGAACTGACAAAGAGATTGATCAGCGCTTCGCAATGGCTGATAAAAATAAGGATGGCAAATTAACTCTTGAGGAAGCCAAAGCGGGAATGCCTAGAGTTGCAGCCAACTTTAGCCGAATTGATACCCAAAACAAAGGCTATGTCACCGCAGCTGAAATTAAAGCAATGGCGGATCGATAGTCAACCAATTATTGTTTGTCGATGGTGATCCCACCTTTTTTAATAATCGCTGACCATTTTTTGATATCTGATGCCATTAATTGGGTTAATTCTTCAGGCGGACCAGAAATAGGATCAGCCCCAAGCTCAGCAAACTTTGCACGCACTGCAGGATCTGCGAGGGCTTGATTAACATCTTTATTTAACTTATCAATTATTGGTTTTGGCGTGCCTCTTGGCGCAATTAATGCAAACCAAGCAGCCGATTCATAGCCTCTAATACCGGCCTCTGCAGCCGTTGGAACGTCAGGTAGAGCTGCTAATCTCTTGTTGGATGCAACTGCGAGGGGCTTTACTCTTCCGCCCGCAATTTGTCCAGAAACATTTGGTAATAATTGAAAACTAATTGGTACTCGACCTGCTGCTAGATCGGTAACCATATTTGCAGTAACACGGTATGGTACATGCATCATTTTTGCCCCAATCAACTGCTCATAGTAGGCTCCAGCTAGATGTTGAGAGCTGCCATTACCCACCGATCCATATCCCACGTCTGGAGTCTTACGAATATAGTCATTTAATTGTGCAAGCGTATTGATGTTGAGTGTTGAACTCACAACAATGACATTTGGTAGAACAGCAAATAAGGCGATCGGTTGCAGATCTTTTTCAGGGTCGTATCCTAGATCAGGATTAAGGATTTTATTGACGGCTAGTGGACCAGATGTGCTCATTCCAATGGTGTAACCATCAGGCTCAGCTTTGACAACAGCGGCAGTGCCGACATTTCCTCCAGCAGCTGGGCGGTTATCAAAAACAAAGCGGATATTGTTATTTGTAGCTACTTTATCTAACAATACTCGAGTAACCACATCGCTTGCGCTACCAGCGGAGAAGGGCACAATTACAGTAATCGGTTTGTTGGGATATGCCTGTGCGTTTGCATAGATGGAGAACGCTAGAAAATAAAAACCAAACAATAACTTTTGTATATTCTTAATCAGCATGATTAACCACCTTCCCAGTTGTTGATCCAAAACGTTCTTCCATGACTTGTTCAAGTTGGAGGTTGGCTTTAGTGTGGGCGCCTCCACCGCGAACACAATATTCCTTTGATAAATTTGGAGCCAAGGGCTGGATACCTTTTGCGTAGTTGTTGGCTTCTTGTAGTAATAATTTTCTGAATCGAATAATCCCAATATCTGTAGGAGTCAAATTTTCTTTGGTGCGATCCACAATATATCCTTGACTCTCCTGAGCCATTTGATCTTGCTCCGCAATTCCTTTGATGCCTGTGAACGAGACGGTTTTTTGGTCTTCTCGACTCATTAAATAGTTATTACTTCGATTGCGTAGTGGAACATATCCTGGTCCGAGTTCAGCGAACTGCCCATATCCTCCCTTTACATACTTTTGTCGTTCCTCTTCAGGAATTGGTTTATCGGGATGCCAAGCGTATACAAACATCCAGCAATGATGATCATCAATTGGCACCCAGGAATATCCATAATAGGTTTCATTTGGCATTGCAGATGGTGTGATGGAGTGGGTAGGCAACATGTATTGAGTAAGCCGCCAGTAGTGATCTCCGGGATCTGCATTACGGGCGCCACCAATCAAGAAACCAACTTGATGTTCAATGATCGTAAATCGAGGTGCGGGATCATTGCGTAACCACCGGATTCTTTTCTCATCTGCAGCAATATTCGTACTGTCATCTTTACCATAAGAGGGGGCAGGCATGTGAAGAAATGAAAAATGAGCAGTGTCCAAAGCGCCCTCCATGGAATGGACCCAATTGCACTCGACCAAGCGTTTGGTGACGTAACGATTGTTTTGGGGAACTAATCCGACCTCGAGTTGTGGAAGATCTTTAGGCTCTTCATTACTAGGCCCTAGATAGGCCCAGACCATATCAGCGAATTCTTTTGTGGGGTAGGCTTTTATTTTGATCTTGCCATGATAGGCAGCATCTTTGGGAACATTGGGCATGTCAACACAATTTCCATGAATATCGTATTTCCAGCCGTGATAGATGCAACGTATTCCACATTCTTCATTTCGACCAAAAAATAACTCAGCACCGCGGTGCGCACAAAATGGTTCGATAAGACCCGTATTGCCGTTACTATCTCTAAATAACAGTAAATCTTCTCCCATGACTTTCACCCGAATTGGCGGACAGTCAGGCTTTGCAACTTCTTCAGAGAGCGCAATTGGATGCCAATAGCATCTTAGGTAATTACCCATTACTGTATTGGCTTCGCTAGTGACGATAACTGAATTCTCTTGAGCAGAGAGCATACTGGGACCTCGTTTTATGGCTTTTTTATATTAATTTAGCTACCCAAATTTGTATAGGATTTTTGCCAAGCTAAGCGACTAATTAGGGAATTTACTAGGTAAGAATCATGCCCCAGTGTGTATTAATGGTATCCACCATGGTTAAAAAATTAGTTGCGATCCAATCCAGTATTCATTTAAGTACCGCGAATCAAATTATTGATACGTGTTTGAAGTTGCGAATTCAAAACCAACTTCTTCCTTTGGCCGTAGCTGTATTGGATTCGGGCGGAAATCTCGTTGCTTTTAAAAGGGAAGATGGTTGCGGAATCTTGCGGCACAACATCGCAATTGCAAAGGCTTGGGCTGTTTTGGGTATGGGAATGTCAACACGACAAATTCGGGATCGTTTAGCTGATCGACCTACTTTTCAGGCAGCCCTAGCGGTTGCGTCGGATGGAAAGTTTATACCAACTCCTGGAGGAGTGCTCATTATTGATCAACAAGGTGAAGCAATTGGATCCGTGGGGATTAGTGGTGACGCTTCTGATAAAGATGAATATTGTGCGATTGAGGCGATACGAATGGCTGGGTTTACTCCAGAACCTCCAAGCCCAGTGAGTAATTGGGATGTTAATCAACTGTAATTATTTTTATATCTATTGCGTAATCCGAATCAAGATTAAGCCAATACAGATTCCTAGTACTCCCAGAGTACGAAATAGATTCATCGACTCTTTTAAGTAAGCCGCCCCAAATAAGAAGGCAAACAAGACCGAGGTTTCTCGGACTGCAGCCACCAGAGAAATAGGTGCTTGTGTCATTGCCCATAATGCTAAGGAATAAGATCCGATGATACAGGCGCCACCAATCAGAGGATATGCAGCTCGTTCTTGAAGATATAAGACGGTATTTGATAGAACCGAACCACTACCACGGCGTTGCCACAGTGTTAGGCTAGCTAAACATATGCCATTCAGAAACATGAGTAAGCTCACATAAGACCATGCATTTTGACTCAGTCTTACACCGATACCATCGATAATGGTGTAGGTTGCAATCACGATTGCGTTACCCCCGGCAAAAATTAATGCCTTCAAATGATCCCCAGAGGCATTTGTCCTTTTTAGTCCTAAGAGGATGACTCCACCGGATATGAGTAATACCCCAATAATCATTTCATTTGCAATCGATTCACGGAGTAATAGAAATCCAAATAGAAGGGTAATAATGGGAGCAAGACCGCGCATCACGGGATATGTCAGATTTAGGTCCCCAAACCGATAAGCACTCGCAACCATATAAAAATAAAGGACATGCAATATCACTGATGCCAATATGTAGGGGTAGGATTGGAAGTCTGGCAGACCAAAATAAATTAATACCGGCAGCGATAGCAAAGAGGTAAAAAGGTTTGCGATAGCCGTTTCTAGATTCTTATCAGGAGACGATTTGAGAAGCGTATTCCAACAGGCGTGCATTAGGGCCGCGATTAGAATGAAGAAAAATACAGAACCACTCATTGATATAACGCATTCTAAATTGAGTTAGAGCCCTTGAATAGGAGATCATTTTGAGATTATTTAGCTTCCTAGATCGCAATCAACAACCCAGTATTGGTGTTATGCGGAACTCATCTGATCAAGGATTCATTGATCTGTGTAAGACCGACCCGAATATTCCGAATGATTTAGGACGCTTGATTGAGATTGATCCTGAGTTTTTAATGGCAAAGAAGGCGTTGACAAATCCAGTAGCAGTCATCCGCAATCTCTCAGAAATTCAATGGGATGTGTTGATTCGGCGACCCAGCAAGATCGTTTGTTTGGGCTTAAATTATGCGGATCATGCCAAAGAGGGTGGTAATGCGCGCCCTGAGTATCCCAGCTTCTTCATGCGTGGCCCATCTTCATTAGTAGCACATGATGCCCCGATGATGCGGCCAACCGTGTCGGATAAATTAGATTACGAGGCGGAGCTTGCTTTTGTCATTGGTAAGCGAGCTCGAAACTTAAGTAAAGAGAATGCTCTTTCGTGCGTTGCAGGTTATAGCATTTTCAATGACGGCAGTATTCGTGACTATCAACGTAAAAGTACTCAGTGGACCATTGGTAAGAATTTTGATCAAACGGGTGCGTTTGGTCCTTGGCTTGTCACCCCAGACGAGCTTCCGAAGGGTGCTCATGGGTTGCAAATTCAATCCCGTTTAAATGGCAAATTGATGCAAAACGGCAATACCCAGGACTTTTTATGGGGCGTTGCCGAAACCATTCAACTCATTACAGAGTGCATGACCCTAGAACCAGGTGACGTTGTGATTACTGGAACTCCTGCAGGAGTTGGCTATGCGCGCACCCCTCCAGTCTTTATGAAGCAGGGTGATGTGATTGAGGTGGAGATTGAGGGTATTGGGGTTTTAAGAAATACGATCGCTGATCAAAAATAGATACTGAATCACACCCCAAATAAGTTATTTGTATTAGCGACCGAGTTCGGATAAGCGCTTACTTGGACTAATTGCCTCAGGATCAATCACAATCTCAATGATTGCCCCATTTGGGCTTTGTAGAGCGGATTCAATCGCAGACTTAAATTGCTCGGTCTTCTCAACCCGATAACCTGGCATTGAAAAGCTTTTGGCAAAGGTAACAAAGTCTGGATTAGTGAGCTCAGTACCTGATACTCTGGTTTTGTATTCCCGTTCTTGATGCATTCGAATCGTCCCGTACATCCCATTGTTCACAATGATGACAATAGGTTGTGCGTGATACCGCATCGCTGTTGCTAATTCTTGGCAATTCATCATGAAGTCGCCATCGCCACAAAATGCAACGACCACTCTTTTGGGATCTACAATTTTGGCTGCAATAGCAGCTGGTAAGCCGTAGCCCATTGAGCCGTTTGCAGGAGCTAACTGACTCTTAAAGCCACCGTAGGGATAAAAGCGGTGTAGCCAAGTCGCAAAATTACCCGCACCATTGGTGAAGATCGTATTGCGGGGGAAATATTGCGGAAAACTCGCAACAATCTCTGAGAGCTGAACCGCCCCCGGGATAGCAGTAGGTTTACTAAAGTTCAGATAGTCCTGATGGGCTTGCGCCATGCGTTGTCGGTCATACTGAGCACCCATTTTTATATTACTGAGAGCCGCGCAAAAGGATTCTGGTGAGCTTGCCAACGCATAATCGGTGACATAAACACGACCAAGTTCATCCGGACTTGGTAAAACATGGATTAAGGTCATCGCAGGCTTTGGTACTGACAGTACGGTATATCCACCCGTTGTCATTTCACCTAAACGTTCACCAATCACTAAAAATACATCGGCTTCTTGAACTCGCTTGACTAAGGCAGGATTTGCACCAATACCAAGGTCGCCTGCAAAACAAGGATCCAGGTTATCGATCAAGTCTTGTGATCGAAAACTCGTTGCAACCGGTACCTTTTCACGATTTGCCCATGAGATGAGTGCATCGCAAGCTGTCTTCGTCCACGAACCTCCACCGGCGAGCACCATCGGTCGCTTGGCATTTACAAAAGTATTCATGGCCAACTGAAAGCTTGCGAGATCAAGCCCAGAATGAATCACCGTTGCTTTGGGGGTAGGGTGTTCGATTGCTTTGGTAAACAACACATCTTCAGGAAGCGCTAAAACCACCGGACCTTTTCTGCCTGACTGAGCGAGATGAAACGCGTGCGAGACAAACTCATCAATACGATCCGCGCGATCAATACTCCCCACCCATTTTGCACACTCGGAATATACCTTGCGATAGTCCATTTCCTGAAAGGCCTCACGACCAACCATATCCGTGCCCACTTGACCAATTAGAAGCACCAGCGGAGTCGAATCCTGAAAGGCAGTGTGAACCCCAATTAATGCATTAGCAGCTCCTGGACCACGAGTCACCATCAATACCCCCGGTTTTCCTGTGAGCTTGGCATAAGCCTCAGCCATATAGCTAGCACCGCCTTCTTGGCGGCACGTAATAAACCGGAGTTTGGCTTGATGATCAACTAAACCATCGAGCAGTGGAAGAAAGCTCTCGCCAGGTACGCCAAACGCTACATCAA
>JACCDK010952266.1_pt1 | contig 10164 bp, 10 predicted proteins | sample 7445871 | NCBI WGS metagenome assembly JACCDK01 (sample SAMN15323436, study PRJNA562643) | freshwater metagenome | isolation source: river surface water | place: USA:Blue River Watershed | collected 2017-08-15
GACTTCACGCTGGATGAAAAATCGCATCAGGTTTATTTGACCGAATTGGGCCATGAAAAGGCTGAGAAAATTTTGTCTGAATTGGGCCTGCTGCCTGCGGGCGCTTCCCTTTACGACCCCGCCCACATTGGCTTGGTTCACCATTTGTATGCCGCATTGCGTGCCCACCACCTCTACCACTTGGACCAACACTATGTGAACCAAGGCGGTGAAATCGTCATCGTCGATGAATTCACCGGACGCCTGATGTCAGGCCGTCGCTGGAGTGATGGTTTGCACCAAGCGGTGGAGGCCAAAGAAGGTGTCGCCATCCAGGCTGAAAACCAGACCATGGCGTCCATCACCTTTCAAAATTACTTCCGCCTCTACGACAAGCTCAGTGGCATGACCGGAACCGCTGACACCGAGGCCTACGAGTTCCAAGAAATCTATGGCTTGGAAACCGTGATCATCCCGCCCAACAAGCCCAGCTTGCGTGATGACCAACTGGACCGGGTTTACAAAACCACCGACGAAAAATACAAAGCAGCGATTGACGACATTCGCGAGTGTCACGAGCGTGGCCAACCCGTGTTGGTGGGCACCACTTCCATTGAACTCTCCGAGTTGTTGGCCGAGATGCTGACCAAAGCCGGCTTGCCGCACCAAGTGCTCAACGCCAAACAGCATGCGCGTGAGGCTGACATCGTGGCGCAAGCGGGCGCACCCAAAGCCATCACCATCGCCACCAACATGGCCGGCCGCGGCACGGACATTGTCTTGGGTGGTAATGTGGAAAAGAGCATTGCGGCGCTGGAAGAAGAAGCCAGCATGAGTGAAGCCGACAAACAGACTCAAATCAGTGCATTGAAAGAGGCATGGAAAAAAGACCATGACTTTGTCAAGTCGGTGGGTGGTTTGCGCATCATCGCCACCGAGCGCCACGAATCCCGTCGCATTGACAACCAGTTGCGTGGCCGTTCAGGCCGACAAGGGGACCCTGGTTCCTCGCGCTTTTATTTGAGCTTGGACGATTCGCTCATGCGCATCTTCGCGGGTGAGCGTGTCAAGGCCATCATGGACCGTTTGAAAATGCCTGAAGGTGAAGCCATCGAAGCCGGCATGGTGACCCGCAGCATTGAAAGTGCGCAACGCAAAGTGGAGTCCAGAAACTTTGACATTCGCAAGCAATTGCTTGAATACGACGATGTGTCCAATGATCAGCGCAAAGTGATCTACCAACAGCGCAATGACATCCTGGATGCGATGGACTTGACCGCGCAAATTGCCAGCCTGCGTGAAGGCAGTTTCACGGATTTGGTTCGCCAATTTGTGCCTGAAGAATCGGTGGAAGAGCAGTGGGACATCCAAGCGCTTCAAACCGTGTTGCACAACGAATGGCATCTGGAGCTTGACTTGGTCAAGTTGGTTCAAGAAGCGCAAGCCATCACCGACGAGGATATCGTGCAAGCGGTGGTGAAGGCGGCACACGACCGCTTTGAAACCAAAATCAACTTGGTCGGTGTCGAACAATTCACCCCCTTCATGCGTGCTGTTTTGCTGCAAAACATCGACAGCCATTGGCGCGAACATTTGTCTTCGCTGGACTATTTGCGCCAAGGCATTCATTTGCGCGGCTATGCGCAAAAGCAACCCAAGCAAGAATACAAACGCGAAGCTTTCGAGTTGTTTGGTCAGTTGTTGGACATGGTGAAAAACGAAGTCACCCGCGTCTTGATGACGGTGCAAATCGAGACCACCGCCCAAGTCGAACAGGCTGCGCAGGCCATCGAAGCCCGTGCTGAATCGGTCAGCAACCTCACCTACACCGCACCCGATGAAACGGGTCAAGCCCAAGTGGTTCAAGAAGGTCCCGTTTTTGTCACGCATGACGTGCCACCTGTTGGACGCAACGAACCCTGCCCTTGCGGCAGTGGCAAGAAATACAAGCACTGCCACGGAAAGTTGGCCTGAGCCATGGCCGTTCACCTCCCTGTTGCCAAAGCTGAAGACTTGCATGCGGTGCCCGGTGTTCGCATCGGCATCACCGAAGCGGGCGTGCGCAAGGCCCATCGCAAAGACCTGACCTTGTTCGAGTTGTCGCCCCAGACGCAAGTGGGTGCGGTCTTCACCCAAAACCGCTTTTGCGCAGCGCCGGTTCAAATTTGCCGAGCCCACATGAAGCAAGGCGACGGCATACGCGCCTTGGTCATCAACACTGGCGTGGCCAATGCAGGCACCGGTGAAAGTGGGTTGCAACATGCCAACGCGGTATGTGAGGCGGTGGCAAAACAGTTGAACATTTCAGCCAGTCAAGTCCTGCCTTTTTCGACTGGCGTGATCATGGAGCCCCTGCCATTCCAGCGCATCATCGATGGTTTGCCCATGGCCCATGCCAACGCCCAAGAAAACAATTGGGTGCATGCGGCACAAGCCATCATGACCACCGACACCTTGCCCAAGGCTGTGAGTCGGCAAGTGAACATCGATGGACATCTGGTCACCATCACGGGCATCTCCAAAGGCGCCGGCATGATCCGTCCCAACATGGCCACCATGCTGGGTTTCATGGCGACCGACGCCCACATCGACGCCTCCCTCATGGACGGATTGGCTGTGGAGTTGGCAGAGGCCTCGTTCAACCGCATCAGCATTGACGGTGACACCTCTACCAACGACTCTTTCGTGGTCATGGCCACCGGCCAATCCGGCATGCCCGTCGTGCGCAATTGGGACAGCCATGGCGCGCAGGCTTTGAAAGCGGCATTGACCGATGTGGCCCGTTGGTTGGCGCAGGCCATTGTTCGCGACGGCGAAGGGGCCACCAAGTTCATCACGGTCAGCATTGAAGAAGGACAAACAACCGCCGAGTGCCGTCAAGTGGCCTATGCGATTGCACACTCTCCCTTGGTGAAAACAGCTTTCTTTGCCAGCGATCCCAATCTGGGGCGCATCTTGGCGGCGGTGGGTTATGCGGGTGTTGCAGACCTCGATCAAAGCTTGATTGAACTGTACTTGGACGATGTGCATGTGGTCACCAAAGGCGGACGCCATCCCGCTTACAAAGAAGAAGATGGCCAGCGCGTGATGAAGCAAGACGAAATCACCATTCGTGTGTCCTTGGGCAGAGGCGCTGCGAAGGACCAGGTGTGGACCTGCGATCTGAGCCACGAATACGTCACCATCAACGCCGACTACAGAAGCTGACATGTCATTGAACGACAACCTGGAGCGCATGCTGCACCGTGCCGAGGTGTTGATGGCCCGCATCGAAGCCGCTTTGCCGCAAGCATTGCATGCGCCCGATTGGACAGCCAGCATCGCCTTTCGTTACCGCAAACGCAGCAGCGGTCATGGCGTGCTCGAACCTGTGCGCCATGTCGGCACGCTCGGTTTGGACGATTTGAAAGAGATTGACGGTCAAAAAGAAAAAATCCAACGCAACACCTTGCAATTCATCCAAGGATTGCCAGCCAACAATGTGCTGCTCACCGGTGCGCGTGGCACGGGCAAATCGTCATTGGTCAAAGCCTGTTTGAACACTTATGCAGCGCAAGGTTTGCGATTGATCGAAGTGGACAAACAAGACATGGTGGACCTGCCCGACATCATTGACATCGTGGCAGATCGACCAGAAAAATTCATGATCTTTTGCGATGACTTGAGCTTTGACGAAGGCGAACCAGGGTACAAAGCCTTGAAATCCATCTTGGACGGTACTGTGGCTGCGGCCACGCCCAACGTCTTGATCTATGCCACCAGCAACCGTCGTCACTTGTTGCCCGAGTACATGAAGGACAACCTGAGCTACACCCACACCGAGGACGGCGAGGTACATCCCGGCGAGGTCATTGAAGAAAAAATTTCACTCTCAGAACGATTCGGTTTGTGGGTGAGCTTTTACCCCTTCAGCCAAGACGAGTATCTGCACATCGTCGATCAATGGTTGCGATCTTTGGGTGTATCAGAGGCTGCGCTGGCCGCGTCGCATCCACAGGCTTTGATTTGGGCTTTGGAGCGGGGCTCTCGCAGTGGCCGCGTGGCCTATCAATTTGCACGCGACTTTGCCGGTCGGCAAGGACAGGCTCGCGCATGAGTCGACTGGTCAACCAGTCGGGCACACGCATCGCGGACGCCGATTTGCCGCGTGAAGGTGGCGTGGACAGGCCACTCACCCAAGTGGCGGTGGGTGTGTTGTTTCAAGCCGATGGTCGATTTTTGTTGACCACACGGCCGCCTGGCAAAGCCTATGAAGGCCACTGGGAATTCCCGGGCGGCAAACTGGAGGCAGGTGAAACGGTGGCGCAGGCGCTGTGCCGCGAATTGCAAGAGGAACTCGGCATCACCATCCACGACCCTGAGCCCTGGAAAGTGGAGAAGATTGACTATCCCCATGCCTGGGTGGAATTGCACTTTTGCAAAGTCACACGCTGGCAAGGTGACCTTCAAATGAAAGAGGGTCAACGCTTTTCTTGGGAATCTTTGCCGGTGCAGGTTTCACCGGTGTTGCCAGGCACATTGCCGGTCTTGGAATGGCTGGCTCAGGCGCAGAGCTCGATTTCAAACTCGGCGTTGCCCACCGCAGCCTGAGGTTTGCTGTCCCATGATTGGTGGATCAGGCGCACCCACACCATCATGCGGTTGCCGCTGATCTCGGGCACCAAGCCCAATTCGGGGTTGATGAACACTCGCATCATTTGGAAACGGCCTTGGGGCAGGGCTTGTTGGAATTGACCCTGCGTGGCCATGACGCGCTGCGGTGACCCGCTCTCTCGCAACAAACGCATGAGCAAGCCCACGCTGTCGTTCAAGGTTTTCAGGGGCTCAGACCAGCGCAAAATATCTTGGCGACGTTCGTCGGCATCGCGTTGTTGCCAAGCGTGGTAGCTGGGCAAATCGAATGCACAGGTCCCCCCAGGCACGGACACCCGGTTGCGCAAGCCACTGAGAAAATCGTTGTCAGAGACGACATGGCCAAGGCGGCTGCCTACGGTGTTGAAACCTTGCAAGCAATTGTCAATTTTGCGTAGCAACTCGTCCAACACGGCTTCAGACACGGAAGGGTTGCCACGGTAGCTGAGGAATTGTTGTTTGTGACGTTCCAACTCTTTCAGGATGTCCGACTTCAAGTCCGACCGTCCACCCACTTCGACAATTTCAAACAAGGTGGTCAGGGCGAAGTGGTGATCGATTTCTGAAGAGCGAAGCAACAAGTGCTCGAACCGACCGAGAAGGTATTCCAACCGCAGATATGTGCGAATACGCTCATTAAATGGGTGTTCGTAAAGAATCACGGACTTCGCAGGCCTAAAGGGTTGAAAACAATGGAAATGATAACCGCTCAATCCCCTTGATTCAGCTTGTTCAGGCTTAAATATGCAGGTTGAGGTGCTGGACTTGCTCCTGCAGTTGCGCCATGTCGGTGCCGTTGTTGTAGATGACGATGTCGGCTGCTGCCAGGCGTTGGCTGCGGGTGGCCTGATGGGCCATGATTTGCCGAATCATCTCTTCACTCAGCTGGCTGCGCTTCATGACCCGCTCCACTTGGGTTTGCTCTTCGCAATCCACCACCAATACCCGATCGACGCGTCCACGCCAATGGCTTGATTCAATCAGCAATGGTATGTCGAGCACCACTAAAGAATTACCTAGTCTCTGCCAATGCATCTCATCTTGTTCAATTTGCAAAAGAATCAAGGGATGCAGCACTTGTTGCAGGGACTGTTTGGCCTTGGCATCTGTGAACACGCGTTGGCGCATGTGATCGCGGTCCAAACCGCCCGACGCATCGATGCAAGCCGGGCCAAACACCTGCCGCAAGGCTTCGATGGCTGCGCCGCCGGGCTGCGTCAGTTGACGAGAGATGGCGTCTGCATCAATCAACGGAACACCAAGTTGCAGCAGCAGGTGTGCCAGGGTTGATTTGCCGCTGCCAATGCCGCCAGTCAAACCAATTCGACGCAAGGATGGTGAAGTCATGATGCGAGTCTATGGCAAGCCCCACTAAAGAACCTGCCCGAGCTGAAACACAGGCAAGTACAAAGCGACCACCAGGCCACCGACCAAGCCACCAAGCAACACGACCATCAAGGGTTCAATCAGTTGGGTCATGGTTTGAACCTGGTGTTCAAGGCTTTGTTCATGATCGATCGCGGCCCTTTCCAGCAAGTTGGAGAGTGCGCCAGACTCTTCACCGATGCGGATCATTTGCATCAACACCACTGGAAACAAGTCTTTGGGAAACAAAGGGTTTTGCGACAAATCTTGCACCGCCCAAGCCATGGTTTGTCCACGGGTCACCGCGTGGGAAATGCGCATCGAGGCCAGCCCAAACCAGGGATTGGGGCAGACGCCCGCAGTCACGGCCAGACTGTCCAGCAGTGGGACACCAGCGCGCACCAGGGTGGACATGCACCGGGTCCAGATGGCCAAATTGGCCAAGCGTTGCAGTGCGCCCATGACCGGCCAATTCAATTGACGAAACGACCAAAACATTTGAAACGAGGCGCTGCACCGATGAACTTGACGTAAGAGTAAGAACAGTCCGGCAGATCCCAACAGCCAAAGCCATCCCCAGCGTGCAAAGCCGTCACTCAAGCGCAAGACCAGTTGGGTAGCCAAGGGCAATTCAGCGCCGAAAGATGCAAAGATGGATTGAAAAACAGGCACCACCCAAATCAGAATGACGGCGACCACCAGCACTGCGATCAACAACACCGACAGCGGATAGACCAAGGCCCCACGCACTGTTTTTCTCAACTGATGCTGCCGGTTCAGATGCAACACCAAGCGCTCGAGCATGTCATCCAATTGGCCGGATATTTCGCCTGCAGCGATCAATTGACAGTAAAAACGATCGAATTGCGCACTGTTTTCAAGTGCTAGGTGCAAGGATTGACCTTGTGCAATTTGTTGCTGCAACTGCACCACTTGCGCTTTGCTTGGTGGGTGCTGAATACCGTCTGCAATGGTTTGCAGGGCTTGCAGCAAGGGCACGCCAGCGGACAACAAAGTGGCGAGTTGCCGAGTGAAAAGCAGCAAATGCTCATGGGTCATGGGTGGCTCCCATGACCTCTTCCAAACTGGTTTCGCCCTGTGCGACCTGGCGCAGTCCGGCGGCGCGCAGGCTCAGCATGCCTTCTGTGGCAGCTTGTTGGGTGATGGCCAGCACACTCGCTTGGTTCAAGATCAAGGTCTGGATGGCTGGCGTGATCGGCATCAGTTGATGGATGCCCACGCGGCCTTTGTAACCTGCTTTGCATTGGGCGCAACCAACGGCTTGGTAACGTTGCTGGCCAGGAACGGGTGTCTTGCAGTGCGTGCACAAGCGGCGAACCAGGCGTTGTGCGCAAATCAGGTTCAAGCTGCTGGCGAGGTTGAATCCCGCGATCCCCATGTGCTGCAAGCGAAGCAAGGTGCTGGGTGCGTCATTGGTGTGCAAAGTGGACAGTACCAGGTGGCCGGTTTGCGAGGCTTTCACCGCGATGTCTGCTGTTTCGGTGTCGCGAATTTCACCTATCATGATCACGTCAGGATCTTGTCGCAACAAAGACCGCAAAGCGTTGGCAAAGGTCAATCCAATCTTGTCGTTCACATTGACTTGGTTGGCGCCAGGCAAGATGATTTCCGATGGATCTTCCACCGTGGCAATGTTCACCTCGGGCGTGTTCAGGTGATGCAAACAGGTGTAGAGCGTGACGGTTTTGCCAGAGCCTGTGGGCCCGGTGATCAAAACCATGCCATGGGGTCGCTGAATCGCCGTCAACAAGGTGTGCTGCTCTTGCGGGTTCAGGCCCAGCGCATCCAGCCCCAGTCTGTCGGCATGAAAATCCAAAATGCGCATCACCACTTTTTCACCATGCAAGGTGGGCAAGGTGCTCACCCGCATGTCCACCGAACGCAGGGGTACGGCAAACTGCATCCGTCCGTCTTGCGGCATGCGTTTTTCAGCAATGTCCAGCCTTGACAACACCTTGATGCGAGACACAATCCGATCGCGCAGCCCTGCGGGTGGCGCCGGCATTTCATGCAAAAGGCCATCTAGCCGAAATCGAACCCGCAACAAGGACTCGAAAGGCTCGAGGTGAATATCCGAGGCTTGCATGGACAGACTTTGTGTGACCAGGTGGGTCAACCAGTCCACTGCTTGCTGGTCATGGGTTGTGGCGGCATCGTTGGCCAGTGCTTTGTTCATGCCACGCAATTTAGGCTTTGCAGTCCTTCAGCGGGTGAGTTGCACTGACTGAATCAGTCAGTTGCGCACAACTTACTCAGATTTATCTTGGCTCAACTTCGGAAGTGAAATGGGACATGGATACCTACCCATCTGGATGAGGAGGCCGAAATTGATAACATTCGCTTGTCTGGCATTTTTGCCACCATCCATGCATTGAGGAAACCATGAAACGCCTTCTGTTGATCGCCGCACTCTCTTTCAACTCCGTTGCTTTTGCCCATTGCGCAGGCGCAGTGCCTTGCGAAATGAAATACGTCGACGTGGCTTTTTTGAAAACCACCCGCACGGGTGCTGACTTGGAAAAAGCCAAGGCCATGCGCGAAGAAGGTGAGAAATTGTTCAAAGAAGGCAAGGAAGAAGAGGCGCTCAAGATTTTGAAAGAAGCCAAGAAATTCTTGTTGGATTGATCGCGATTTTTCTAACCACCGTTCCCTCCCAACCGCTGTTTTCTGAGCGGAGCAACACATGAGCAGATTCACTGTCAAATGGGGCGTTTTGGCGCTCTGGTTTTTCTCAATCCCTGCCCTTGCAGGCGACATGGCCGAGTGCGCCAAGATGACGGACCAGGACAAAAAGCATTTTTGTCTGGGCAGCTACGCGGGCAGCGGCACCTATTGCGACAAGATCAAGAATGGCGAATTGCGCCGTGAATGCATGTTCAAGGTGGTCAGGGTCCAGCGCGATGTGACATACAAGCCCTCCAAGCCCAAACCCGCCGAGGAATGAATATCAGCTTTGTCTGGACAGGAGTTGCTCGGCCACCTCGGTGAGGGAGGCCTTGTAAGCGCTGCTGGGCAAAATATCCAGCGCGTTCAGCGCCAACTGTGCTTGGGCTGACGCTGCTTCTCTGGTGGCTTGCATGGCGCCTGTTTCCCGAACAATTTGGGCTATGTCGTTCAAGGCCGAGACATCGCCTTGCTCGATGGCATTTTGGATCACCGCACATTGGGCTGCGTTGCCCCGTTGCATGGCCACAATCAAAGGCAGTGTGGCTTTGCCCTCGCGCAAATCATCACCCAGGTTTTTGCCCATCACACTGGCGTCACCGTCGTAATCCAGCACATCGTCAATCACTTGGAATGCCGTGCCCAAGGCTTGCCCGTATTGGGCGCAGGCGGCCTCGATGGGGGCCGCACTGTGGACCAAAATAGCGGGCAAGCGGGTGCTGGCTTCAAACAACTTGGCTGTTTTGCTGCGAATCACATGCAAGTAAGCATCAATGTCCAAAGAAGCGTCGTGCATGTTCATGAGTTGCATCACCTCGCCCTCGGCTATGACATTGGTGGCCTCGGCCACCACATCCAAGATGCGCAGGTTGTTGCACTCGACCATCATTTGGAAGGCTCGGGAATATAAAAAATCACCCACCAGGACGCTGGCAGGGTTGCCAAACATGGCATTGGCGGTGGGGCGGCCGCGGCGCAAATTGGAGTCGTCCACCACATCATCGTGCAACAGGGTGGCGGTGTGGATGAACTCGATGACAGCCGCCAATTTGTGGTGATCCGTGCCTTTGTAACCCAAGGCACCGGCCATCAGAAGCAGCAAAACCGGGCGCAATCGCTTGCCGCCGGCCAAGATGATGTGCTGAGCGACCTGTCCTACCAAAGGCACGCCAGACGAGAGACGGCCTGTGATCAAGCCGTCAACTGCCGCCATGTCCGAACCAATCAGACCTGGAAAAGTCTTGTTTGCGGGGGATTCTGTGGTGGACAAGGTCGGAAATCTCTGGTTGTTGAGGGAATTATAGGGATCGAAGCGCTGAAATCTGTGCAAATCTGCGTGAATATGCTCGAATCCGCCGCAACGTGCTAAAATGTCGGGCTCTGCTGAAATCCGTTGGCAGAGCAATGAAGAGTCTATCTTTCAGAGGTTCGTATGTACGCAGTCATAAAAACTGGTGGCAAGCAGTATCGCGTGTCAGCCGGCGAAAAAATCAAAGTAGAACA
>JACCDK011454307.1_pt1 | contig 10164 bp, 9 predicted proteins | sample 7445871 | NCBI WGS metagenome assembly JACCDK01 (sample SAMN15323436, study PRJNA562643) | freshwater metagenome | isolation source: river surface water | place: USA:Blue River Watershed | collected 2017-08-15
GGGGCCACCACCAGGGGCTGCTGGTTGGCGCGCAGCTGCGCGTCGTACCACTGCAGCGCGTCCCGAATACCGCTGGCCGGGTCAAATTTGGCGCTTTGCGAAATATTGGCCTGCAGCAAAGCCACCTGCCCCACCCCAGCCGAGGTGGTGAAACTGGGACCCCAGGCCTGCAGCCCCCAGGACACCAGGCCCAAACCGAGCAGGGGCTTGAGGGCCCGCAGCCGCCATCCAGACAAGGCCAGGCGCATCGCCAACCAGGCGGCCAAAGCGCCCATGCCGTACACCCCCACCCAAGGCGCCCAAACCGACAGCACACCATCGACGTGCGCATAACCCCCTGCGCCCCAGGGGAAACCGGTCAACCAGCGACCGCGCATGAGTTCGGCCAAGGTCCACAGGGCCGCAAACAAAACACTGACGGCACCCGGTTTTTGCACCAACGCACCACGCGCCAGAACCAGCCAAGCGGCAGATGCGGCGGCGTAATACAGGGCCAGCGCTCCGGCCAAAGCGCATACCGCCAGCGCCGCCAAAGGTGCAGGCAAGCCCCCGACATCGTGCATCGACACATACAGCCACCAGAAACTGCCCGCCAACCAAGTCGTGGCAAACACCCCGCCTGACCAAGCGGCTTGCCGGTAAGGGGCACGAACCGAAGGCGTGTGGCGGGCCAAGCTGACCAGCCCTGCAGCCAGCGCAGCCAAGCTCAGAACCTGGAGCCAACCCTGAGCCTGGCCACTGCCGGGCATGGCAATCGACGCCGCTTGTGCAGCACCAGCCAAAGCGGGCCACACGGTCGACAGACCGCGTGCGCGCTCAGGGCCGACCTTCATGCCTGGGTCTCTGGGGCAGCCACCGTGGGCACCGGCGACACCTTGAACCAACGCACAGCGCCAGCACGGGTGTGCAAGACCACAAACTGCAAGCCCGCCAGAATGTGTTTTTCGCCGCGGCGCGGCACATGGCCCATTTCGTGGGCAATCAGACCGCCGATGGTGTCAAAGTCCGGGCCCTCGGCGTCCTCGCGAGCTTCTTGCAGGTCCACACCGAAAGCTTCACTCACGCGTTCCAAGGACGTGTCGCCACTGACGCGGAAGCTGCGGTCGGGCAAGCCAAAAATATCGCCCTCGTCATCGGCGATGTCGAATTCGTCCTCGATCTCGCCCACGATCTGCTCGAGCACATCTTCGATGGTGATCAAGCCTGCGGTGCGGCCAAATTCATCGATGACGATGGCCAGGTGGTTGCGGTTGTCACGGAACTGCCGCAGCAAATCGTTCAGGCCCTTGCTCTCCGGCACAAACACGGCTGGACGCAAAAGGGCGCGGATGTTCAATTCGGGCGCTCGCTGCAACTTCAGCAAGTCTTTGGCCAGCAAAATGCCGATGATGTTTTCGGTGTCCCCTTCGTAGACCGGGAAGCGCGAGTGCGCGGTTTCGATCACCTGGTGCAACAGGCGGTCAAACGGGTCTTCGATGTTCAGCAAATCCATCCGGGGTGCGGCCACCATCACATCGCCTGCGGTCATGTCGGCCATGCGGATGACGCCTTCGAGCATGAGGCGGCTCTCGGCGTTGATGATGTGGTTGTCCTCGGCCTCGGCCAGTGTTTCGATCAACTCGTCGGTCGAGTCGGGGCCGGGATGGATGAATTCGGCGAGCTTTTGCAGAAAACTGCGCTTGTCTTCGCGTTCAACCGAACGCGCAGGATAAGGGTCGGACACAGTCAGGAAATGCAGGACATGCGGTTGTTGGCAAGCCTCTAGGATAGCGGATTCGGATGACAAACCGCCAAACTAGGGCTTGTGTGAAGTGTGACGTGCATCGCGTACGCCTTGACGGATCTCTTGCACCGTGGCCAGCCACTCGCGGAATTGGTGGGCCTGCATTTTCAGCTGGTAATCCAGTTCGGCCATCTGCTCTTGCATCAGTCCACTGAGCTGGCTGTCCAGGTTGGCCTCGGGCAAGGACAGATAGGCCTCGCTTTCGCTGCCGTCCCGCTGGACCGTGGCCCCGGCGTGGCGGGCAATTTTGAGCATGGCCACGTTTTCACTCAAAGCGTGGATGAAGATCATGCTCACGCCTTCGTTGCGGGCGTGCATCACGGCATGGTTGAAAAGGCGCGCACCCAGGCCTTTGCCGCGCTGGTGGGACGCGACCGACACCCCAAACTCGGCGCAGGTGGCCCACTGCGGATCCACCGAAAACGCCAAATGCGCCATGGCCACCAACTCCAAACGGCGGTTGAACACGCCAAAAATCTCGTCACGCTCAAAGTTCAAGCCGTCGACATAGCGCGCGATCTGCTCGTCTGTGGCCGGATAACCGAAACGCAAATAGCGGTCCTCCGGCTTCAAGGTCAACAAATGCTTCAGGATGCGCGGCCTGTGTCGCGGAGCCAGGGAACGGATCGGAATCCAGCCACGCCATGAAGAGTTTGCCCCTGCACCAGCCGATGCATCCGTGGCGACAGGCGAAACCCAGCGCCGCCAGAGTTGTTGCCAGAATCCAGGAGAGGGGTTGGGTTTTGAGTTCATTCGGATTAGGGGTTTCTCCTTATTCTGCACCCAATGCGCGGGCCTTACCAGCGGCGGGCATCCGCCACGCCATTTGTCGCGTGTGAGACCCGCGAGGGCCCCACTGAGGAATTGCCCGATCACACTTTCACGCACAGTTGGCCACAATCAAGACATCAAGGAGACCAAACGATGGAACGTATCTGGCTGAAGAATTACCCCCCCGGCGTCCCGCACGACATCGATCCCGATCAATACACCAGCTTGACGGATCTGCTGGAGCGGGCCTTTCGGGAGCACGGCAACAGCCCCTTTTCGGTCTGCATGGACCGCTGGATGAGCTACAAGGAACTGGATGAGCTCTCCACCGCCTTGGGCGCTTGGCTACAAGCCAAGGGCCTGCCCGCGGGCAGTCGCGTGGCCATCATGCTCCCCAATCTGCCCCAGTTTGCCGTGACCATGGCCGCTGTCTTGCGGGCTGGCTACGCCTGTGTCAACGTGAACCCCCTGTACACCGCGCGCGAACTGGAGCACCAGCTCAAGGACTCCGGCGCCTCCAGCATTGTCATTCTGGAAAACTTTGCAGCCACCTTGCAGGATGTGATCGAGCACACCCAGGTGCAGCACGTGGTCGTGGCCTCCATCGGTGACTTGCTGGGCCCTTGGTATGGGCGCTGGATGACTTTTGCCGTCCGCCACTTGGCCAAGATGGTGCCCGAATTCGAGTTGCCACTGACCGGTGGTCGAACCGTCACCCCCTTCAAGAAGGCCATCGCACAAGGCCGCCAGCTGAACCTCAAGCCCACGCCCCAAAGCCTGGATGACACGGCGTTTTTGCAATACACCGGTGGCACCACAGGTTTGTCCAAAGGTGCCGTGTTGACCCACCGCAACGTCGTCGCCGCCATCCTGCAAGCAGAAGGCTGGTTTGCTCCTGCCTTGGCCAGCATTGGCGACCTGCGCAAAGTCAACAGCATCGCGGCCTTGCCGCTGTACCACATCTTCGCGCTGACGCTGTGCCTGCTGGCCATCCGTCAGGGTTCACACATGACGCTCGTGCCCAATCCGCGCGACTTTGGCAAATTCATCGAAGTGCTCAAGCAGCGCCCCTTCCACATGTTGCCCGGGGTGAACACCCTGTTCAACGCGCTGATGCAACACCCGATGTTCAAGACCATCGACTTTTCATCCCTCAAGCTCACCCAGGCTGGCGGCATGGCCGCGTCCGAAGGCACGGCCAAACAGTGGCAGGCAGCCACGGGCAGCGCCATGATCCAAGGCTGGGGCATGAGCGAGACCTGCGCCATTGGCACCAACAACCCGGTCACGCAGACCCATTTCAGCGGCAACATCGGCCTGCCGCTGCCGAGCATCGACATCGCCATCAAGGACGATGCGGGCAACAACCTGCCCGTGGGCAGCTCTGGCGAAATCTGCATCCGTGGCCCCAACGTGATGACGGGCTATTTCAACCAGCCCGAAGAAAACGCCAAGACCTTCACCGCCGATGGCTTCATGCGCACAGGTGACGTCGGCATCATGGACCAGGAGGGTTTCACTCGGATCGTGGACCGCAAGAAAGACATGATCATTGTGAGCGGCTTCAATGTCTTTCCCAGCGAGCTGGAAAACGTCATCTCGACCTGTCCCGGGGTGGTGGAATGCGCCGTGGTGGGCATTGCAGACACGATGCAAGGTGAAACCATCAAGGTGTTTGTGGTGCGCAACGACCCGCTGCTGACCGAAGAGGCCGTCTCACGCTTTTGCCAGGAAAACCTGACCGGGTACAAACGGCCCAAGTACATCGAGTTCCGCGATGAACTGCCCAAATCCAACGTGGGCAAAATCTTGCGCCGTGAATTGCGCAGCCACAAATGAAGCGCCTGCACCCGATCGCATGAACTTCTCCGTCAATTTGCCTGCGGGCGTGACCGTTTTTGAGCGCGGCTGGTTGTCCGCCAACAATGTGCTGCTGTGCGATGAAAACAGTGCCACGCTGGTGGACAGTGGTTACGTCACCCACCAGGCGCAAACGCTGGCCTTGCTTGAACACGCCCTGCAGGGTCGCACACTGGACCAACTGGCCAACACCCACCTGCACAGCGACCACTGCGGTGGCAACCAGGCCCTGCAAGGGCGCTACCCCGCCTTGCAAACCTGGATACCGCCCGGCTCGGCACCGGACGTTCAAGCCTGGCGTGAGGACGCCCTCAGCTACAAACCCACGGGGCAAAATTGCCCGCCCTTCAAATTCTCCGGTTTGCTGCAACCGGGCAGCAGCCACCGCTGGGCCAACATGGAATGGGAAGTCCATGCGGCCCCCGGACACGACCCGCATTCGGTGATTTTGTTCGCACCAGAACACCGCCTGCTGATGTCGGCCGATGCCCTTTGGCAAAACGGCTTCGGCGTGGTGTTCCCCGAATTGGTTGGTGTTGATGCGTTTGATGAAGTCGGCCAGACCCTGGACCTGATCGAGCGGCTCCAACCGGCCATCGTCATCCCGGGGCATGGCGCGGTGTTCACCGAAGTGGCGCCCGCCCTGGCCCTGGCCCGCAGCAAGCTAGAAAGTTTTGCGCGCAACCCCGAACGCCACGCCCGTTATGGCACCAAAGTGCTGCTCAAGTTCAAACTGCTCGAATGGGGGCGCATTTCCAAAACCGAGTTCAGCGACTGGGCCCTGCAGGTGCCCTACATGAACGATCTGCACAGCCGCTTCGGCCAAGGTCATGACCTGCACACCTGGCTGGACATGATGTTGGCCGAACTGGAGCGCAGCGGCGCACTGGAAGTGCATGACGGCATCCTGCATGACGCATGAGCCACCGCCTTTAAAACTGTCGGAAATAAAAATATTGACTTATATTTGAATTAGAAATAAAATTCAATGCACAGAAATTGATAAGTCTGCAAACTGCAGATTTTCTTCAAATTTCTGTGCCGGATCGATTGCCATCGAACCCCATGTCCTGTTGAGCTGCAGGACATTCATTTTTCCCACAGCTCTGCGCGGCCCCTGGATGGTTCGCGATTTGATTGACCTTGATTTTTCCCTCTCTGACACCCTCGGGCTCACACGTCACTTTGCCCACGACACGCGCCATCAAGCCGATGTGCAGCTTCACACGACAACAAGCCCATCGCGTGATTGACATGACGCGAACCTGGCTCCAAACCGTGCCAACACACCAACAAATGTGCTGACGCCGTCAGGCCAAGCACTTTTCCCGGCGGAATCCCTCCAGAAACCGCCATGTCCTGCTTGCAGTGTTTGTTTCAAAAAAACTGCCAGCCACCTCTCTGAAAGGCTCAACCATGAGCAGCAAAATTTACGTGGGCAACCTGCCCTACACCATCGACGACGCCAGCTTGCGTCAAAACTTTTCTGAATTTGGCGGCGTGATGTCGGCCAAGGTCATGATGGACCGCGACACGGGCCGCTCCAAAGGTTTTGCCTTTGTTGAAATGTCCAGCGCTGAAGAAGCCCAAGCCGCCATCACCGGCCTGAACGGCATGTCGGTCAGCGGTCGCTCGATCGTGGTGAACATTTCCAAGCCCAAAGAGCCCAGCACCGGCTATGGCAGCGGTTACCGCGATACACGCAACTGATCTTTCAGCTGCATCTACAAAGCCGCTTTCGAGCGGCTTTTTCTTTGGCGCCAGCGCATTGCATCCAGCTGCCGAATCTTTTTTTGCACCGTATTAAGAATCCGTTGGCCAAAGACTGCGCCCGGTGTCTAAAAGAAAGGTTGGGCATGTGCGAAGCAGCACCCACAAAGTAAAACACCGCAAGCACTTGCGTACTTGCGGTGTAAAACTGGTGGCCTGGGACGGAATCGAACCATCGACACGCGGATTTTCAATCCGCTGCTCTACCAACTGAGCTACCGGGCCGGAGCAGAAATTATAGCAGAGCCAATGGGGTCTTTTTGAAGGAAGTTCAGACAAATCAAACGAGGCGCTTGCTGCGGGACAAATCAACGCCCAACTGCTTGAGTTTTCTGTAGAGGTGCGTACGCTCGAGACCCGTCTTTTCGGCCACCTTGGTCATGGAACCTGCTTCGTGGGCGAGATGGAACTCAAAATAAGCCTTCTCAAACGCATCGCGCGCTTCGCGCAGTGGGCGATCAAGGTCGAAGGTTTGCTGGACCGCCAGCGCCGCACCGATCGCTTCACCGTTTGCCAAAGCAGATGACAAGGTCACTGCTTGCGATGCAGAGGCGGAAGCCACCGCCTGCTTCACTTGGTCACGGGCCAGACCCTGCTCTACAGCGGTCAGCAGTTTTTGCAAGGTGATGGGTTTTTCCAGAAAGGCGTGCGCGCCAATCTTGACCGCATCAACCGCCGTGTCGATGGTGGCGTGTCCGCTCATCATGATGACGGGCATGTTGAGCAAGCCCGCCGTTGCCCACTCTTTCAAGAGGGTGACGCCATCGGTATCCGGCATCCAGATGTCCAACAGCACGAGATCGGGACGCATGCGCAGACGCACTTCACGAGCCATGGCTGCATTTTCGGCGAGTTCAACTTGATGCCCCTCGTCAAACAGGATTTCTGAGAGCAGGTCACGTATGCCCAGCTCATCGTCAACCACCAAAATATTTGCCATAGTGTCTGTCTTGTCTCTGTTCAATGGGCGGGCTGATGCGTGTTGCCCACCGTGGATTCCAGTGCGAATGATAACGAGACTTGCGCGCCTTTGATTTCGCCATCCTGCATCACGTTGCCAAGCTCTATTTTGGCGGCATGTTCGTCGGCAATTTTCTTCACCACCGCCAAACCTAAACCGGTACCTTTGGCCTTGGTCGTGACATACGGTTCAAACGCACGCTTGAGAATATTGGGCTCAAAGCCGGGGCCTGTATCGGTCACGATCAAGCGAACCCGGTTGCGCGAAGCATGCCATTCGGTACGCAAACCCACCCGAGCGTCTTGTGGCACCACGCCTTTGACCTCACACGCGTCTTGTGCGTTTTGAAGCAGGTTGTGAATCACCTGCCTGAGCTGCTGCTCGTCACCCAAGATCGGGGGGCATGCAGGGTCCAGCGCAGTGATCACAGGCGCACGTGGAATTTGATCGGCGGGTTCGTTGATGTACAAGACCATCAAATCTGAAATCAGCGCATTGAGCTGCACAGGCTTCAGATCGGCCGAGGGCAGTCGGGCGTAGTCACGGAACTCGTTGACCAAGCGCTTCATGGCGTCCACCTGGTCCACGATGGTTTTGACCGATTTGTGGAGCACCGCATCGTCCTGTGCATCGAGCTTGCCAATCAGTTTGCGCTGCAGTCTCTCTGCAGACAGCTGTATCGGGGTCAGCGGATTCTTGATTTCATGGGCCAGGCGTCTGGCCACCTCACCCCAGGCTTGCGCGCGTTCTGCAGAAACGATTTCAGAAATGTCATCGAACACCAACAGGCGCATGCCATCCGGCAGCACAGCACCACGGGCCAGCAAGGTCACCGCGGTTTCGGTCAAACCCTGACCTGTGGCGTGGATCTCGAAAGATTTTTGCCAATGGTCCAGCTCGTGTGCATCCTTGTCCAAGCGCAACATCGCAAACTGGTCCGCCACACCCTGGGCAAAACTTTCCAGCCCGGGCAATTGAGTCAAAGGCAAGCCTTGGTGTGCCGCCACGGGCACACGCAAGATGCGTGTTGCACCAGGGTTAGCCGACTGGATCACGCCCTGCGCGTCGAGCACCATGACGCCCGCCGTCAGGTTATCGAGGATGGTTTGCAAATTGCCCCGCGCCGTGTCCAACTGCACCAGACTGCGCTGCACATGGGTTCTGGCGTCCAGCAGCTGCTGCGTCATGTCTGCAAAAGAGCGGGTCAAACCACCGAGTTCATCCTTGCCTTGCAAGGCCAGCTTGGGTGTCAGATCGCCAGAAGCCACCTGACGCATGCCGTGCGCCAGCAAAAGCAGCGGCCGCGCCAACTGATTGCCCAAGACCACGGCCAGCAAGATGGCTCCCAGCACCGCCAGAAACAAGCTGAGGGTCAAGGTGCCGATGTACATGCGGCGCAGGCCTTCGCGTGCAAGAGCCCGCTCTTGGTATTCACGATAGGCCGCCTGCACTTCCAGCGCGTTGTTGACCAACGTTGGCGGCAAGTCTTGCGTCACTTGAAGCAGGCGTCTGTCTTCGTCGAATGCGAGTCCTGTTTGAGGCAACAAGACCAGCACCTTGATGCGGCCCTTGTCACTGCCGGGCGTGGCTTCGTCAAAACCCTCGACCCATTCAACGCTGCCTTTTTGACGTGCATCCTTGAGTTGTTGAAGCGGGGGGCGTTCGGGGCGAATCTGGAATCGGGATTGACCGGCACTGGCCACCATGCGACCACTCGCCGTCCAGAGCACCGCATCACTGACACCGATCTGTTCCCGCATTTTTTCCAGCGCGATACCGGCACTCACATCGGGCACATCACTCAATTGCGTCGCAGCGACTCGGGCTTGCTTGGACAGGTCGGTGCTCAATGTGTCGAGTGTGGCCCGCCCTAGGTTCAAACCGGCCACCAACGCCGCCTCGACTTTCACGTCGAACCAGCTCTCGATCGAGCGCGAGACAAACTGGTAAGACACCACGTAGATCAGCACGCCTGGCACCACGCCCACCAGCGCAAAGATGCCTGCGAGCTTGACCAGCAATCGGGAGCCAAATTGACCACGCCTCAATCGCAACAGCAGCTTGACGGCGCCCCACAAGATGGTGATCAACAAACCACTGGCCACCACGGCATTGATCAGTGCCAACCATTCGTAATTCTGGTTGTACCTTTCTCGATTGCCTGTGGCTTGGGTCATCAGCACCAGCAGGCCCAATCCAATCACCACCATCGCCAGTGCGCCCAGGCCCAGCAACCAGCGGCTGGCGCGCGATGCCCGCAGCGCCTGCATTTCCGACCGGTTGATCGACAGCCCCATCTCAGCGCACCATGTCTGCGGTCAGGCGCAACTGCCGCGCCACGGACACATTCCATTCGGACTGGTTGCCGGCAGCGATCTGGAAAGGCCTCGGCAACTGCGAAATGTCCAGCCGGAAACGGTAAGTCAGGTATTGACGCGCCTCCGCGTCCAGTTCGGCCATGTCAGCCACTTTCCAGCCCGATTGCCGCCGAACCACATCCAAGGCTTCAGAGAGGGTCTCGAAATTTTGTGAGATGCTGCCCGCCAAACCTGTGCCTGAAATCGGTTCGTTCGAGACGTTCAAGCGCCAACGCCGTGTCAAAGGCTGAAAAGCAAGCCGGTAATAACGGGTCGCTGCGCCCACTTTGCGGTCATACCAATACCAGCGGTCCCGCAAGACCTCGGCCTCGGCCACAAAATGCACCGCCAGCCCTTTGACCAAGGCGTCTTCGACAGCAGGTCCCAGCTCAAGTTTCAGCTGTGCCGTCAGGTACAGCGCTGCTTCACGCCGCTCGACGCGCAACTCGGTCAGCTCCGCCGTGGAGCTTTGCGCCCAGGCAGAAGACGTGACAAACAGCCAGGCGCCCAAGGCCCAGCAACACCAGCGCCAAGGCTCAGCCCAGGCGCTTTTCCAGCAATGCGTAATAAAACCCGTCATGTTCACCCAGTGGATTGTGCTCGACTGGCAGGCTCCCCGGGGGCTGCCCGGGTATCAAATGCCCTGGAGAAGGCCGCATTAA
>JACCDK010246781.1_pt1 | contig 10162 bp, 25 predicted proteins | sample 7445871 | NCBI WGS metagenome assembly JACCDK01 (sample SAMN15323436, study PRJNA562643) | freshwater metagenome | isolation source: river surface water | place: USA:Blue River Watershed | collected 2017-08-15
CGATATTGCTCAACGTAATCGTAAGCACCACGACGATTTTTAACAGGATCCTTCCAAGGCAACCAAGCATGAATTTTCAATTTGCACCACCACTGATTTGTTGCCAGCAAGGGCAGATCCTTCAGTGCGCGGAATGTGTTTTCTTTTTCTGCGTTCATTTGGATCTCACACAACGATATCGATCAGGCTTGAGCGAAAGTTGGCGGGCAGCTTCCTCACACATTTCCAGTGCAGTTTTTCCACCAAGACGTCCGTGGTCCAAGTGGAACTCGCCAAGCGAGCGCCAATCGTATTTGACCACTGTGGGAGAACCCTTGGCATCTCCAACGCCAACCACAGTCCAGATCATCAAGATGTAAATATATCCCATTATTGACTCAATTTGTTAAAAACATCTAACTTGTCAATGCACCGCAAACACAGAGCATTGTAGCGTGGGCCACCCGTTGAGGACACAGCACCACCACAACTTGAACACAACACAAATGCCTGTGTAGTAACGTATCCACGCCGCGGTGCATAGATTGGTTCCAGTGTGTAGCCAATGGGCTCACCCAGATCTTCCTCTACTTTTGGCACTTCAACAAACAGCGTGGTATCCTCGGCTGGGGGCGCCAGCAGCCAATGCACACTTCCATCTTTGTTGGTCCATCCTACTGCTTTCATTCTTCAACTCCAAAATCTTTATTGATTGCTCGGATGTAGTCTTCGGAAGTGGGCACTTGACCTTTTTCTTCCATGACTACATCAGTGATTAGAATACTTGCGATTACCTTTTTGTGCATGTCCTCAACAATCAACTCGGCGAATGTTGTATTATACACTTCATACCACGCTTTGCTATTGATAGGCCAGATCCCAGTGGCGTCATTATATGCTTGTTTTCCAAAATCTCGAATTCGTTCGTTCATGATTCCACCTTTGTAAGTTTGTCCCACACCAAGCCATGCCAGGGTTTGAATGAGACCTCTGTGCCACTGTGGCCAAGCGACCAATCAAGTTCCCACCACTCCGAGTCTGTGTCCAAGTAAACAACTCGAACACGATTGCCGTAGACTGAACGGTAATAGGTCACAACCCCTTCGGCATCGTTTGTGATCGTCGGGCCGCCTTCATAGGGTGACAGGTCACGCAAGAACACAATGTTGTTTTTTTCATCTCGTTCAACAATACTACATCTTGCTCTCATGCTGTGATCCAATCTACTTGATCTCTGAGTTCAATGCTTTCGTTGCCATCATAATCGTTGACTTGAAACTGCATGCCTTGTGGTATCCAGCGTATCTGTAAATCCCGCAGTCCGCCGGTGTAGATATCAGGATACTTGAGCGTGACAAATGCTTGTAGCTCTTCCCACTTTTCCTTTTCTACCAGCTCAACTATAGCAGGATCAAATAAAATTTCCGGATGCCCAGTGTTCCAGGAGAACCATCCAGCACCGTAGCCCGGTGAATACAACACCGCAACTAAACCATCTCGAATGACTTTGTTCATGCGTATTCCTTTGCGCCAAGTCGATCCCACATTATACGCTTTTCACGATGGCGAGCCAGTCCGGGCCAGTCTGCGGCAAACAGTTTGAAATCGTAACTGGGACGTTGGCAGTGGGTATTAAATTCTTTGTTGAAGTGACCACCGCCACCACCGCCTGTGCCTGTGTGGGCACGTTGACGTCCAGTGCGGAATGTTCCCCGGGAGAACAAGTCGCTACCGAGATAGATGCTGTTGAACTCTGGGGGCCATTCAACCAGCCATTCAATGTGTCCTTGCCAACCTGGATACCCACGTGGGCGACCGTCTTTTGCTTCGTTGCTACTCCAGCAAGTGACGCCGTTGTGTGGGCATGAGTGCGAATTGCTGACACTATCGTCCCAACGCAAGGTGTGGGTGATTTTTAGAACTCGTGGCACTGGCAAGACCATGGCGTTTTTGCCGCGGCCAATCTTCTTGCCAACATTCTGCCAATCGTAGGGATCGCCCTGGGCGGCTTCAGCCCAGAACAAGTGTTGGTTGTCAATGACCATTTGGCACCAGTCGTCAATGCTTTGCTCACGCTCATACAGTTCAGCCCAGGCCGCATCCTTTTCTGCTTTGGCAATCATCAGTTTCTTTTGTGCCAGACGATGACGTGCAAGTTTACGTAGGTGGGCTTGATACTTTGACTTGTCTTCAAAGATCTTACCATCTGTGACAGATTTGTATGCTGTAATAATCATCGCTTTTTAAGACCCAACAGGATCTTGTCCTCATCAGTTAGTTTGGCCATGGCACGGGCTTTGGCTTCTTTGCGCTCTTGCTTGATTCGTTCGGCTTCACGTGCCTTACGGTCCGCTTCTTGGTGTTGTTGCCACCACTCACGAACTTCGTCATCTTTGAGCAACAAGAAGTCTTCCTTGCCCATGGCTTCAAGAGCGGTCAGTGCTTTGCAAGCAATACGAGCCAGTTTGTCAGCCTGAGCCTTCAGTCGCTTTTCGTTGGCATCACTGCGGCTTGAAACATAGTCATCACTGTAATAATCTCTGCAGGGCATATCATGCCTCCAATTCTTCCTCTTCGTCCCAGTCGTAGCCACCAGCAGTTTCAATCTGCACGTGGCCAAAGGTCAGCATGCCTTGGTCGTTGCTGACTTCAAAAGGTTGATCAAATTCTACAAACGCACCTAGTTCAGCAAGAAACTCAGGTGTGTATTCCGTATCGCGGATGTCTTCCACACGGATGCAACCAATCGATCCAGAGTCCACTGAGTGGCTGGTGTTGATGCTTGAACGGTATTCACCATCGCCATAGGCTGTGGCAAAACTGGCAAAGCGTCGACCGTCGGCCAGTGTGAACTCACCTTCCACACCTTTAGGTGGATGGTTGGCAGGGAAGAACAAGTCACAGACTTCACGCCATTCGGGGTGCATAACATAGCACAGATCACCAATGTAATATTTTCCTGCGGGCATGGTCATATCAAACTCCTTGAAGTGCTTTTTGTGCCTTGCGATCGGCGTTGAACTTGGCAATTAGAATCCTGCGTTCCAGATAGTCTGCGAATGTGCCTGCGTTCATACCTTCGGCACTCATTTCACAGGCTATTTCACAGTAGGCATCGTAGGCATCGTAGCGATCAGCGTCGCTGACAATGCCCAAGGTATTCATCAGTCGGGTTTGTTTTGCGTTAAACATTTTTATTCCTTAGATCAAATCAACTTGAACAGCACGGCCAGCAAAGTTGCCGCACACACCAACAACGGCATCTCCGCCTTCACGGAGTCGTTGTATCTCGGCCAGTGCGGCGATGGTAGCATTGTAACTACCGGTGTCGGCAAACTGTCCACGCACGACTTTGCCGTAGGTAGTGTAGATACCTACATTGCCTTGCATGACACGGATTTTTTGGCTACGGGCGAACTTGAGTTTCATTTGGGGCTCCTAATTTCTTACTATGTACATATTATAGCAAAATGGGAATATTCGGTCAACCAAAAGAAAACCCGCACACAACGGCGGGTTTCAGGGTTACAAAATGTAATACTCAAGTATTACCTTAAATATCGCCCTTGAGTGTATGCCAAACCTTGGGATCACAGCCTAGATAGATGTGATATTTTAGATTGTTGCGCCAGCGAGTAAACTGATTGATTCTGCGTTCAATAAAGTTGAACATTGAGTCGCGGAACCAAAATGGATTAACAATGGCAATGATCAAGGCCACTGCCAGCGGTGCAATCATAATGGCCACTGTGGCATAATGAAACGCCATAGCACGATAAAAGCGACCGCCTTCGGGCGTGAGTGTGATTTCTTTGTTCATGTTAGTCCATTAGGTCGTAAAGTCGTTCGGTCCAGTAACCTTCGTAGGCCTGGCATTGCTCTGCTATTTTACCCACTTCTGCACTTTTTTGCAAGTAGGTTCGAGCATTCTTAGCGGCTTGCAGTTGCTCTATAATGCGATCAATGTCTTGATCCATTCGGTCATCCAGCGAGGTGCGAAAAAATTTAGCCATTTTATTCTCCTTTGATACGAACGTCTGTGTTCAGTGCAGGCATGTACTCACGGATGAGTTCACGCTCTAATTTGTGGGCCGCATCCTTGCCACGAACCACGTCGATGATAGCATAGTTAACAGCCGATTCGCCTGCGGCACGAATTGCTTCGTACAGGTTCCACGACTTGTCTTCAGTGCGCGAGCGATAGATATGCTTGTTGATACGGCTACGCAGGCTCATGTTGATGGTACGCTGAGTCTTTGCAGTGATGCCGATGTAGTACTCCAGTCCAATTTGGATGAAGTAAACAATGTGGGTACGATCCGAACGCTTTTTTCTTAACATGTATATATTATAGCAAATCGGGCATTTTTGGTCAACCAAAAAGTAGTACTACAAAAGTACTACTTTTTCAGGGTTACAAAAGTACTACTTTATGCTACTTTTTCGTAACTAGCACGGAAGTAGCAGTCGGGATCGCCACTTGCATATTCCCGACAAAAATGCTGGGCTTCTTCCTCAGTAGTAAAGTAGTAAGTTCCCATGTCACGCTGACCATAGCCCCTCTCATACTCTGTACATGTGACTTTATACAGTGGACCGACTTGGAATACTTGTGCCATCTTGGGCTCCTTTCTTCTGGGTTACTGGGATGGTGTAGTTATAGTATAACCGATCTGGGTTTTTTGGTCAACCGTTTCAATACCGTTGTAAACTTGCCACAAAACGCTTGACATCTTGATACAGGGCATACATGGTTGCTTCCTGGCCGCTGAAGAAACAAATGCGGGATTCTTTGCCTATGTTGAGATAGTAAGGTGCGGCAAGTTTGCGATCCAATGCAAGTAGCAGGCTCGGGCTTGGTACAAGTTTGGGAACATCAAACTCCCAGTGCTCTATGTCATATTGTTTTAGAGCCCGAAACCCGTCTGAAGTCAGTCGCCAACCACTGCGGGGGTTCTGCCACCAATATTCCATGGCATCGGCCACAGTCCATATGTCAGACTCGGCGGTTATGACTTTTACAAATTGGAGTTTATCGGACATCGGGGTATATTTGCGCCCCCTGCGTCAACAGCACCACAGTAAACTTGTCAGTCCGGAATTGTGTGTTGAGTTTACGTGCTAGATTTTTGGCATGCCCAGGATTGGAGAACGATACCTTTTTGTACTTGGGTCCAGGATACTGTGTGAGCATGTTAGACGTTTTGAGGTTAATAGGCTTTGAGTCGTAGAACACTGCCCATACACCTTCAGAAGCCAACACTTGCTCCGTTTTGTAGGTTTGTTTGTCTGTGTGCTCGATCAGCACATTTGGCTTTGGTCTACTCATAGTAATCTCCGTAGTTTATTTATCTCAATAACTACGTACTTTTGAAACTACCTCCGCTCATTTCTACCACAATAGTTTGTTCTTGTGCGGGCTTTAGATTACGCATGCCTTCCAAAGTCAGTAGAAGTTTGGTGATGTCACTGTGTAGGTCTTTGGCATCACGCAGGCTCATTGTGAGATCACGCTGGCCACGGCTTTCTGCGGCTTTGATTGCATCAACAAAGCGATTAATGTGCAAGCTCATATAATGTATTCCTGTTTTAATAAATCAGACTGTTGACTGGTTAACTTCACAGTCAATGCAATACGGTCACTGGTCTGATTACGGGTTCCATGCACAATATCAACCGGGATCAATACCCATTGATGCGTTGGAATTTTTTCTGCATAAACTTCGTCTAATTCTGTGTGGTACCTCCAATACGACAGCGGCTTCCAACCAGGACGTATTGCTTGACCACGCTCTTGGCACCAGTATGTTTCGACATTGTCGCCGCCGGCATCTATAACATAATTTAAAGACCATTCTGCACGAAAGTCTTGATGCGGCCACAAATTACCTTTTGTGGTTATTACCACTTGTGGACAAGGTACAGCATTGCTCACATGTTTGGCAAACCACTGATGATGTATAGGAGTCAATGGTTGGTGGTAGAATTCGCCATATTGAAAAGTATCACCGTTTATAACCACAGTCTCTGCAGGTTCTGCGTGGTTTGTAAAATTATCATTGTGAGCACCTGGCGATGACAGGTCAAGATTCAATGCAATTTTTTTGCTTGAATCAACAAACCATGTTGGTAGTTGAGGTAAGTTTATGTAGGTAACAAACTCACTCATCTTCAGTAATTTCTACCAAGTCGTCGACTTCTTCGCCTACGTGATAGTCGTAGGTAACATTTCCTACGGTCCAAGACTCAGTCCATATATGTTGGTTGTTGGTTTGTTGTCCCGGACCTATTAATCTTAGCATTGTCAATACCTTTTCGCGCTCTTCGCCTACAATGGTACGATGTTGCTTGAGTAGGCCTAGCTCTTTAAGCAGGGCGACAGCTTGTTCTTTGGTGCGTGGTTCCATTAAGAAAACTTCTTCATGAAATGCGTTTTGCTGAGATACTGTTCCAACTCAGGCGGTGTCCAACCCTGTGGCTTTAACACCTTGCCATCTTCACGCTTACGAACTTTGCCTGTGTCTCGGTCAATCTTGGCAAAGTTGGTACGCATGACTTCTTTCCATGCACCTTCTGCGTCTGCGCCTAAACTGTGAATTGCACCAATTGTGACAACCAAAATGTCAATCAGTGCATCCAAGTCGTCTTTGGCAGTGGTGCTGTCCAGCAGCTCTTTGAATTCTTCGCTGATGAGATTGCAATACAGTTTGTATTGTTCTTCGTTGAATTCGCCTGTGGTTTGATCACAGGCCTTCATAAATTTTTCTTGATCACGAAACGGATTTGTCATTTAATTTTTCCTTTATCCAACTACTGAGTTCAGTAGCAATTACACCATGCCCGGCAATGTTGGGATGACAGCTATTGGGGGTTATGTATTCATGCCTGCTTAAATTATCCCAGTCCAGATCAATGTCGTCTGGGGTTTGGCCGATATTTAATATTTCAGTCAGTGTTTTATTGTAAAATAAATTTTGATCAATTGCACGATGTTTTGGAATTTTGTCCCAATTGCTTACAAATAAAATTTTGCAACCTAAACTTCGGCAATATTGTTGTGCTGACAGGATATTCCTTATGCAATTAAACTCGTCTAAAGCATCACTGTGTATGTACTTATAGTATGCAACAGAGGCTGATGTTCCAGAAGCGGGATGAATCTCTTTTGGCATGGTGTCGATAATCATCGATCTTGATTTACCGGTCAAACAAAACAGAATCAATTTATCTTGATAGTTGTCCATTGGAGTATTCAACAACTTGTACAAAGCCCGATCTGTGCTGGTGCCTGGTATTGATAAATTTATAGATTTGACATTTAATTGTTTTGCTAACAAATTAGGAAATGAGTTCTTGCAATCAAGTAATTCTGCTCCAGCAGGCCAACTATCACCAAACGTTATTAGATATTGCAGCGACATTCGCTTCGTCCCGCGTTTTAAAAGGGCCTTGGTAAGTATACCGCTCCAAGGTAATGAGTTTTGGGTTTTCTATAACCTTCCACTTTCGATGTTGTTTAACACGGTACCAGCCAGCGGCAAACCAAGACTTGGACTTTTCTTCTCTAGTGAACAACGGTAATCGGTGTTTGACATCCCATAATGGGTTGAACACTTCGCCCTCGACTTCAAAACCGTGTACTAGATTGGGCGGCACTGGAGTTGCAGTTTCTGCCGGCGCAAACTCAATGTTTATGGCATCTCTAGCCATCTTGATTGTTTTGTATTGTACTACACTATCAAGAATTTTTATGATGCAATTACCATTGTCGGTTACTTCAAGTTGACCGATCTTGCGATCATCCTTCTTGAGTATCCAATACTGATTCTCTACTACGGGTTTTGCTAATATCATCTAATACTCCTTTGTATGTTTCATTGAGCCAACGGCTGATCGGCTCTGCTTGCTCGCTGAGCTTGACCAGCTCGTACTTGCCGCAGAACTTTAGAAAGTGTGCGCCTACCATGCCAATGTCCCTGTGGCTAATTTGTTCACGAATGGCTGTGTCTACAGTGTGCTTGACATCATCGGGTTGTGCTGTAAGATCAATCAATGATACATTACGTTCGTAATCTTCTAGCACCTTGTGTTCAATGCCTTCGTGGTCGGTCCAACGCTGAAGCATGAGATTGTTCCAAGAATATCCTTTTTTGCCGCGATCTTCGAATGCTTCTGTAATGCCTACTCGATTCTTTGTACCTTTGACTGGGGCACCAGGATACGCAGAGAACACATTGTCACCGGGGTCGCCACGCACACACTTCAAGAACAGTGCCCACTTGTGATAATCCACAGGTGCAACAAAGTCAGGGTCAGCTTTGCCAACTTTGATCTTTGAGTTGCTTTCAACAGTAAATGCCAATTTTTTGCCTTTTGCGTCAACCACGCCATCAATAGTAAACAGGTGATCGTTTATGCCATTGTAGAGTTGCACATTGGGTGCGACCAATTGTATAAAATCTGAATCTGAGCTGACAATGGTGTGTTCATCTTGGGGGTGAAGCGCAATCCAACGAGCAATTACATCATCTGCTTCAGCAGTGGCGCAACGGATAACGCTACAGTTTGTTCGAGTAGACAAGTATTTAGTCAGCTCGTCGTAGGTTTCCCAAAACAGCCGATCTTCATCTGCTTCTGTTTCGCTCATTGCCCCACGTGCTTCTGCGCGATTGGCTTTGTAAGGCTTGTAAGCATCTTTACGCCAGCTACGACCTTCCAGTGCAAAAACCACATGATCTGCACCAAAATTACGGGCAACTTTGTTGGCGCTCATCATAGTAACTTGCAAGGCAAAACCTAGTTTGGTCCATGTGTCACTTTGCCTATGGGCAGAGTGGCGGGCACGGAAAAACATGTTACTAGTGTCAATCAGTAGGTATTTCATTTGCAGTCACAATTTGGTTGTTGAGCATGTATTGTAACACATATTTTGCCCAAAGTCTATGACTTTTGGCATCAAAATGGTAACTTTTGGGATTTGCGTTGGGATTTGCATACGATCCACCGTTGTTGATCAACCAATTATGGTAGGATTCTTCCCAAACATACGGGTGCATGTATTCCACACCCCAATCTCGACGCACATGATCTTTGATGTGACTAAATGTGCTGTGTCCGCTAAAGAACAAATGCTTAATGCCTTGTGCTTTTAGTTCACAATGAAACTCCCAAATATCTTCGTGTGCCTGATTGGTTTTGGCCTCCCAGTCCACATTGATCACGTACTGTTTGTAGCGATCTTGCAAGGCATCTGGCACATGATCGATGCCACTTGCGTTGACCTGATACCACCGGTCTTGGTAAAACCACTCTTCTCTTTCCCAGGTAGTCCATTGCAAGATCATCAAGGTGTCTGCTAGTTTATCAGGATTGTTGGCAATCCATTCTCTAGTGGTGCGTATTACTCGTGGATTACTGCCACCTGAACTGGCATGACAGACCAACTTGGCACCCAGTGCATCAGCAATGTGTTTACCATAACTCACTGCCAAATTGGCTGGATGAGCTTCGGTGCCTGCTTGCCATAAATCAGGATCATCGCAGGCCCAACTAAAATTCACAGCAGCTTCGTCGGCCGCCGAATGGCTGCAACCGTTAACGTATAAAATCATTCTTCGTAGGCAGGGTTGGGAATTTCAAGTTCAAAAACATGCCAGCGTGGTTTGTTCATTCCAGTTGTGGTGTCTTTGAGAACTTCCAGTGTGCGATTGTGTTCGGCTTCTTGCAAGGTAGGAAATATTCCATTGCCTAAATTTGTGGAACTAATTGTAGCAGCCGGACTAAAACTCATGCCAGTCTGCCGCATCAGTTGATATATTTTAAGTATCTTAGGTGGCTTGATTGGTTCCACGTAACAACTCCTTTTCTACTTCTGCCGCAACCACACGCTTGCGTAGGCTGCTTGACGAGAAACTGTGATCTCTTCCGTTGAATACAATTTCGATATCACGTTGATAGCATTCATGCTGACCACTGAAGTCTTTGTCTTGGTATTCTACGCCTAGTACTCGAACATCCAATGGCAGGATTAGCAAGAGGTCAACGAGATCTTGTTCGGTTTGGTACACAACAACTTCATCAACATACCGGCATGCGGCAAGCTGTATCTGTCGCTCCACAATAGATTGTATTGGGCGATTCTTAGTCTCAGGCCTATCGATAGTTGGGTCCGTTTGGAGCCCAC
>JACCDK010279364.1_pt1 | contig 10162 bp, 9 predicted proteins | sample 7445871 | NCBI WGS metagenome assembly JACCDK01 (sample SAMN15323436, study PRJNA562643) | freshwater metagenome | isolation source: river surface water | place: USA:Blue River Watershed | collected 2017-08-15
CACTGGAGTAAGTTGTGGCTATTAGAGCAACTTACCTAAACTATTAATTTTAAAAACCTTGAATTCAGAGTTGGTATTTCTATTACTACCACTTACTAGCAATCCATGTTTCTTCTTACTTTAAGTACCTTCAAATTTACTGGTGGAATTGAAAAATTCAATCAGTGTTTTTTAAAAGCTATTCAAGAATTGTTTCCTACTGAAACCATTACTGCTTGGTCTTTGTATGATAGTATTCCAGATGCTCGTTATATAAACAATGCTAAGTTTAGAGGTTTTGACAGAAGTAAGGCCAATTTCGTTCTCGCAGCTGTTTGGGAGGCTAGAAAATACAATACCATCTTTATAGGCCATATTAATTTGGCAATTCTAGTTGTATTAATTCGTTTTTTCTACCCAAAAAAGAAGATTATTTTATTCGCACATGGTATAGAAGTATGGGATTTACAAAAAGGACTTAAAGCTAGAGCTTTAAAAAAAATAACGAGTATTTGGGCTGTGAGCAATTTCACTAAAAATGAATTGTGCAAAAACAATGACTTGGATTGTAGAAAAGTGCAAGTATTTCCTAATACTATTGATCCTTTTTTTGAGGCTAATATAGAACATGCTATTGATTGGGATTTATTACTACCGTATAATTTAAATCACTCGCACACTATAATTTTTACGCTTACCCGTTTAAAGGCAACAGAAATGTATAAAGGCTATGATAAAATAATAGCTGCTTTACCATATTTGATAAAGCTTTATCCTAATTTAAAGTATGTTATAGCTGGGAAGTATGATAAACAAGAGTTTCATAGAATAAAAGAACTAGCTAGTTATTACAACGTTACTTATCATGTAGAAATACTGGGTTATGTAGCAAGTGAAGTGTTGATTAATTTATACAAAGCCGCACAACTTTTTACTATGCCTAGTAGTGGGGAAGGTTTTGGTATTGTCTTTTTAGAAGCTATGGCTATGGGTTTACCGGTTATTGCTGGTAATGCAGATGGCAGTGTAGATGCTTTAGATCATGGAAGATTAGGGAGGCTAGTAGATCCTCATGATATTCAAGGTATTACTACTGTTTTAAAAGAGCAGTTAGAAGCAGGTAAAGGTTCTATTATAGAACAGCAATTATTGCAAACACAAGTTTATGCTCTTTTTGGTTTTGATCAATTTAAAAAAAGGTTATATCATTTAATACAAAGCTTATCGTGATACTTTTTACGGAATATTATACACCTGCATATAAAGCAGGTGGACTTATAACTTCTATAAGTAATTTATGTGCTTTATTAAGTAATCAGTTGTCCATTACATTAGTAAGTAGTGCTTATGATTTAAATGATAAAAAACAATTATTAGGTGTTACACCTGATGTACTTCAAAATAATTGTTATTATACTAAGAAATCATTCCTTAGTATTTTGCACTTATACCAATTTGTAAAAAGGAACAACAATCAATTATTCTACATTAATGGTCTTTATACCTGGCATTTATCTTTATTGCCAGCATTAGTTGGCCAAAAGTTGATTATAGCGCCTAGAGGTATGTTGCAAAAAAGTAGTTTTGAGCAAAGTGGGTTTTTTAAAAAATGCTATTTATTTCTTTATAAAAGAATTATAAGTAGAAAAGATGTTACTTGGCATGCTACAAGTGATGCAGAAGTAATAGAAATCCAGGATCATATTGGAAAGCATGCTGAAATACATTTAATTCATAATATTCCTTCCAAACCAATAGCTAGATTAAATGTGATACCTAAAGAATCGGCTACTTTAAAATTGATTTGTCTAGCCTTAATTGGAAATATGAAAAATCATTTACGTTTGATTCGACTTGTACAAGAATCACAACTTCCTATAGAATTAGATTTGTATGGCAGCATAAAAGATCAAGTTTATTGGGAAGCTTGTGAAAAGTTAATTAAAAATCAAACTGCAACCTGTAAAATTCAATATAAAGGAATTGTAGCTACTCATCAAGTGCCTTCTATTTTACAGAGCTATCATGCTAGTATTTTATTGAGTAAAGGAGAGAATTTTGGACATGCTATTTTTGAATCTTTATCTGTTGGTAGATGCGTTATTTTATCTGATAAGACACCATGGAAATTTGAAAACTCAGCTGGAGCAACATTTACAGATGATGAAGATGAACGAATAAAGGAACATTTTAAAATACTATTTAGCGAAGATCAAATCCATTGGGAAAAGAGATGTGAGAATGCATTACAGTATGCCAATAATTATCTTTCTAATCAAAACTATATGGCTAGTTATTTACAGTTATTCAAAAGCTATAATTCATGATTAATACACTCCGATATTATTGGTATGAATCTTCTTGGTATTATATCATTAGATTTCTATTTCTATTTTCGATGCTGTACGGTATTTTTCAATTTTTTATTGGTATTGCAGCTCCTGGTGGCACTTTACATAATGATTTTATTGAGGCTCACTTTAACTTAGTACAATACTATACCGATTTGTTAATTAGAATTGTAGTCTATATTTTAAATCAAACAGATATTACTGCATACCCCTATGGCCTTTCTGCTATAAGAACTATGGGTAGAGGCGGAGTAAATGTTGGCTTTGATTGCTTAGGATTAGGAGTCATTAGTATATGGATAGCGTATGTAGTGGCTCATAAATTGCCGATATGGAGAAAAATACTTGCTGTTTCAGTAGGCATTGTAATATTATATTTTCTAAATGTTAGTCGAATTTGCCTATTGGTTATAGCTTATGAATATCATTGGACCGATTGGAAAAAATTAGGATTAGATCATCATACCTTATACAATATTGTTTCCTATATTTTTATGTTTTTTATGGGATGGTATTTTGTAGTTAAAGTTGTTAAAAAGCATTCTATCAAAGAACATTAATATTATATCTATACTTGTATTCTACACTTTATTACTCTACTTTTTAAAAGTGTATTTGCGTTGTTTACTATTGATAATCTATTTCATAACCTGTAATTGTTAATTAGTTGTAAACTAACAACTATCAATTACTAACCACTCTCCATTTTTTTTCATGACTATTTTAGGAATTAATGCATATCATGCAGATGCATCGGCATCTTTATTGATTGATGGTAAACTCATAGTTGCCATTGAAGAAGAACGTTTTACAAGAACGAAGCATTGGGCAGGTTTTCCTGTTCAATCCATTATTTTTTGTTTAAAAGAAGCTAATATCAGCTTGTCTGATATTGATTATATTGCTATTGGTAGAGATCCCAAGGCTAAATTATTTAAAAAGTTACGATTCCTATTATCATCACCTATTCATGCTTTCCGATATGCTCTAACACGATTGCACAATGCAAAACAAGTAAGTAGTATCGAAGAAATTCTGATGCAAGTAGATACTTCTTGCAGTCTTGATATTTTAAAAAAGAAAATTGTACAGGTAGAGCACCACCGTGCACATTTAGCCTCAGCTTTTTATCCTTCTCCATTTCACGAAGCTGCAGTATTATCTATTGATGGTGCTGGTGATTTTAGTACTACGATGTTAGGTATGGCAAAAGGTACTTCCCTAGAGGTTTTGGAGAGTATAGATTTTCCCCATTCCTTGGGTGTTTTTTATACTGCTATGACGCAACTATTAGGTTTCCCTTATTATGGAGATGAGTATAAAATTATGGGCCTTGCACCTTATGGCAATCCTATTTACGTTGATGCTTTGCGCGATGTTATTCAAATTATTCCAGATGGCTTATTTAAATTGAACTTAAATTATTTTCAGTCTCCACACAAAGGTTATGTTTATTATTCAGAGGATAATATACCATTAGTACATTCCTTATTTAATGAAAAAATGGAAATGCGTTTTGGTATGCTACGTAAAAAAGACGAGCCCTTAACGCAGCATCATAAAGATTTAGCAGCATCAGTACAACGCATTACAGAAGAAGTGATTTTCCATGTATTAAATTATTTGCATAAAACAACAGGTTTGAATAAAGTATGCATTGCAGGTGGTGTAGCACAGAATAGTGTAGCCAATGGTAAAATCACCCGTAATACTCCTTTTAAAGAAGTTTACATTCCAAGTGCAGGTCATGATGCTGGTATTAGTATGGGTGCAGCATATTGGGTACATCATCATCAGGCTGCACAACAACGTTCTGCTGCAGTTTTTAATGCGTGTACAGGTTCGCAGTATAGCAATGAAGAAATTATCACTGTTTGCAAAGAATTGAATTTAGAATACAAACAAATAGATGAAGCTACGCTGTTTGATTATGTGGCTTCGCGTTTAGCAGAAGGTAAAGTAGTAGGATGGTTTAATGGTCGCGCCGAGTTTGGACCACGTGCATTAGGTGGTAGATCAATATTGGCAGATCCAAGAAGAGTAGATGCTAAAGAACTATTAAATTCAAAAATCAAACGTAGAGAGAGTTTCAGGCCCTTTGCGCCCTCTATTTTAAAAGAGCAGGTTAAGGCTTGGTTTGAAATAGATGAACCGGTGCCTTTTATGGAAAAAGTTTTTCCGATAAAAAAAGATAAGCAAGCACTAATACCAGCAGTTACCCATGCCGATGGTTCTGGTCGTTTGCAAACAGTAGATAAAGAAGTTAGTAATCGATATTATAAATTAATTGATGCTTTTTATCAACAAACCGAAGTTCCAATTCTGCTAAATACGTCCTTCAATGAGAATGAGCCTATTGTTAATGCTCCAATAGAAGCTATTCGTTGTTTTTTAAGGACGGATATGGATTTGTTAGTTATGCAGAATATTGTTTTAGAGCGTTATTAAAATAAAAACCATGTTAGTCTCCATTATTACCGCTACCTATAATAGTTCGGCTACGCTGAAAGATTGTTTGCAAAGTGTTGCAAAGCAAACGTATCATCCGATTGAGCATATTATAATTGATGGTGCTTCAAAAGACGATACATTGAAAGTAGCTGCTTCTTTCCCTCATATTACTACTATTGTTTCTGAGCAAGATGGTGGCATTTATGATGCCATGAATAAAGGTATAGCAATTGCTAAAGGTGATATTATAGGCATTCTTAACTCTGATGATTTTTATGTATACCAAGATGTTATTATGGAAGTTGTAAAATTATTTGAAACAAGCGCATGCGATTTAGTCTATGCCGATTTACAATATGTAGATAGAGAGCATACAGAAAAAGTGGTACGTACATGGAAGTCTGGAATTATGCATCCTAATAGTTTTTTATATGGTTGGATGCCACCTCATCCAACCCTTTTTGTAAAACGAAGTGTATATGACCGCTTTGGCAACTTTACTACACAACTTAGAAGTGCTGCAGATTATGAATTCATGCTGCGTGTCATGTATAAAGGGAAATGTAAAGCGGCATACTTGCCTAAGATTATTGTTAAGATGCGTGACGGAGGTATAAGTAATTTATCAATAAAGAATCGATTAAAAGCAAATAACGAAGATCAAAAAGCTTGGAAGCTTAACAAGCAGACTCCTTATTTTTTTACCGTTTTCTTAAAACCATTGAGAAAAATTTTTCAGTTTATTAATTAATATAATTCTATATGAATCAAAAAGTTGCCTTAATTACAGGCATTACAGGCCAAGATGGTGCTTATTTAGCAGAATTGTTATTAAGTAAAAATTATAAAGTTCATGGTATTAAAAGACGTTCTTCTTTATTTAATACCGAGCGTATAGATCATCTGTATCAAGACAAGCATGAGCATCATGTCAATTTTATTTTACATTATGGCGACTTAACAGATTCTACTAACCTGATTCGTATTATTCAAGAAGTACAGCCCGATGAAATATATAATCTGGCCGCCATGAGTCATGTGCAAGTTAGTTTTGAAATACCAGAATATACAGCAAATGCAGATGGAATAGGCACTTTAAGAATATTGGAGGCAATACGCATATTAAATCTTACAAATAAGACAAAAATTTATCAAGCCTCTACTTCAGAATTATATGGACTAGTGCAAAGTGTACCGCAATCTGAAGTTACACCTTTCTATCCTCGTTCGCCATATGCTATTGCCAAACTCTATGCTTATTGGATAACCGTAAATTATAGAGAAGCTTATGGCATGTTTGCTGCTAATGGCATATTATTTAATCACGAATCGCCTTTACGAGGAGAAACTTTTGTAACGAGAAAAATTACGAGAGGTGTGGCAAAAATAGCATTGAACTTACAACAAAAAATATACCTCGGTAATTTAGATGCACAACGCGATTGGGGACATGCTAAAGACTATGTAGAGGCTATGTATTTAATTTTACAACAAGAAAAAGCAGAAGATTTTGTTATTGCAACGGGCATCACTACTAGCGTTAGAGAATTTGTAAGAATGGCTTTTTTTGAAACAGGTATTGATATTACCTTTTCTGGAAAGGGAGCAAATGAAAAAGGGATAATAAGTGCTATTCATAGTGATGCTTACACTCATTTAAAAATTGGTCAAGAAGTAGTAGCGGTAGATGCCAATTATTTTAGACCTACTGAAGTAGATCTCTTAATAGGCGATCCAAGCAAATCCAATCAAGTATTGGGATGGAAACCTAAGTATGATTTACCAGCTTTAGTAAAAGAAATGGTAGCAGCGGATTTGGCATTGTTTCAAAAAGAAAAAATGTTAGAAGAGGCAGGTTTTCAAATTAAAAAAGAATTAGAATAAGTACTATGCAACAGCATCAAAAAATATATGTAGCCGGACATAGAGGCATGGTGGGATCGGCGCTAGTCAGAAAATTACAAGCTTTGGGCTATACCAATATTGTAACGCGTAGTTCAGCGGAACTAGATCTATGCAATCAAGCAGCAGTACAAGCCTTTTTTAAAGAAGAACAACCTGCTTTTGTTTTTATGGCCGCGGCTAAGGTTGGTGGTATACATGCCAACAATACGTTTCGTGCAGACTTTATTTATGATAATTTAATGATGGAAGCGAACGTTATTCATGCTGCCTTTCAATATCAGGTAGAGAAATTGTTATTCTTAGGTTCCTCTTGTATCTATCCTAAATTAGCACCACAACCTTTAAAAGAAGACTATTTATTAGCTGGTCAATTAGAAGCTACGAATGAACCCTATGCGATTGCAAAAATTGCAGGCATTAAATTATGCGAAGCCTATCGCGCGCAATATGCTTGTAATTTCATTTCGGCAATGCCTACCAATTTATATGGACCTAATGATAATTATGATTTACAAAATGCCCATGTATTACCTGCTTTAATAAGAAAGTTTCATGAAGCTAAAATGCAACAAGCACCGGAAGTAGTATTATGGGGAACGGGTAAGCCAATGCGTGAATTTTTGCATGTTGATGATTTAGCTGCGGCTTGTTGTTTTTTGATGCAAGCGTATAATGAAGCCGAATTTGTAAATATTGGAACAGGTGTTGATATTACTATTGCAGCACTTGCTCAACTCATTAAAGAGATTGTAGGCTATGAAGGTGAGCTTATCAACGATATAACAAAGCCTGATGGGACACCTAGAAAACTAATGGATGTTTCTAAAATGACCGCCTTGGGTTGGTCGGCTCAAATAGATTTAGAAAGTGGCATTCGTAGTGTATATGAAGCCTATAAAAGCACGCACTAATATGTTTTCCTTATTTAAAAAACAAGCTACGCAGCCTTTTAATTGCGCTACACTTGCGGTAGATATGCATGCCCATTGGTTGCCCGGTATTGATGATGGCGCACCAAATATAGAGCAAAGTATAGCCTTAATCAGAAGCTTAAATGCTGTAGGTTATAAAAAACTCATTGCAACACCACATATTTATTGGGATTTATATCAAAATACACCCGCTCGTATTCAACAAGCATTAAACGAAGTAAAAAAAGCTATTGCACAAGAAGGTATGGTGATGGATCTGCATGCTGCAGCAGAGTATATGTTAGATGAGCATTTTAATACACTCTTACAGTCAGAGGAACCTTTATTATGTATTCACAAAAATTGGGTATTGGTAGAGTGTTCGTACGTAAATCCCCCTTTAGATTTTAAGGAGAAAATTTTTCAGTTACAAATGAGGGGCTACCAACCCGTTCTGGCACATCCTGAGCGTTATCCTTACTGGTATCACCGATTAGATTATTTTCAAGAATTATCAGATCAAGGAGTTTTTATGCAAATGAATTTACTTTCTATACTTGGCTATTATGGAAAAGATGTTCAAAGGACTGCAGAAAAATTGCTAAGCATCAAAATCATTGATTTATTGGGTACCGATATGCACCATGAGCGTCATGCACTGGCTTTACAACAGATGGGTATAAGTGATAGTGTACAAAAACTCATTGATCAAAACCAAATCCTTAATTCTAGTTTGTAAACATCTTTGTAAATATGTGTAAAGCCCTTGATTTATCAAGGGCTTTTTTAATTTATATCCGATTTAAATAATAACTTTATGATAACCAATAAACAAAAACTTGAAACGCTTAACCAATACGTTTTCAGTTTGTATTTTATTTATTGCCTACTTTTTTTCAAAGCATGCTGCTGCACAAACAAATTATAATACCTATTATGGTAATTTGCATGCGCACTCTGCTTATTCTGATGGCAATAAAGAGAATGCAAATGCTACGCCTACCGATAATTATACCTACGCACATACAGCGCTATGCTTCGATTTTTTAGGTATTAGCGAACATAATCATTTTAGTTCCACGAATAATCCTGGTATGCTTTTGCCTTTGTATGCCTTAGGTATACAGCAAGCACAAGCATATACAAATACACATCCTGGTTTTGTAGCTTTATTTGGTATGGAATGGGGCGTGATTTCTAATGGTGGTCATGTAGTGCTTTATGGTATTGATTCTTTGATAGGTTGGGAAACCTTAAGCACAGGTAATAACTATAATATCTTTGTTGCGAAAAGTGATTATCAAGGTCCCAATGGTTTGTTTCAGCAAATTGTAGATAGAAAAAACTCCAATGCTTTTGCCACTTTAGCACATCCCAACTCAAGTGATTATGGTAATATGTTGTATGGGACGTATAGTGCTATTGCCGATTCGGCAGTGGTGGGTGTAGCGGTAGAAAGCGGTCCTGCTTTTTCTACAGATACTACCTATAGCGATGCTCCAAGTGCAATGAGTTTTGTAACCTACTATATGCAAGCTTTGGCTAAAGGCTATCATGTTGGTCCTACGATTGATCATGATAATCATTATATGACCTTTGGGAAAACGAATACCAGCAGGCTAGCTATTTTAGCCAAACAATTGAATAAGACTTCAATATTAGAAGCCATGCGCAAGCGTCGCTTCTTTGCTACACAAGATTGTGATACCAAGCTAATGCTATCCATTAATCAAGAAGATATGGGAAGTATAGCAAATGGATCTTTAGTGCCTACAATTACGATAACCGCAACAGATCCAACAAGCCCAACTGCAATCCCCGCTATAACCATTATGAAAGGCATACCGGGTTCGGGTACTTTAGCTACTAGCTTAGTGACGAGCAATGGGCGCACTTTAAATTATATGGACACTAGTTTATATGCAGGCAATGAAGCTTATTATTATGCCGATGTTACGATTAATGGTAAACGAAGTATTAGCGCACCTATTTGGTATCGTCGATTACCAGGCACTAGTGCTATTGCAAGCAGCCAAAATATGGATTGGGATGTAGCTTGTGTAAATCCTATTGTTGGAGATGCTTTGCAATTACAATGGTCCTTGGTTAATTCGAGCCATTTTACTCTTGAAGTATTGAATACCTTAGGGCAAATTTTGTATCAATTACCTGTTTCTTTAGATGCTTCTTCAACTACAAGTAACTTACCTTTAATACTGGATGCTGGTATGTATATAGTACGCGTTCGCAACGAAAAAGGAGAAAAAATATTACGGGTGTGGAAGCCATAAAAATCATCTTTTTATAAAGCAAATTATCGGTAATTTTGTTTTATGAAAAAGGCAGTTATACTTCTATCCCTAATCGGACTTTTCTCCTGCAGTAAAAAACAAGAAACCACTCAGCCTATTGTTGCTTCCATTACCGAGTCGGTATATGCTTCTGGTATTCTTAAAAGCAAAGATCAGTATCAAGTATTTGCTAATGTAAATGGTATTATTGAAAAGGTATTAGTGAGCGAAGGGGACTCCGTTTCAGTGGGTACGCCTTTATTTTCAATTCAGC
>JACCDK011144736.1_pt1 | contig 10162 bp, 10 predicted proteins | sample 7445871 | NCBI WGS metagenome assembly JACCDK01 (sample SAMN15323436, study PRJNA562643) | freshwater metagenome | isolation source: river surface water | place: USA:Blue River Watershed | collected 2017-08-15
ACTATGTAGATTTTATTGTATTAGGCGTATTTAAGGAAGATATCCCAGAAAATATTATTGATAAAATTAGTAATAACATATACTTCGTGGGTAAAGTTGAACATGAATTGGTCTTTGATTATATCAATAGTTCGGATTTTTGTTTGTTACCTAATCAAAAGAATGTTTTTATTGGAATTAATTTCTGGGAAGAAATATATGATTTGCGTGCTTTTAGTAATGTTGGAAAATATACTTCACCATTAAAACTCTTTGAATATATGTCTATGTGTAAGCCAATTATTGCTTCTAGACTACCTAGTATACAAGAAGTTATTATAGATTATCATAATGGCTTACTTGCCATTTGTGATAATGAATTCGATTGGAAAAAGAAATTGGATGAACTAATTTCAAACCAAATTCTTGCGAAAAAAATATCCAATAATGCGAAAATTGATTTTCTAGAAAAATATACATGGGAGAAAAGAGCCTTAACCTATTTCAGTTAATATCATATTTTTTATTGTTTTTCCTAACAATTTATGGTCCAAGGCTATATGGATCAAATATTCTTGACTTGATTTCATTAACATCTATCGTCTGTATTATTATAGGAACATTGAATGGTTCATTTAAGATGATTGACAATAAAATAATATTTGTTGCAATATTGTTAATATTTATGTTTTTGTACACTTTGATGATCAGTGTAATTAGTGGAATTAATGAATTTGTATTTGCAGGTAAATTTATAAGAGCATTTCTTAATTTTTTTGGTGTCTACGGTTTAGTATTTACATTTTATAAAAAAACAAACGGCAACCTGGTTTTGCTATTAAAATTAATCTATCTTTCTGTTTTACTACATTCATTAATAATGATATTCCAGTATCTATTGCCTGATTTTGGAAAGTTTATTGTAGAGATTAATGGTTATGGTAATGATAAACTTTTTAGGGTCACAGGTTTAACTGTTAGTTATAACACACTTAATGTAGTACAGTCGTTTGGTTTTTTCATAGGAATTATTTTAAATAAAAATGGCAAATTTTATTACATAATTGGTTCAATTGTCATTCTAATTGCAATGTTTTTAGCTGGTAGGACTTCATTTATTTTGACATTATTACTTTTATTCATTTATATTATTATAGATTCAAAGTTAAATCTGGTTAGTTATTTTAAATATTTAGTATCAATTGTTTTTTTTTTATTTGTAGTCAGCATCCTATTCAATTTTTATGTACCAAGTAACATTAAGCAAAAATTCGAAAGCACTACATTTGTAAGTTTTAATCAATTAATACTTTCTATAAATGATTCCGATGATTTCGCATCAACCTACGGTGGGGAAACTGCAATAGGTCTTAAAGATCATTTAATTCTTCCAGAAAATGTATTCATCTTATTATTTGGAAATGGTAATGACGGTAGAGGCAGAGTATATATACCATCAGATATAGGATATATAAAATGGATTTATGGAGTAGGTCTATTAGGCTCAATTATTATCTATTCATTGTATTTAATGATCTATTATTTGATTTATAAACGTTTAGGTTCTGAAATGCAAAATTTAAATTTAGTAATAATTGGTAATCTTCTAATGATAATTTTACTGCATGCAAAGGAGCAAGTGATACTTACACGGCATGCATTCTCAATCACTTTTATTTTATTCGTCTTTTCAATTCTTAAAAATAATGGCCGTAAGAGAATTAACATCCAAGTTAATAAGGAAATTAATCTTTAATATTTATTGGTATATAAATAAAGTAGCTGCCGTAAGATATTTAGGAGTTAAGGTTGGAAGTAATACAAGAATTTATACAAAGAATTTCGGTTCAGAGCCATTTTTGATTTCTATTGGTAATAATTGCACCATAACATCTGAGTGTTCATTCTTAACTCATAATGGTGCATTGAGTTTAGTAAAAGATTCAGATAAAAATAGATTATACCATTTTCAGCCTATTGAGGTTGGAGATAATGTGTTCATTGGCCACAGGACCATAATCATGCAAGGTGTAAAAATTGAAACCAATGTTATTGTTGGTGCAGGTTCAGTAGTAAATAAATCTGTTCCTAAGAATTCGGTAGTAATTGGAAATCCCATTAAATACGTTTGTTCATTTGAAGAATATGTATCAAAAATAAAATCTAATGAACAAATATTAAATAATTCTCAATTTTTTAATTCTGTTGATTATAAAAACAAAATCTATAAAATGCTAGATAGTTCATTTAAAGAATACCTAAAAAAATAATTAATAATTTGAAAAATATTTTAATCGTAATACCGAATGATGAACTTGGTGGTGCAGAACTCTTATTGAAAAATTTATGTGAAGAGTATTCAAAATCTAATCATGTATTTTGTATATGCTTAACTAAAATTTCGAAATTAAATGGATGGAAGGATTTAGATATAAAATTTATTTATCTTCCAACAAAAAATGTCTACATAGGTTGTTTCTTGCTTTTTTTCTATTTATTAGGTAAAAAAAATGATCTGACGATTAGTAGTAATGTGTTGTTGAACGGTTTACTAGGTTTTTTCAGAAAAATCAAAATCTTTAAAACTAACAGATTAATATTAAGAGAGTCCACCAGAATTTTTTCTAGATACTCTGGTATAAAACTTTTTAAGTATTTAATATTTTATAAACTAGGATATAATTATTCTGATGCAATCATCATGCAAACAGATTTAATGAAGATTGAATTCATCAAAAATTTACCTTATATCAATAAACCCAAAATAGTTGTGTTAAGTAATCCGATTAATTTAGTTAATCTAAGAAGATTGTCTGAAATTGAGATAGATGTCTTTGATTTTAAATTTATTTTGGCTGTTGGTAGATTGGTCCAAGAAAAAGGATTTGATCTTTTAATAAATGCTTTTTTCAATTTAAAGAATATAAATTCATGCTATAAACTCATAATAATTGGAGATGGACCAGACCGAAAAAAGTTATTCAAAATGGTAAATGATTTAGGCTTGAATAATAGGGTAATTTTATTGGGATACAAAAAGAATCCTTATCCATTTATGAAACATGCAGTACTTAACGTTGTTAGTTCTAGAATTGAAGGTTTTCCAAATGTATTGCTACAAATGATGTTATTAAATGATAATGTTGTATCGACTAGATGTACAGATTCTATATCTGAAATTAAAGGGTTAAATGTTTGCGATCATGATTCCCTTGCTAAAACTATTGAAAATTGTATAATCAATAATTAATCTTTGGGTAACAGACATTTTTTTGATAAATATTTAGAGAGTAGAACAGTAAGTAATTTTATTCATAAAATTGATGAATTATAGTCCAAAGCTTAAACTCATTAGAATAACAACTGTTCCGATTTCTTTAGATAAGTTACTATCAGGTCAGCTACAATTCATGAGTTCTTTTTATGATGTGACTGCGATTTCTTCTGATCTCACTTTTTTGAATGAATTTGCAAAAAAAGAAAAGGTAAAAGTTTTTCCAATTGAAATGACCCGAAAAATTACGCATTTGCAAGACTTGAAAGCATTGTGGCAATTATATATCTATTTCAAAAAAGAAAAACCGTTTATTGTTCATACCCATACCCCAAAAGCAGGTACCCTGGGTATATTGGCGGCAAAATTGGCAGGCGTGCCGCATAGGTTACACACCATTGCGGGTTTGCCCTTGTTGGAAGCCACCGGTTTTAAACGCACAGTGCTAAATGCTGTAGAAAAAGCAACTTATGCTTGTGCCACAAAAATATTCCCCAATTCTATCGGCTTACAGGAAATCATTATTAAAGAAAAACTCTGCAACCCCAATAAGTTAAAAGTACTTGGTAATGGAAGCTCCAACGGAATAAATACCAATTATTTTAATCCCCGAAATTTTTCAGCGAAACAAAACCAAGATCTTAAAAAAAGTCTAGGTATAGATCCCAATGACTTTATTTTCATCTTCGTCGGACGTTTGGTAGGCGACAAAGGGATTAATGAATTAATAATGGCTTTCAAAAAAGTAGCGTCCTTAAATCATTATGTAAAATTAATTTTAGTTGGTCCATTTGAATCCGATTTAGATCCTTTGGCAGAAGATACCCTACGAGAAATAAAGCATAATGTTCAAATATCATCTGTTGGTTTCCAGAAAGATGTTAGACCTTTTTTAGCGATTGCTCACGCTCTAGTCTTTCCGAGTTACCGAGAAGGTTTTCCTAATGTGGTTATGCAAGCAGGTGCCATGGGATTACCAAGCATCGTGACCAATATCAATGGCTGTAATGAAATTATAAGTGAAGGTAAAAACGGGATTATTATTCCTGTAAAAGATACAAGGGCAATCCAACAAGCAATGATGAAAATGATGAATGAAAAAGAGTTATATAAACAATTGCAATCCAATGCTAGAAAAATGATTACAGATCGTTACGAACAACAAGTTATTTGGGAAGCAATTTTAAATGAATATGATAGTCTAGAGAGAACTGTACAAAGCTCTTTAAAAGAGTAAACATTTTGTTCATAGCCTGAATTTAAATATTTTCACAGTGTCTTTTTTTATATTGATGGCTTTACATTTTTTATCTATCAAAAAACTCTAAATACCCCTTAACTCTTTTGTGTTTATATGATTCGTAAAGCGAACAAAAGTGATTCTTTAGTTCTAGTTAATTTGCACAAAGATTATTTATCTACAAGTTTTCTAGCAAGTTTAGGTTTTAGCTTTTTGAACAGATTATATAAATATCTCATCACTTTTGAGCAAGTATGGGTTTATGAAAAGGAAAATAAAATCTTGGGTTTTGTATCCTTATCCCAAAATTCCTCCAACATGATGAAAACATTTCTTTTCAAATCCCCAATAGCTGGTCTATTGCTACTTGTAAACGCAGTAAAATCACCAACCAATATTAAACGTTACATAGAAACCTTCATTACTACAATAAATTTCACCGGCTCAAATAATTCTGTGAAATCCATAGCTTTTACTAAAGCCGAATTGCTTTCAATAGTTGTTAGCCCTGATTGCCAGGAAAATGGTATTGGGACCAAACTGATAAAGTTTTTAGAAAATTATTTAATATCAAAAAAGATAACAGAATATAAAGTCATTGCAGGAGTGGAGTTGGTAGCAGCGAATCAATTTTACTCCAAAAATGGCTTTTTATTGGTCGATCAAATAAAAATCCATGGCGACAAGTTATCTAATGTTTATAAAAAGACCATTTAATTCTATTTAAAAAACATACTACAATTGAAAGATCTAATAGATTTTATTCGTAGAACCTTCCATCAACCCACAGAATTCATTCCATTACACGATCCCCGGTTTATTGGTAATGAGAAAAAATACCTAATCGAGTGTATAGACTCGAACTTTGTATCAAGTGTTGGTGAGTTCGTGGGTCTTTTTGAGCAAAAATGTGCCGAATACACTGGCGCTAAATATGCAGTTGCAACCATGAATGGAACAGCCGCACTGCATATTTCTTTATTAGTAGCGGGGGTTAGAAAAGAAGATGAAGTGCTAACTCAGGCACTCACTTTTATTGCAACAGCAAATGCCATAACTTACACTGGAGCAAAGCCGGTATTCATCGATGTCGATAAGCAGACAATGGGTTTATCTCCCGAGAAAATGGAAAACTTTCTCAAACTAAATGCAGAAATTAAGAATGACGGCTTTTGTTACAACAAAAATACAGGTCGCCGAATTGCAGCTTGTATTCCGATGCATACTTTTGGTCATCCAGTTAAATTAACTGAGTTAATAGATGTCTGCAATCGTTACAATATTAATTTGATCGAAGACGCTGCAGAAAGTATGGGCAGTTCCTATCAAGGAAAACATACAGGAACTTTTGGTAAACTGGGCGTATTGAGTTTTAACGGAAATAAATTAATTACCACCGGTGGAGGAGGAATGATTTTGACCGATGATGCAGAATTAGCAAAAAAAGCAAAACATTTAACCACACAAGCAAAAGTGCCTCATGCATATGAATTTGTCCACGACAACATTGCTTACAATTATCGCTTAACTAACTTAAGTGCAGCACTTGGATGTGCACAGATTGAAAACCTGGACTATTTTATTGATTTAAAACGGGAATTGGCACTTCAATACAAAGCATTTTTGGAGGATAAAGAATTTGATTTCTTCAACGAGCCAGAGAATTGTAGATCCAATTACTGGCTCAATGTCCTAATTACTAAAGATAAAATACAGAGAGACGAATTGCTAAATTACACTAATAAAAATGGTGTAATGACCAGGCCAATATGGGAATTAATGAATCGATTACCAATGTTTATCGATTGCCAAACCGACGATTTAGAAAACTCTAAGTGGTTCGCAGATAGAGTAGTGAACATACCAAGCAGCCCAATAATTCCCGGATATAGGAAAGCATTAAAATAAAAATCTACTATTAATTTTTTAAATGCGCTCTAAAAACTTTGAAACATCTACCTTAACACCTCCTGAACACGCTCATGTATAAAAAATTCAATCTCGATAATTTCATTACAAAAATTGTCACGAAACGTAAAGAAAGTTTATTAAACAACGATCTTTTGAAGTTTGATCTCGAATTAAAGTCCAGAATTAATAACAAAAATGTTTTAGTAATTGGCGGTGCAGGAACTATTGGATCAGCTTATATCAAGGCCATCCTAAAGTATAAAATTGCCAAATTAGTGATAATTGATATCAACGAAAATGGATTAACAGAATTAGTCAGAGATCTGAGAAGTTCTTTAGAATATCATATCCCTGATGAATTTATTACCTATCCGGTAAATTTCGGAGATAAAGTATTTGAGAAAATTTTTAAGCAACATGGCCCTTTCCAAATTGTAGCCAATTTTGCTGCACACAAACATGTCCGTAGTGAAAAAGACATCTTTTCTATTGAGGCCATGTTGGAAAACAACTTACTCAGAGCTAAAAAATTGTTGGATTTGTTGTTGGAATTCCCTCCAGAACATTTTTTTTGTGTTTCTACAGATAAAGCAGCAAATCCTGTAAATATCATGGGCGCAAGTAAAAAGTTAATGGAAGAGCTGATCATGGCCTACGCAGATAGAATCCCAATAAAAACTGCACGTTTTGCAAATGTGGTATTTTCGAACGGAAGTCTGCCTTTAGGTTTTTTAACAAGAATGGATAAAAAGCAAGCCTGGTCTTGCCCAGTAGGAATAAGCCGTTTCTTTGTTTCGCCACAAGAATCTGGTGAACTTTGTCTGATAGCCTCAATAATGGGAGAGTCCGGGGACATTTTCTTTCCGAAATTGGATGAAGATAAAGATATGATCCCGTTTGATTATATCGCCAATGAACTTCTGAATGCCATGGGTTTAGTGCCTGAAATCTGTAAAACCGAAGAAGAAGCTAAACAAAAAGCATTATTATTAACCGAAACTTCGTCAACATATCCTGTATACTTTTTTGGATCTGATACTTCTGGCGAAAAATCCTTTGAAGAATTTTATACGCACGAAGAAGAATTAGATAATGATTCATTTATCAAACTTGGAGTAGTCAAAAACTCAAAAAAACTGAGTGTAGAAAACATTGATTTAATTTTTGCGCAATTAAAAACTTTGTTCGAATCAAATGAAATAACGAAGGCCGATATTGTAAATATCTTAAAATCATATTTACCAAATTTCGAACACATTGAAACAGGGAAGAGTCTCGACTCTAAAATGTAATTTATTACAAACGCTCTGCTATCTAAATTTTATCAGTTCCTTTTTATATTTAAAACTTCAGCCAAATACTTTATGTATTCACGTTTTTCAAAGAGAATAATAGACTTAATCCTCTCCATTTCCCTGCTAATCATATTATCACCATTTTTAATAACCATTTGTATGGTGCTATTATTTACTGGAGAAAACGAAGTGTTTTATCTGCAAGAACGTGTGGGATATAAGAATTCAAGATTCCAAATTTGGAAATTTGCAACAATGCTAAAAAACTCTTTTAATATGGGAACAGGTAGTCTTACGGTCAGGAATGACCCTCGGGTTCTACCAATAGGAGGTTTTTTACGTAAAACAAAGATTAATGAATTGCCTCAGTTAATCAATGTTTTGAATGGAACGATGTCACTTGTTGGACCTAGACCCCAAATGGAGGTTGACTTTTTTAAATTCCCGGAAAAACTAAGAGACGATATTTACAATACTTATCCCGGTATTACTGGTATTGGTTCCATAGTATTCAGGGATGAAGAAAGGTGGATCTCTGAAGCCGAAGGAGATAAGCACGAATTCTATAAAAATTCAATTGCCCCTTACAAAGCAGCATTAGAAATTTGGTACCAACAAAACATGAGTTTCAAAACCGATTTCTTTTTAATCTTTCTGACATTTTGGGTGATCATTTTTCCAAAAAGTGACCTGGTATACAAACTTTTCAAAAAATTACCGCCAAAACCCGAATCCCTGAAGTAATTTTCCTTAATATTTAGTGGTTTTATCTTTTTTTGTTTTCACTGTTTTTAATAAATTTTAAAATCAAAATTTATTTCTGCTAAGTAATTTAGAGTTAAAATTTTGCGCCACCACCCAATTCAACTCAACAAAAGCCCACTCCACCGGCTTTATCCCGCCACACAGCCTCCCCCAGGCTTTACACAAAACCCTCAAATACGAATTTTTAGATCCCCAACACCACCATCACCTCTTCATCTCCGAATAGTTACACCAATTCCCAATAGCCATTTTTTGTGAAAACCCATGAACTCACACAAATCACCTAATTTATAGCACAAACTTTATACTTTTTAGTTATTTTAGTGTCGTCATATTATGTATTAATTTTTTCAATCAAAATTTGATACAGAAAAACGGTGCAATAACTAAAACCTATGTACACATCCATCATAGTTTTACTGTCAAGTTTCCTGATTACTTTTTTAGTAATACCGGGCATCATTCACTTGGCCATCAGAAGAAACCTCCACACCACCACAAAACCGGCCTTAGATGGTCATAAGATCAGAAATATAAGTAGCTTAGGCGGAGTAGCCATCTTCACTGCACTTCGCATCACCCATTCACTGCTCATAGAAATACCCGATTTTCCCCTTAATTACTTTATAGCATCATTATTTATAATTTTTCTAGTAGGCCTCAACGACGATCTTACCGGCGTTCGTCCCCTCAGTCGCTTATTTGCACAAATATCCGTTGCTTTGATCCTGGTTTTTCCCGGAGAACTCTATTTACAATCAGTAGACAATATCTTGGGCCTCACAAATATGGGCCCATGGTTCAACCAGCTCATTACACTCTTATTCATTGTGGGTATCATCAACGCTTACAACCTCATTGATGGCATCGATGGTTTAGCCGGAATCCTAGGAGTAATAGCATCCGCTGTTTTAGCCTATATTTTCTATGCAAATCAGCAAATTGGCTTGGCGATGTTTTTCCTCGCATTATTAGGCTCTTTGTTTGCCTTTCTGTATTTCAATCTGCTCAATGCCCGGATATTCATGGGCGATTCAGGAGCCTACATCATCGGAATATGTGTAGCAATGGGAGCGATTGAATTAGTAAACAAAGTGAGTGTCTCCCATATCAATCTGGGAGCAATCACCATTACCTCAGCCTACGGCCTCATCACCGCCATCACCATCATCCCGGTATTCGATACCCTAAGAGTATTCGCATTAAGACTATATTCCAAAACACACCCATTCAAAGGAGACAACAACCACATACACCACCGCCTGCTCAAAATGGGCTTAACACACACACAAACCTCACTTATATTAGGAGCAATTACTATCTTAATGGTAGCCTGCGCCCTCGCATTACAAAACTATAGCCCCCTTAAGCAGGTACTCACTATTTTCTTCCTGGCACTCTTAATTAACCTCATTTCTTATTTACTATTCCAATTACGCAGCCAGCCCCAAACCACCCCACAAGCCACAAACCCTAACCAATAAACACCATCCTACCACCCAAAACTCACAACCCACAACCCACAACTCACAACCCAACACAATAAATCCATAAGAAAATAGTTTAATTAAAAAATAATAATATTATTAAAAATTAAACTGAAAGAACATGGCTTCAAAATCAGAGAGCGGACACGAAAAAAACATCGCCGCATTTAAAACCATCCTCAACACCTGCCAGGGCTATGGCGCCGATTAC
>JACCDK010850084.1_pt1 | contig 10159 bp, 8 predicted proteins | sample 7445871 | NCBI WGS metagenome assembly JACCDK01 (sample SAMN15323436, study PRJNA562643) | freshwater metagenome | isolation source: river surface water | place: USA:Blue River Watershed | collected 2017-08-15
CATGGGCGGCGGCGGCCTCAGTCAATGGGAAGCTTTGGTCCATAACGGGCCGGAGCTTCCCCGCACTAACCAGCGGCCAAACTTTGTGCAGCAAGTCTTCGGCAAGCTTTGCCTTAAAGTCGAGCGGCCGCGCGCGCAGTGTCGATCCTGTCAGGGTCAGGCGGCGCACCATGAGGGCGGCAATATTGATTTCGGCGGTCATGCCGCGCTGCACCGCAATCGTTACATGCCGCCCATCTTCGGCCAGACAGGCCATGTTGCGCGGCACATAATCCCCGCCCACCATATCGAGGATAAGTTGCACGCCCGTCCCGCCGGTCAGGGATTGGACGGCGGCTGCAAAATCATCGGTGGCATAGTTAATTGCATGGTCCGCGCCCAGCCCGCGGGCGGCGGCGCATTTGTCCTCAGACCCACAGGTGACAATGACGGTCAGGCCAAAGAGCTTGCACAAAGCAATCGCCATGGTGCCAATCCCGCTGGTGCCGCCATGGATCAAAATCGTCTCGCCCGCTTTGGCCTGGCCGCGATCAAACACATTGCTCCATACGGTGAATAAGGTTTCGGGCAGGGCAGCAGCTTCGATCAGGGAGAGGCCGTCGGGCACCGGCAGGCATTGGCCAATGGGGGCGGTGCAATATTGGGCATAGCCGCCACCTGCCACCAATGCGCAAACAGATTGCCCAACGCGTGCGGCATCAACGCCATCGCCCACACCCACAATTTCCCCCGCGACTTCAAGCCCAGGGATTGTCGGCGCGCCCGGCGGGGGCGGATACATGCCGCGACGTTGCAATATGTCGGGGCGATTGACGCCGGCGGCGGCAACGCGGATCAAAACTTCCCCTGTGCCGGGCTGCGGGATGGGGCGCTCGACGGCGCACAACACGTCTGGCCCGCCCGCTTCAGCTGGGTCGATACAGATCATCAGGGGGACTTGGCTCATCACATCATCTCCTAAACCCCCTGTTTAAGGAGGCTATCTTCGGCCGGTCAATGAGGATCATTTTCCGTAAAGACCCCCGCTTGACTCACGGGCAAATTCGCCCGACCTTCGGCGCATGGATATGGACGATTTTTTGGCGAAGATGCCCAATGATCCGCTGGCGCAGCTTTTGCGGCAGGATCTTGATCCCCTGTCTGTGGAAGAGTTGCAGGCCCGGCAGGCTGCGCTTGAGGCGGAGATTGTTCGGATTCAGGGAAAATTGCAAAGCGCCGTTAACGTCAGGGCAAGCGCCGATGCCCTGTTTAAGTCGTGACTGTTTTCGCATTGGGCTTGATCTCGGGGCGAGCGCACCCGACATTGTGGACATAAGGAGCTTTTAAATGCCGTCTTTCGCGCGTGAACTTGAAGCCACTCTCCACAATGCATTGGGGGCGGCCGCCAGCCGCAAGCATGAATATGCGACTTTGGAGCATCTTCTGCTGGCGCTGATTGATGATGATCACGCCTCTAAGGTGATGGTCGCCTGTGGTGTTGATACCGGCGATTTGCGCGATGCGGTTGCGCATTATCTGGATACAGAGCTCGAATCGCTGCGGCTGGAAGGGGATTCAGATCCTTCCCCCACCAGCGGCTTTCAACGCGTTGTGCAGCGTGCGATTTTGCACGTTCAATCTTCTGGCCGGGATGAAGTGACGGGGGCCAATGTCCTTGTGGCCCTGTTTTCAGAGCGGGAAAGCTACGCCGTCTATTTCTTGCAACAACAGGATATGAGCCGCCTTGATGCCGTCAGCTATATCAGCCACGGCGTCGGTAAAGCGGGCGAGACAGGCGAGCCAAAGAAAATTGAAGGCGCCGAAGACCGCGACGAGAAAAAGCAATCGGGCGAGGCCAAGGGCAAGCCGGAATCCGCGCTCAAGCAATTTTGCGTCGACCTCAATGAAAAGGCGAAAATCGGCAAGGTCGATCCGCTCATCGGGCGCGGGCCGGAAGTTGATCGCACCGTTCAAATTCTGTGCCGCCGCTCCAAGAATAATCCCCTTTATGTGGGGGAACCCGGCGTCGGCAAAACCGCCATTGCCGAAGGGCTGGCGCGCAAGATCATCGAAGGTGATGTGCCCGATGTCTTGAAGGACGCGGTTATCTATTCGTTGGATATGGGCGCGTTGCTGGCGGGCACGCGCTATCGCGGTGATTTTGAAGAGCGGCTGAAAGCTGTCGTCAATGAGCTGGAAAAACTGCCCCATGCGGTTCTTTTCATTGATGAAATCCATACGGTGATTGGGGCTGGCGCAACCTCCGGCGGGGCAATGGATGCGTCCAACTTGTTGAAGCCCGCACTGTCGGGCGGCGCAATCCGGTGCATCGGCTCCACCACCTATAAGGAATTCCGCAACCATTTTGAAAAGGACCGCGCCCTGCTGCGTCGCTTCCAAAAGATTGACGTCAATGAGCCGTCGATTGAGGACACGATCAAGATTCTGGCTGGGTTGCGCTCCGCCTTTGAAGAGCATCACAAGGTCAAGTACACACCCGACGCGATCAAATCGGCGGTCGAGTTGTCGGCGCGTTATATTAATGACCGCAAGCTGCCCGATAAGGCAATTGATGTGATTGATGAGGTTGGCGCGATGCAGATGCTCGTCGCCCCCAATCGCCGGAAGAAGACGATCACCTCCAAGGAAATTGAGCAGGTCATCGCGACGATGGCGCGCATCCCGCCGAAATCCGTCTCAAGCGATGATAAGAAGACGCTGGAAACGCTGGAGGCAGATCTCAAGCGAGTGGTGTTTGGGCAGGACGTGGCAATTGAAGTCTTGTCCGGCGCCATCAAGCTCAGCCGTGCGGGCCTACGCGATGCTGAAAAGCCAATTGGCAATTATCTCTTTTCCGGACCCACGGGCGTCGGCAAAACCGAAGTGGCGCGTCAATTGGCCAGCCTGCTTGGCATTCCGCTGCAGCGCTTTGACATGTCCGAATATATGGAGCGCCATTCGGTCAGCCGCCTGATTGGTGCGCCGCCGGGCTATGTCGGTTATGATCAGGGCGGCCTTTTGACCGATGCCATTGATCAGCAGCCACATTGCGTGCTCCTGCTCGATGAAATTGAAAAGGCGCATCCCGATCTGTTCAACATCCTGTTGCAGGTTATGGATAATGGCCGCCTGACCGACCATCATGGCAAGACAGTCGATTTCCGCAATGTCATCCTGATCATGACAACCAATGCGGGCGCATCGGACATGGCGCGCGATGGCATTGGCTTTGGCAATATCAGCCGCGAAGATGCGGGCGAGGAAGCGGTGAAGAAAATGTTCACGCCGGAATTCCGCAATCGTCTCGATGCGATTGTGCCCTTTGCCTATCTGCCGCCGCAGGTGGTGGCGCGTGTGGTGGATAAGTTTATCTTGCAGCTGGAACTCCAACTGGCCGACCGCGATGTCCACATCAAGCTGGATAGCGAGGCGAAGGACTGGCTGACCGAGCGGGGCTATGACAAGCTCTATGGTGCACGGCCCATGGGCCGTTTGATTCAGGAAAAGATCAAGCAACCGCTGGCGGAAGAGTTGCTGTTCGGCAAGCTGGTCAATGGCGGCGAAGTCAGTGTCCGGCTGAAGGACAGCGCGCTGGCGTTTGAGATCGTTCCGGCGGCTCCCAAAAAGGGCAAGAAGGGCGGAAAAGCAGGTGCACGGGCCAAGGCCTGATCAACAGCTGAGAGCCAAATAAAAAGGGGCGGCTTTGTGCCGCCCCTTTCATATTGGCGTCTATTTTACAGCCTCGGGCATTGCGGAGGAGTGAAGATGGTCAATCTTCCAATCCCCATCCACATAGCGATAGATGAAGGAATAGCGCGCCTTCACATCATTTTTGGCACCCGTGGCCGCATCGGTCAGGGAGACCGTCCAGGTGCCCAACCGGGCGGCTGAATTGCAGTCAATCTTGACCGTGCTGCTGTTGATCGTGCCAACCGGGCTGCTTTTGAGAAAGCCCACAAAATAAGCGTTGATCTCAGCGGGATTTGTGCGCGGCTTATTGCTCACCGTGGCGAGCAGAACGGCATCCTTGGTGAAGAGGTTGGTAACGGTTGCCGGGTCTTTCGTGGCCCAAGCAGAATTGAACCGGTCAAACTGGGCTTCCACCTGCGCTGGCGTCACGGTCGGGCATTTTGCCGCACCATGATTATGGGCCTGCGCCGCGCTGGCCGTACCCGAAAGCAGCGCAACGGCTGCCACTGAAAGGATTGCACGCATACTCTTGTCTCCTGTTGCAACCCCTCCCCTCAGATAGAAAGATGGGGTGTGCACCGGATCAGGAAAAGGAGCCTATTGTTCATTCTGGCGCAGAGCGTCGTCATTTCGACGCACAAAAAAAGCCCGGAGAAACTCCGGGCCTTTTCCTGAAGAGTTCAAGCGGTGTTTAGTCGCGCTGACCCATAAAGCTCAGCAGGAACTGGAACATGTTGATGAAGTCCAGATAGAGCGACAGCGCGCCCATGATCACGGTCTTACCGACCATGTCTGATCCAGCGACATAGGCGTACATCGATTTGATCCGCTGCGTGTCATAGGCCGTCAGGCCTGCGAAGAGGAGCACGCCGATAAAGCTGATCACCAGATTCATCGTCCCCGATTGCAGGAAGATGTTGATCACAGAGGCGACGAGCAAGCCCACCAAGCCCATGATGAGGAAAGTGCCAAAGCCCGACAAATCCTTTTTGGTGGTGTAGCCCCACAGGCTCAGGCCGGCAAAGGCGGCAGCCGTTGCAAAGAAGGTCTGCGCGATGGACGCGCCCGTATAGACAAGGAAGATCGTCGACATGGACAGACCCATGACGGCGGCAAAGCCCCAGAAGCATGCCTGCAATCCAAAGGTCGAAAGTCGGTTCAGGCCAAAATTCATGACCAGAATAAAGGCGAGCGGGGACAGAATGATCACCCACTTCATCAGGCCGGGGCCAAACATAATCGCTTGTGCTGCACCCGAAGAGGCGAACAGCAAGGCAACAATGCCCGTTAGCATCACGCCGGATGCCATATAATTGTACACAGACAGCATGTAGGAACGCAGGCCCGCGTCGAACGCGGCGGTGCGCGCGCCAAGGTCGGCGGTCGGCGACGCGCCTATTGTGCGGGGGTCAGACCAATTGGCCATCGAAATACACTCCAAAATAACGTCGGCGAAACTGCCGAATATCTAAAATATCGTGTTTCCCTTACGAATTTCAAGCGAAACACGACATAAGCCTGATTGTAAGCGATTTCCGCTTTGAACCTCAGACGCAATCTGTACACTCTCCTCCATAAAGCGAGAACATAGGGGAGAGCCATGGCAGCCAAGGCGTATCGGACATATGTCCTGATCCTGTTGATGATCATTTATGCCGTCAATTTTCTGGATCGGCAGGTGGTCACCATTATCGCCCCTTATCTCAAGGCCGATATGGGTGTTTCTGATGCCCAAATTGGACTGCTCTTCGGCACGGCATTTGCCCTTTTCTATGCCGTATTTGGGCTGCCACTGGCCAAGCTTGCCGATGGATGGAATCGGGTGCGCACCATATCCATCGGCCTGTTCTTCTGGTCGAGCATGACGGCCGTTTCCGGCTTTACCTCCAGCTTTGCTCAGCTTGGTGCTGCGCGTATCGGCGTTGGCGTGGGGGAGGCAAGTGCTTCGCCCGCTTCCTATTCCTTGTTGCAGGATTATTTTCCGAAATCGGTTCGGGCGACCGTCCTCGCGCTCTATTCGGCTGGCATTTATCTCGGCAGTGGTGCGGCGCTCATCTTTGGCGGGGCGGTCATCCAATATTGGGAAGCACATTATACGCCCGTCACGGCCCCCTTGGGGCTGACAGGATGGCAGGCAACTTATTTGGCCTTTGGTGTGCCGGGTATCATTCTGGCGATCCTCATGTGGCTTACGGTCAGAGAGCCCGTGCGCGGTGCGATTGACGGCCTGCCGACGCCGGCCGATCCCAAGCCGATCCAATCTGTCATGGGCGAATTTGCCGCCATGCTGCCGCCTTGGAACTGGCGGGGGTTTCAGCGGCTCGACGCCACCGGCACGACGCTGCGCCGCAACGCGGCTTTGCTTGTGTTGTTATGCTTAGCTGCCGTGGGGATCATCACCGGTACAGACAGCCTGCTCGCTCCCGCTAAGCGCGCGGCCGTCGGTCAGCTGGGGGATTTTGTTATCACCACCAACATGGTGCAGTGGGCAGCCCTTGCTGTTGGCATCTATTGTGTGGGCAGTTGGGTTCAAACGATCCGCCTGCGTGATCCGGCCAGCTATGCCCTTATGGCCAATCCGGGCTTTATCGGGCTGACCATCGCTGGTGGCCTGATGTCCTATATCAGCTATGGGCTGTCTCCCTTCCTGTTCCTTTATGCCAAGCAGCAATTTGGCGTGGGGGCGGAAAGCGGCCTCACCTTAGGCTTGATCACCGCTATTGGCGGCGGCTTGGGTGCCACTTTTGGTGGCATATTTGGGGATTGGCTCCGGCGCTCCCATGCGGGGGGGCGCATGATCGTGATGCTCATCGCAGCCATTGGCTCGACCGCCACCATTTACGCCAGCTATGCGGTGACAAGCTTGAACGCCTTCTACACTTTCGCCGCTCTCAATATGTTCATTCACATCATGTGGCTCGGCCCCTGTGCCGCAACCGTGCAGGATTTGGTTCTGCCGCGGATGCGCGGCACGGCCACTGCCGTTTTCTTCCTGGGAACGACCATCCTTGGCCTCGGCCTTGGCCCCTATCTAACAGGGCTGGTCAGCGACGTGACAGGGGATCTGCGTATCGCTTTGATGAGCACAATGATTGTCGTTCCGCTGATCCTTGCGGCTATCATCATTGCCCTGCGCACCGTGCCCAGTTTGGAAAGGAACTTGCTGGACCGCGCCCGCGCCGCCGGGGAGTCTGTCTAGCGGCGCAGCATTAGCGGGCGGTCAGAACGCCGCACAAAATCCGCTTGCCGCTCTTGCCGGAAGGGTCGGTCATTTCATCATCGGGATCGGCATGAACCACAACAGCCGCGCCATCGCCATCCAATAGGGCGGAAAGGGCGCTGGCGCTCAACCAGCTTTTCAGGCGGCCCTTGCCTGCCGCATCCGCGATCAAATTGGGGGCATCCCCCGCATGGGTGCCTTTGGGGTTCTTGCGGCCATGTTCATGTGCTGTCGGGTTCCAATGCGGCCCTGCCGTCGCAAAATCGGGTGCATCGCACCGACCAACGGCATGCACATGCAGGCCATGGGCCCCGGGCGTGATCCCACTGGCGGTCACGTCCAGCCACAGCCCGTCTTGGGTCTCAGACACGATCGCCCGACCCGATAGCTTGCCGCCCGCATCAAAGAGCGGGGCCTCGGCTTGGGCGCGGTTCGCGCCACCCGATCGATCCATAACGCACCCGGCCAATAGTACCGACACGGCAGCAAGGGGAAGCAGAACAAGGCGCATGGATCACTCCGTCAATCGCAAGGGTTAATATCCTGTGATCAACCAGATTTCGGCTTCTTTCAAGACCGTCTATCGTTTACGCAGATCAGCCCGGCCGGGATGCGATGAAAAGGGATAAGTCATGGCCATTATTGTCACAGGCGTGGCAGGATTTATCGGGTCGCAGCTGGCCCGTCAGCTGCTTGCCCGGGGGGCGCATGTTATCGGCATTGATAATCTCAACGACTATTACAGCCCAGATTTGAAGCGAGATCGGCTGGCCGACATCGCCCATCCCAACCTTGTCTTTCACCAGGTTGATTTTGCTGATCATCTCGCGCTGGAACAAGCGTTGCAGGGCATCGAGATTGACAGCATCGTTCATTTGGGCGCGCAGCCAGGTGTGCGCTATTCCATCGTCAATCCGCGCGCTTATGTGCAGTCCAATCTGGCCGGTCACCTCAACATGCTGGAGGTCGCGCGCCAGCGGGGCGTCCGGCAAATGCTCTATGCTTCGTCTTCGTCCGTCTATGGCGCCAATAAGACTCTGCCCTTTCGGGTCTCGGATCGGGTGGACCACCCCATCTCGCTTTATGCCGCAACCAAAAAAGCCGATGAATTGATGAGCGAGACCTACGCCCATCTCTATCGCGTGCCGCTGACGGGCTTACGCTTCTTTACCGTCTATGGCCGCTGGGGTCGTCCGGATATGGCCGTGTGGATGTTTGCCGACCGGATCCTGAAGGGCCTGCCCATCCCCGTCTATCATGAAGGGAAGATGCGGCGCGACTTCACCCATGTTGATGATATTGTCGCAGGGCTTCTGGCGGCTCTTGATCAGCCCGTTCAGGATGATGGTCTTGAAAAAGCGGGCGGCAGCTTTGCCCCGCACCGCCTCTATAACATTGGCAATCACCGCTCAGAGCCGCTGATGCGTCTCATCGCCCTGATAGAGGAAGCATGCGGCCGCCCGGCAGAGATAGACTTTCAGCCGCTACAGCCGGGCGATGTGCTTGAAACCTATGCCGACATAGACGACATCCGTCGCGATCTCGGCTTTCAGCCGACCACCCCCATTGATGTCGGCATCCCTGATTTTGTCACCTGGCTGCGGGCCTATCAGGGAGTTTAACCTTCAGGGTCAGGGCCGCCCGACCGAGCTATAGGCAAAGCCAAGCGCCCGCGCCTCTTCCGGCTTATAAATATTGCGCAGGTCGACCAGAACTGGCCGCGTCATCAGGCTCGCCAGTCGCTCCAAATCAAGCGCGCGAAAGGCATCCCATTCGGTCACAATGGCCAGCGCATCGGCGCCCTCTGCGACAGCATAGGGATCCGCGCGGAAGGTGACCTGCGGCAGGATCAGCTTGGCGGCCTCCATCCCTTCGGGATCATAGGCGACGACGCGAATACCCGCATCTTCAAGCGCTTGAACAATCGCAATAGAAGGGGCGTCGCGCATATCATCGGTATTGGGCTTGAACGTAACCCCAAGCAGACCGACCGTCTTGCCGCGCACCGGGCCGCTGCCCATTGCCTCAATAATCTTGCGGCCCATGGCGCGTTTGCGGGTCTCGTTCACTTGTACGACCGACTCGACGATCCGGCAGGGAACGTCATAATCCTCCGCTGTCTTCAACAGCGCGAGCGTGTCTTTGGGAAAACAGGACCCGCCATAGCCTGGCCCTGCGTGCAGAAACTTCCCGCCAATGCGATTATCAAGCCCGATGCCGCGCGCAACATCTTGCACATTGGCGCCAACCGCTTCGCACAGATCGGCCATTTCATTGATGAAGGTGATTTTGGTCGCGAGAAAGGCATTGGCGGCATATTTGATCAGCTCCGCCGTCCGCCGCTCTGTAAACACCAAGGGCGCTTGGTTCAGATAGAGCGGGCGATACACCTGATGCATGACGGCGCGGGCGCGCTCATCGGATGCGCCTATGACAATGCGGTCCGGCCGCTTAAAATCATGGATCGCCGCGCCTTCGCGCAGAAATTCCGGGTTAGAAACAACGGATATATCGGCGTCGGGCGCGACCTCGCGCATGATGCGCTCGACCTCATCCCCTGTGCCAACGGGAACAGTCGATTTGGTGACGACAACCAATGGCCCGGTCATCGCTTCTGCAATGTCGCGTGCGGCTTGATACACATAGGTGAGATCGGCATGACCATCCCCACGGCGAGAAGGCGTGCCGACTGCGATGAATACAGAATCGACGCCAGCAATAGCGGCCTTGAGATCAGTCGTAAAAGATAGCCGGCCCGCGCGCACATTAGCAGCAACAAGCTCTGCCAAGCCCGGCTCATAAATGGGCATTGCCCCACGGAGCAGCGCATCAATCTTACTCTGGTCAAGATCGACGCACACAACTTCATGGCCGAAATCGGCCAAACATGCCCCGGATACCAGCCCAACATAGCCGGCCCCAATCATCGTAATCTTCATGCCGCGTCCCGCTTATCTAAATGGAAAGGCGGTGTGGGAGAAATGCACCTTCCCTTTTGCCTAGCCCATGAAAAAGGGGGCCAGTCGCAAGACCAGCCCCCTCATCTCTGTCACGCAAGCGTGTCAGTTTGCTTACTGGCCAGAACCCGGGCCGTAGGTGATTTCCACCCGACGGTTCTGAAGCTCACGTACGCCATCGGCGGTTTCAACGCGCGGGGCGCTTTCACCAAAGGCCTGTGTGGCGATGACGCCAGCAGGAACGCCCTTGCCTTCAAGATAGGTGCGGACCGACGCGTTACGACGCTCGGAAAGACCCATGTTATACTTGGGC
>JACCDK010588253.1_pt1 | contig 10157 bp, 9 predicted proteins | sample 7445871 | NCBI WGS metagenome assembly JACCDK01 (sample SAMN15323436, study PRJNA562643) | freshwater metagenome | isolation source: river surface water | place: USA:Blue River Watershed | collected 2017-08-15
CTCCATTTAAAAAATTCAAGTGTAGTAGTTGCCATTGTATTATTCATATCCTCAACTATTTTGGCATTTTTGAGGTACAAATATTTTAAATCATTGACTACGGCATTGTATTCTTCAGGAATGTTTTCACTTTTATTCATCAAGGTATTAAACCCTTCCATTTCAATCGACAATTTAGTGTAGCTCATTCCCACTAAGGCATATTGATTGCCTAATTCACCTGTGTAATCTTTTTCTTTGACCTTGCCAGACATGATGTTGTACATTAAAGTATCTACATTGATATAGAAATCGATTACTTTTTCTGCATCCTTTGCACTGGTAATTAGTTCAGACTGAATTTGTTTCAGTGTTACAATAATATCTTCTTGATTCTTTTGGTTTTCATTGTAGTTATCAATCTTTACAGCTACGAGAATACTTACAATAACAAGAATTGATTCTCCTAGAGCATATCCCAAATACCGGTAAATGCTACTTTCTTTGTTAAAGAATGTTTTGATTTGATCAAGTCCAATCGGCATTCTTAAATATACAAAATACCCATTATTTATAGCCAAATAGAACTGGGAAAGCAAAAACCACAACTGCTGCCCATATCGTGTAGAGTGGAAGGTATTTTGCTATTGCATTTTCTACAGCAATAATTTCTACTTTTTTGTTGAGGATGTTGAGTAATTGGTAGGAGATGGTGATGAGGTGAATAAACATAAGCAGATTACTTCCAAGAACCGCAAGTCTATTTGGGGAAATACCAAATTCAACTAAGCGGAAAATGATTGCCGATAAAGCGATGCCATTTACAATAATGGTGAGTATAGAGAGGCCTGCTAAGATCAGCAATTGAATTTTATTCTTTCTCCCTTTTGATGCTTCGCTGATGGAAAAAAGAATAATGGCCATTACGCCAACAAGAAGTGCATTAAAAACGACTAAAAATTCTCTATCATTGAATGGATCTTTCTTAGTGGCAAAAATGGCACCTAGAAAGATAGCAAGAGAGACGAAAACAAATGGCGTAAATATTTTAGCAATAATGGGTGATACTTTTCCTACAAGATTTGGATTATTCATAACGAGTACTGTTGCAATGATAGGAATTGCTGGTAGACCCCATGTGATGACATAGTCGACATAAAATGTCTGTATATTAATACCAATTAACTCATAAAGTCCCCAAGTAATAGCTGTGAATAATGCTGAAGCAAGTAGCATTACTGCCCCCATCACTACCAAATCCCCATTGAACCTCAAAAAGGCAACTCTTTCTGCCACATTTTTCAAACTGTTTCCTGTAAATGAGAATCCCACAAGTGACCAGATCAAAATGGGTAAATGCATGGTGCTTAAAATAAGCGTATCGCTTTTATCATTTGCTGGTAATAAATTGATGAAAACTGCAGATAGAGCAATAATCAACGCAGATATTATCAATGTTTTATAAGAGGTATTTTTTTTCCAGGTAAAATAGAAAATGAGCAATGGGAAAACAATGAAGCTGATGTTTCGTGCGATGAACAAGTCATCTTCCATGTGAATCAATCTTGGAATCTTTACAATCCATCCTGCGATGAAGACAGCAATTGCAATAAAAATCAAGTCTTTCTTATCAAATATGGAGGTGTCGCTATTCGAAAGTGAATCAAACTGTTGTGTTGTGTTCATTTGGGGTTGTATTAAATGTGATTGGGTTAATTGGATATTTTAATCAGTTTTTCCAATGCGTCTAAGTGTTCTGTAAATGCTTTTCTTCCTTTATTGGTTACAGAGTAAGAAGTGTTAGGCTTTTTACCAATAAATTGTTTTTTTATTTCAATGTATTGGAATTTTTCAAGAGCTGTAATATGGCTTGCAATGTTACCATCAGTGACTTGAAGCATTTCTTTCAAGGATAGAAAATCGATGCTATCGTTGACCATCAAGATAGACATGATACCCAGCCGCACTCTGCTTTCGAAAGCTTTATTCAGTTCACCAATCACGGTTATTTATTTTTGTTTGGTGTGAATGAAGATTCCATAAATAATGTGGAGTATGCCAAAGCCAATTCCCCATAAGAGCAATGCAAAATCGATTTTCCAAAAGGCAATGAGTCCTAGTGTTATTTCAATAATTCCTAGGTTTCTGATTTCATCGACTGTATACTTACTTGCATTGACTAGTGCAAGTCCATAAAACAAGAGTGTGATGGGAGCCAAGTAGGCTAATTCACCTTTTTCAATAAAAATGAGACAAAGAAGTCCGCCAGCCACAAGAGGAATCATCAAATTAATCACTAGTCTTCTTGCTGCTGGGTCCCAGCTTGGCAGGTTTAATTTTTTAGATCGGTTCACCGACATCCATGTGCCTACTATTAGCGATGCGATTAGTATAGCTAGTGCATCTATTAGGACAAATTGAAAAATTGCATCTGCATAGTTACCATCAAGCGCAATCATTTTTTCTTGGAAGCCTTTATCAAAAGGTGATAAGTCGAGTTTCAAATACAGTGCAGATAGTCCCACCAAAGCAAATATGCCTATAACTACACCCGATAATCCGCTCAAGGAAAGAAAACGTGATGATCGTTCCATCAAATTCCGCATATCCTTTATGGCCTCGAGCTGTTCTTTTGGATTTTCCATTGTTTTAAAGTACTTTGAAATACAAAGTAAATGAATTTTCATCAACTAATCAAAAATTTGCTGAGTGGTCGGAAACTTTACCTAAGGGGAGAGGTCTAGCTAAAAAGAATTGTTGTCAGGTAATAGAGAACAGACGGACAAAGTAGACAGCCTAATCCAGTATAAAAGGTTGCAGTTAGTGCTCCATAGGGCACTAACTTGGTATCTACACCTGCTAATCCTGCAGTAACACCACTTGTAGTTCCCATCATACCTCCAAAGATCATTGCTGTTTCTGGATTGTTTAAACCTATATTTTTTGCAATGGCAGGAGTTAACAATGTAACAAGCACAGATTTAATTACACCTATTGCAATACTAATGGCTATGATATCTGAACTAGCTCCAATAGCTGTTCCTGTAACCGGACCAACAATAAAGGTACAGGCACCAGCTCCAATAGTAACTAATGTTTTGATATCGTGGTATCCTAATAAATAGGCGAGTGCAACGCCAAAAATGAAAGCCATAAATACCCCTAAGAAAAGTGATATCACGCCGATCAGTCCTGCTTTTTTAATTTGACTGATGCTTGCACCCATTGCTGTTGAAACAATGGTAAAATCACGCATCATGCTACCTCCAAGCAAGGCCATGCCTGAAAAAAGAGGGATGCTTGCAATCCCTTTATTGCCTCCAAAATAGGCAAGGATCAATCCAGTAGTAATTGCTATGGCTGCTGCTGGTATTTTGTTATTGGTCAGTTTTTTTGAAATAACAAATGATAGAAACATTATAATTCCCACTACAAGAAATGCAAGTATGAGGTCATGCTTTATAAGCCAAGTAGTAATTGTCTCCATTTCTAATTTTTTAATCTTTTTGCCAAACTGGAAACAACAGGGATAAGTGCAAAACAACACATTGTTGCTACTACTCCAATAATGACTGCAGTCCATCCCCCGGTTAAAGCTGCTTTTACATTTTGAATAGAGGACATGGCAACAACAACAGGAATATACAATCCACTCCAGAATAAAATTCCGGATTCTGATTCATTGTCCATCCAACCTCTTTTATTGATCTCATCACCAAGTAAAATGAGCAACAACATACCAAATCCGACACCTCCAATATTTCCATTAAACGAAAACAGCAATCCAAGTGCGTCCCCCAATATTTGACCGATGAGGTAACAGGCGGCCAACAATGCTACTCCATATATTTTCATAGTACTTAGTTAAATAGTTTTTTCACATCAGTCTTTACTACTTTGCCCATTGCATTTCTCGGAAGCTCATCTACCCAAATGTAATGTTTAGGGCATTTGTAATTGGGTAATTGTGTTCTTATCCACTTGTTTAATTGGCTATTATCATCAGGCTCTTCTCCTACAATTGCAACAACAATTTTTTCGCCCCACTCTTCATCAGGAAGAGCAACAACAGCACAATCCTTAACTAATTCATGTGTACGAAGTACTTCTTCAATCTCTAGTGCTGATATTTTATAGCCACCTGATTTAATAATATCTACTGAGCTTCTACCTATAATTTTATAATAATCATTTTCTAGTACACACATATCGCCTGTTTTAAACCAACCATCAACAGTGAATGCTTTTGCTGTTTCATCTGGTTTCTGCCAATAAGATTTAAAAACATTTGCGCCTTTTATCAATATTTCTCCAGGTTCTCCATTGACTATATCATTGTATGTTTCATCCACTACACGAACTGAGACACCTGGTAATGGTTTGCCTACAAAACCTGCTCGTCTTTCACCATCATAGGGGTTACTGATTCCCATTCCGATTTCGGTCATACCATATCTTTCAAGTAAAGTATGTCCGCTTATTAATTTCCATTTTTCCATTATTGAAACTGGAAGTGCAGCTGAACCACATACCATCAATCGAAACTTCGACATAGCGGAGAATAATTCATCTTGTTTTTCTTTTGCTAATGTTTCCCAATAGGCAATCAGTTTAAAATAGATGGTGGGGACAGCCATAAATACATTGATCTCACCCTTCAAGAATAACTCAAATACTTTTTCAGCTGAAAAGTTGGGTAAAAATTCACAAATCGCTCCTATTCTATTAGCACAACCAACAACATTGACAATACCATGCACATGATGAAGCGGTAAAACACAAAGCGTATGATCTTGATTACTCCATTTCCATGCATGGATTAGTGTTTCCATTTGGGCCTTAAGATTACCGTGGCTTAGAACAACCCCTTTAGGTTTATTGGTTGTCCCACTGGTATAGAGAATCATTGCAGGATCTTCATCTGATAATTCAGGCAGCGGAGAGAGAGATGACTTTATATTATGGTCAAGCACCATTAATTCAATCTGGTGTTGTTGACAATATGCTGATAAAAGTGATTCGTATTGACCAGAAATGATAATGATTTTAGCAGCTGTATCTTCAATTACATATTCTAAAGAAGGTAGAGGATGGCTTAAGCAAAGTGGTACTGCTATTGCACCTGAAAGCCATATTGCTTTTTGCACACTAACATAATCAAATCCAGGATCTACCATGTATGCAATGCATTTGCCTTGGATTTGATTGTTGATTTGAAGAATTGTAAAACAAATCTCTTTAGAAGATTCATCTAATTGGTTGAAGGTCCATTTGTATTCTCCTTCTATGACGGCTATCTTTTCTCTATTTATCATTATACTATAAATATACATGCTTTGAATAATGACAAACTATGTTTTAAAAAATATTGTAAATTGTTCTGATGGAAATACAAATTAGATTGGTAAGTGTTAAAGAGGTTGCCGAGCTTAAGGCACTCGCAAGAACAGCATTTGCTCAAACATTTACTGATCACAACCAGCCTGAAAACGTAGAAAAATATTTGGATGAGAGTTTTACAATTGAAAAACTCACTGAGGAGTTGAACAACAAAAACTCACAGTTCTTTTTTGCTTTAGTTGATAATATTCCTGTTGGTTTTTTAAAAGTTAATATTGGAGATGCACAAACAGAATTGAAAGATGGTGATGGTATGGAGTTGCAACGCATTTATGTTTTACAAGATTATCATGGCAAGTCGGTTGGGCAAGCGCTTTTCGAGAAAGCCAAATCTTTAGCCATTGAAGGTGGTTATCCCTATTTATGGTTGGGTGTTTGGGAAGAGAACCACCGTGCTTTGAACTTCTACCGTAAAAATGGGTTTGTGCCTTTTGACAAACATATTTTCAAAATGGGGAATGAAGAGCAGACTGATTGGATGATGAAGTTGGAGTTTAAATAAACTATCACTAAACTCATTTAGAATTCAAATTTTAAAGACCTATAATTTCACGCCAACTGTAAAGAAGAAATTTCTTGGTTCTGCAGTTAACAAACCTGGACCAGGATATCCGCTTGATCTTCTGGTGAAATACTTTTCATTCATGAGGTTGTTAATTCCGCCTTTCACAAAAAAATGTGTGCTGAAATTATAGGTTCCACTTATATCAATCACTTGATAGGAAGGGATGAGTCCGTTTACACCATTTGCAGTTGGTGTGATGGTATTGTTGGCGTCACTAAATGCCTCAGATACATAGCTGTACTGTACGGTTGCAGTGAGTTTCTTCTTGCTGTAGGTAAGTCCAGTTCTATAAATATTTCGAGGAGCATTCTCAACCCTGTTGTTTTTAATATTGGTCTCTACAAGATTGTTGCCTTGTCGTGCAATCACTTTGAAGTCGGCATACCTTGCATCAATTAGTGCTACAGAAGCGAAGGCTGTGATGTTTCCCCATTTTGAATTAGGTGCCCATACTTTAATGGGATTGAATTCTACCAATGCTTCAATTCCCTTGCTGTTACTATTACCCACGTTGGTGCGTAGGTTATAAAAACTACCATCTGTATTTTGTTGTGCAATAAGACCAATACGGTTGTTGTATTGCAATACAAAACCACTTACATCAAAGAATAGATAGTCTTTGATTCTCCCACGATAACCAAGATCTATATTATAGCCTTTGGCATCTTTTAGGTTTTGATCAATGACATCAGTTGTTGGGTTTCCTGATAAATCACTGAACAAAACAGGACGATAAGCTTGTGAGTAGTTAGCATAGATTTCGGTTTGTCCGATATGGTATTCAGCCCCAATACCAGCTAACACAAACTGACGGGTCTTATTTTGATTAGCAATTTTAACTTCTGAGTTACCAGTCAGGTTTACTCTTCCGTCTGCTGTGTTTTGAATATTTTCAATTCTTACTCCCGGAATAATAGCAAGATCTTTACCTATTCTGAAAATATTTTCAGCAAACAATGCAGTGTTGGTTGTTTGAAAATCAAGATCGGTAGGATAAGGATTGATGGTGTTTAAATTAAATTCGTTACCAGTATCTCCTTTACCATTTTGTAAACGGGAAGTATTACCTCTGAAATAACGAACTCCTGTCGAGAAAGAGTTTTTTATTTTACCAATGGCATAGTCAGTAATATATCTTACTTCAGCGCCGAAATTGCGGTATTGATCAACATCCACTCTGCGATTGCTGAATTGTGATGAAGTGTTGTTGATGCTATCAGCTACGTTTGGAGCTTGCATAAAGCCAATGCTGTTGCGTGCTCCAGTCATGGCGAATGTTTTTAGATTTAATCTGCTTTTGTCGCTGATGGTATAGTCGAGATTTATAGCTGCAATATTCCAATCGACTTCCAACCAGTTGCGTTGACGAAGGCTCTGGTATGGATCTTTTTCAAATTGGGCATCTGTTAATCCGCCTGGCTGCTGACTCAAATAATTGAAATGAGTTATTTCAAGTCCAATTTTAAGTTTAGTATTTACTTTCCATGAGACCGAACCATAACCAGTATTCACTTTGAAACCACTGTTTGCTCTGAAGCCATCACCACGTCTATGGTCCCAAAACGCATAATAATGTGTTTTACCTGTCTCTCCTCCAATAGCATTATAAGAGTTGAACAAGCCGAAACTACCAGCCGTTTGTTGTGATTCGTACTGAAAAGGTTTGTTGATATCACTACCATCTTTCATGATGAAATTCACCATCCCACCAAATTGCGGTCCGTATTGCAAACTCGCTGCTCCACGCAAGACCTGAATGCGTTGAACGGAGTTGAGTTGCGGAGTATAATAGGCTTCTGGATAACCGAATGGGTCGCTGCTGATATCATATCCATTTTGACGGGTATTGAATTCCCAGCTTCGGTTTGGACTTAATCCGCGTGCAGCAATCCCAATTTGGATACCACTAGGATCACTTTCCCATATCTGAATTCCAGGTACCTTGGCCATTACCTGGCGCATGGTATTGGTAACAACATTGCCTTGTATGTTGTCCATCATGATCAGCGCATTTTTCTTTCCAGCATTGATGGTAGTCCCTACTATTTCTGGTAGAAAATGAATATCTGCTTTTGTGTTGCGGCCCACCAATTTAATATCGGGAAGGTATTGTGTGTGCAAGAGTCCGCTGTCTGGGGCTGCCTTGCTTGGTTTTTCTTGGCCTAAAAGATAAAGTCCTGATAAACAAATAAATATTAATAAAATGGTCCGCTTCATAATCATCATTCAATTCCGGTGCGAAATTGAAATGTTTTGATTTGTTGGAATTACGAAATCGGAAAAAGCGATTATCGAAATGCGGAAAAATAGTTGTTGTTTCTATATAATTACTTGTAGCGCCCCGGGTTGTATAGAGATGAATACATCTTCTTTCTTGGTTGTCAGGCTTTCTCCATCTATATGAAAGAATTGATTTGCTTTTATTTTTATAGTTGCGATATTCATTCTGGTTATTGCTACATCAGACGACTGGTGTATATTTTTTAAGAATAGCCTCAAGGCAATGAAGGCCAATTTAGGTTTACTTACATGCTTGATCTTTATTATTTCAAATTGACCATCTTGGATATCTGCATTTGGGGAGATATATGCATTGTTTCCATATTGGTTGGCATTTGAAATGGTCAGCAAGAAAAGTTTCTCCGAAGGTTCATCATTGATACTTATTTCAATTGGCTTATAACGCATCAAGGAAATAATGACAGCTATGATATAGTTGAGTAGTCCCCTTTTTTTTCTTTTGTCAAAAACATCAGCTACAAATGCATCAAATCCAAAACCCGAGGTACAAACAAATGTTTTTTCATCAATACGACAAACATCTATTTTGATTGGCTTACCACTAATTGATTTTCTAAATGCAGCTTCTGTATTTAAAGGAATATTCAAATGACGTGCAAGTCCATTACCCGAACCCATGGGAATTATTCCTAAAGGAATATCGGTACCACTCAATAAAGAAGCCACCTTATTAATAGTACCATCTCCGCCAATTGCAATAACCCTTTTTGCTCCGAGTGAAATAGCTTTTTGGGTTAATGTTATTTCATCATCTTTTTGCATTGTTTCCAATACGATATTTTCAGGATCCTTTTGAATTAAATCGAGTAATCGCCTCTTTTTTGTTTGGCCATAACTGCCCGAAATGGGATTGAAAATAAAGTAATTCATCTGCTACAAAGGTATCTGATTAGTGCTTTATATTTTAGCGGAGCTAAAAAAACTATTGCCCTAAGTTTATATTTTAAGCTACCTTAACTTTGCAGACCAATCAACTATCATGGTTTTTGTTTGGGCTAAATAAATTGCTTGTGTCATTTAAAAATTTTATTCATTTTTTCTTAAGCCTAATAATCATTTGGTTATTTGTATTTTTTATTGATCGTTTGATTACACTTGGTTATTTTTTTGATAAGATACCAACACCCTCACTTAGTGGAATCTTGGAATTGTTCTTGCATGCTTTTCGCCTTGATTTATCAACTGCTTCCTACCTGATTGCTCTTCCGCTTCTATTATTAACAATATTGTCCATTTTAAATAAACAGAATCATTTACATAGATTTTTACAATTTTATCAGCCGGTTTTTATTTTTTTATTTTTCCTTGTGGGTTGGTCAAATTTGAATTTATACAGGGAGTGGGGAGTGAAGTTGAATTATAAAGCCCTCATGATTTTTGTTCAATTTCCATACGAAGTAGCTATATCTGGAATCACATCAAGCCTTTTGCTTCCATCACTGTTGTATATAGTTGCTTTAATTGTTGTTATCAAATTCAATAATATAATTCTAAGTAAAATAAGGTATGATCGCTACGATGGCGGTATTGCAGTAAAATCAGTAATTGCTGTATTCATGTTGGGGATAAACTTTTTGTGTATTAGAGGTGGCTGGCAATTGACTCCCATTAATTTGAGTATGGCACAGTATTCAAATATGCCTATCTATAATCATCTTTCCTCGAATACGCTTTGGGGGTTTGGGCAAAACGCTTTATTTGAAGTACAGCCTGCAAAATCGGCATATAATTATTTCTCCAAAGCCCAAGTAGATTCAATACTGGATCAACCTAATGTAGTAGATTCATCAATTAAAATTTTAAAACCAAGCATACAGAATCCTAATGTTGTTTTAATCATATTAGAGAGTTTTACTGCTGATGTAGTTGAAAGTTTGGGAGGGGAAAAAGGGATAACTCCAAATATTGAAAA
>JACCDK010930662.1_pt1 | contig 10152 bp, 8 predicted proteins | sample 7445871 | NCBI WGS metagenome assembly JACCDK01 (sample SAMN15323436, study PRJNA562643) | freshwater metagenome | isolation source: river surface water | place: USA:Blue River Watershed | collected 2017-08-15
GATTTGCTTTACTTTTTTTGGAAGTCCAGGGATTGTTCTTCGCACATAGATGCGAATTTCGTCTACCTGATTTGATGGAATTAACTCATGCAAAAGCGCATTTCCGATTAAACCGGTTGCCCCGATGATTACTACTGATTTTCCTGTCATTTTAACGATTTTATCCAGTTTAATACGTCTGTCATCACCACGGGACTCATGCTCGTCTCAATGGCAGCATATTCCATGACGTCACACTTGATGCACGGTTGCAAGAGGTGATTTAAGTCCTCGTATGCTATGAACTTTGACGCTCCTGAGGTTTTTGGACTCATGTTTTGTTTGAATCCAAGTTGGTTTTCTTCCCAGCGCACTTGAATGTCTTTTTGTCCATTGATAACAAGAAGGGGGATTTCCACATTTTTCAGGTAAGTAGCGGCCTGATAAGTTAAGAACTCTTGGGCCCAATCAGAGTTGATGAATGTGCTCATTTCTGTAGCAACGTCGTCTAATGATTTACCGTTTATCAGTGTTGGCGGTAGTTTCTCCCAGGTTGTTGACAACCACGTTTTGTAATCATTTAGGAAACTTGTACTTTTTCCCTCAAGAACGATTTCCGCAGCTTTTTCAAATAAGCGCGCATTCCATTTTGCGTCCTCTTCAGGTGAGCCCGCGGCTAATGGAATATCATATTGTTGATGTACTAACACATCTTTGCCATTTGTTCCAACGGATGCTGATTCGATCAAAAAACGAAAACCTGGTTCTTCTGATGCGGCACGCAATCCGATCATTCCTCCTTCGGAATGACCATAGATGCCAATCGGGTGATTTGGGTATTTTTTCTTGAGGTAAGCGAATATGTGCACTAAATCAGAGGTGAAATCAGTCTCTGTTGCCGTTTCAAAATCTCCGGTGCTTTCTCCAACTCCACGGTCATCATAGCGAAAAACAGCAACGCCATTTTTTGTTAAAAAATCGGAAAATACCCAGAAAGGACGATGTCCCATTATTTCACAATTTCGGTTTTGCGGACCTGAGCCGGAAACCAAGATCAGAATTGGGAAATCTTTTTCGCTGGGTAAGGTGAGTGTACCTGAGATCTGTACTTTTTTGTTTTTAATGATCAATTGCTTTTCTTCATAGCTTAACGGACCAATTGGATCTTGCGGGCGTCCAGATGGAAGGACTTCTTGCACAGATTTGGTGAAAATCACTGGCCATTCCAAACCACTTTGTTTCATCGTTCCGGCGAGGCTATCGTTCCGCAATTTTCCAGAGAAACTTAATCCAATGCGTTCCCATTTAAAATAGACACTGTCACGGAAGAGTGCGTAATCAGTCATCACTTGGGGCTTAAGTTTTGGTTGGTCGGGGACACTTACGGTAATGGTTCCATCCCTGCCAATCCCTTCAATTGATACGTCCATTAAAAAAGATTGTCCGGCGACGTGAAAGGAACTGTGCCAAATACCATCCAATTGTCCAAAAGCTACACTGGAAAATAATAAAATGAATAAACCTAGGCTTTTCATGCTTCGTTGTATTCAGGGAACAAGGATAAAATACCTGCTTCGTTTGCTGCACAAACGCCTCTTTCGGTAATCAATGCCGTCACCAATCTCGCTGGAGTAACATCAAATCCATAATTGGCCGCTGGAGTAGTTTCAGGACAAATTAAAACCGAATCAATCTTTCCATCGCTTCGTTTCCCTTGGATATACTTGACCTCATTTTGGTCTCTTTCTTCAATGGGAATCTCGGTCAAACCATCGCGAATAGACATGTCTAAGGTTGTGGATGGCAAGGCAACATAAAACGGGATTTCATTGTCTTTTGCTGCAAGAGCTTTGAGATACGTGCCAATTTTATTAGCCACATCACCGTTTCTCGTGGTCCGATCCGTACCGACGATGACCATATCCACCAAGCCATGTTGCATTAAATGTCCGCCAGTATTGTCTACGATCAAGGTATGATCGATTCCATGTTTTGTTAATTCATACGCCGTTAAATTGGAACCTTGGTTTCTTGGACGAGTTTCATCCACCCAAACGTGCAATTTGATTCCTTTTTCTTTTGCTTGATAAATAGGGGAGGTTATGGTTCCCCATTGAATACATCCAAGCATTCCTGCATTGCAATGGGTCAAAATGTGAACAGTTTCCCCTTTTTTTGCTTGCGAAAGTGCTTCGATAATCGGAAGTCCGTGAACGCCAATCATGCGACACGTTTCAATGTCTTCGTCCACAATGCAACCAGCTTCTTCCCATGCTGTTTGAAGAAAATCGTCCGCTTCGTCTAACGCTGCACGCATGCGATCTAAGGCCCAAAATAAATTCACCGCAGTTGGACGCGAAGCACGTAGGACTTCGAATGCCTCATCTAAGAATGCGCCGTCTTTTTGTTCTTCAATTAATTCGCGCACTGCTAGGTAAATTCCGTAAGCAGCTGTTGCTCCAATGAGTGGCGCTCCTCGAACAGTCATACTGCGAATGGCTAAGTCTGCATCGCGGTAATTCATTAATTTGACATGCACCAATTCGTGAGGTAATACACGTTGATCAATGACTTCCACATAACGATCTTCTGTGGTCCAAATGGTTCTAAAACTTGACATTTTCAATCGATTTATTCGAAAAAAAATCCCGATTCATTGAACCGGGATTTTTATATGTTATAAGCCAAAAGCGGCTTTTACTTTATCTACGTAATCTAATTTTTCCCAAGTGAACAATTCTACTTCTTTGGAAATAGTTGTCCCGTCTGGTGCTTTGAATGTTTTTGTAACAACTTCGTTTTTACGTCCCATGTGTCCGTAAGCGGCTGTTTCTTGGTAAATTGGATTTCTCAATTTCAATCGTTGCTCGATGAAGTATGGACGCATGTCGAAGATTTCACTGATTTTCTCTGCAATCTCTCCATCGGTCATGTTTACTTTCGATGTTCCATAGGTATTTACGTACAATCCACATGGTTTTGCTACACCAATTGCGTAGGAAACTTGAACAAGGATTTCATCACACAGTCCTGCTGCAACAACATTTTTCGCAATGTGACGTGTCGCGTATGCTGCGGAACGGTCTACTTTGGAAGGATCTTTTCCAGAGAATGCTCCTCCACCATGTGCACCTTTTCCACCGTATGTATCCACGATGATTTTTCTTCCAGTTAAACCAGTGTCTCCGTGTGGACCACCTATCACAAATTTCCCAGTTGGGTTAATGTGGTAGGTGATTGCGTCGTTAAACAATGCTTGAAGTGCTGGTTTCAATTTCGCTTTCACACGAGGAATCACGATTTCAACGATGTCTTTTTTGATTTTCGCCAACATGCTTGCTTCCGTATCAAAATCATCGTGTTGCGTTGAAACAACGATCGTATCGATGCGTTGTGGAACGTTGTCATCAGAGTATTCAATCGTTACTTGTGATTTTGCGTCAGGACGCAAATAAGGAATCAAGTTTGGTTCGTTGTTACGGATGTAAGACAATTCTTGCAAAATTTTATGAGCAAGATCTAATGCCAAGGGCATGTAATTATCAGTTTCAATGGTAGCATAACCAAACATCATTCCTTGGTCACCTGCACCTTGATCCTCTGGATTTGTTCGCTCAACACCTTGGTTAATGTCAGATGACTGTTCGTGTAATGCAGAGAAAATCCCACAGGAATTTGCATCGAACATGTATTCTGATTTTGTGTATCCAATTTGACGAATCGTTTCGCGAGCAATTGCCTGAACATCCAGGTATGACGTGGATTTTACTTCTCCAGCCAAAACAACTTGACCAGTTGTTACCAAGGTTTCACAAGCCACTTTTGAACTAGGGTCAAATGCCATGAAATGATCGATGAGTGCATCAGAAATTTGATCTGAAACTTTATCTGGGTGTCCTTCAGAAACGGATTCTGATGTAAATAAGTAAGCCATTTAATATATTTTAGTGTGCAAAAATAACAATATTCCTCGGGAATGTAAAGCCTTTAAGTCCCGACTATGCATAAAATTTAGCCCTGTTTTTCACCATTCTTTTTAAAAGGGCATTCGGTCGGTAGCGATCTTCACCGTATTCGTCGAAAAGTGCTGTCGATTTGTTCAAAACCCAATCTAATCCGAGTTCATCCGCCCAGTTCAACAAACCTTTTGGATAATTCACTCCTTTTGTCATTGCCAAATCGATGTCTTCGATAGATGCAACGCTCATTAATACGGCATCAATCGCTTCATTAATTAGCATCACTAAAATCCGTTCAAAGATTTTTTTTCCAAGTGCTTCATCCATCGTTGGAATAGGCATAATTGCTCCTTCCGCGTAGTCATAAAAGCCACGTCCGGTTTTTCTCCCGTAAAAGCCTGCTTCGCTGTGTCGTTTTTGGGTGAATGATGGTTTGAAACGAGGATCGTAATAAAATGCGCTGAAAACGGATTCAGTAACGGCGTAATTGACGTCGTTTCCAATGTAATCCATCAACGTGAATGGACCCATTTTGAATCCACCAAAGTGGGTCATGGCCCAATCGATGGTCGCGAAATCAGCGATACCTTCTTCGTAGATGCGCAATGCTTCTCCATAAAATGGACGCGCCACACGGTTGACGATGAATCCTGGTGTATCCTTACAGACAACAACTGTTTTTCCCCAATTTTTGATCAAATCCACTGCCTGATTCAATGTTGCTTCACTTGTTTGAACCGAAGGAATAATTTCCACCAAAGGCATGATGGTAGCTGGATTAAAAAAGTGTATCCCGATGATGCGATCCGATTTTTTCAAAGCAGATCCTATGGATGCAATGGATAGGGAAGAGGTGTTGCTCGCAAGAATACATTCCGGTGAAACGATATTTTCTAAACTTGAAAAAACCGAATGCTTCACTTCCATTTTTTCGACAATTGCTTCAATGATTACATCACATGTAGCAAGCGCTTCGAGCGAACGAACATAGCTAACAGAAGCTTCGATGGATTTTTTTTGATCCTCGGTGAACTTTCCCTTCTCTACCAATTTCATCAAGGATTTTTCTATTCCTGATTTTGCACGGTCGAGTTGGTCCGTGCTCGCATCCATTAAAAAAACAGGGTGTCCACATTGAGCGGCAACCTGTGCAATGCCTGAACCCATGGTTCCTGCGCCAATAACACCAATTATTTTACTCATCTTCCTTTAAATTCAGCCGGACGTTTTTGAATGAATGCATTGACACCTTCTGTAAAGTCATCCGTTTCTCCTGCTTCCGTTTGTAATTGTTCTTCTAAATCCAATTGATCTTCCAGGGAATTAAATAATCCCAAATTCACCGCTTTTTTTGTAAGTCCTAATCCGCGCGTAGGCATATTGGCTAGGTTTTCGGTGAGTTTCCAGCTTTCTTCTTCAAAAGTATCATCTTCAAATACCTTGTAGATCATGTTCATGCGTTCCGCATCATCCGCAGAGACTTTTTCTCCGGTCATCATCAAGGCAATCGCTTTTTGCACCCCAATTAAACGCGGTAAAAAATACGTTCCTCCTGAATCTGGAATCAAACCAATTTTTGAAAACGCTTGAATAAAGGAGGCTGATTTTTTCGCCACCACGATGTCACAGGCCAAGGCAATGTTCGCTCCAGCTCCGGCTGCTACGCCATTTACTGCAGCAATTACCGGTTTCTCCAGTTCCCTAATTTTGAGAATGATCGGGTTGTAATGATCACGAACTATCGATTTAAGTTCTGGTCCCTCAGAATCAATCGCCTCAGCTAAGTCTTGTCCCGCACAGAAAGCTTTTCCTTCTCCGGTAATATACACCGCACGAATCGCTTGATTCACGGCGCAATCGTCCAAAACTTCCTGCAATTGCATGGCCATTGTTTTATTGAAGGAATTGAATACACTTGGTCTATTCAGTGTTATCCGACAAATGCCATTTTTTATTTCTTTGAGAATTTCCATGTTATTTCTGATAATCGTTTTAACTTAGGTTGGATGATAAATGCGGTTCAATTGCCTTGCTCGTTCAGAGATTAAATTCCTTAAACGCTCAGGTTCCAGCACTTCTACTTCTCCAGCATATCCGAGCAAATTTCGTGTAAATTCCTCTGATACCAACACCGTCAATTCAAACATACTGAATTCTGGTGTTTCTTTCAAGCGTTTTTGAGATTGATGAAATGGTTGTGAAGCAATGTATTTTGCCGCAACAGCATTTGCTTTCAATACAATACGTTCTGCTTTTCCTTTGTAAGAGGTAATTCCGATGGTATCTTGAAAATACGTTGCAGGATCAAAGTCGACGGGCAAACTTGCTTCATCCTCAAGTACTTTAGGTTCCTTCATGCGATCCAAGGCATACGTAATGATGTCGTTTTTTAATTTATCAAAGCAAATCAGGTACCAACGGTTTCGGTATTCTTTGAGAAAGAGCGGTGAAACTTTTCTGGGTTTTTCAACGCCTTTGATAAAACTTGCATAGATGAACCAGAGCATTTTTTTACCGCGAATCGCTTCTAATATTAACGGTAAAAACTCATTTCCCCCACTGGAAACAACGGATTCAAATTGGACGTATTTCTGAATGTCTTCGTCCTCCGGATTACCCCCAATGGACACGCGATCGACGATTTTATCAATCGCATTTCCAAATTGCTGGAAGAATGGAACTTCTTTAAATTGTTGGAGCGTTTTTACGGCGAACTTGATGGAACTTAATTCGTCCTCTGATAATGGAATGTCGTTGATACTGAAATTTGGGTCTTCGTAGTAATATCCCTTGTGCAATTTAGAATATTTGATCGGCGCATCATGTTCCATTTTCATGTTGAACATGTCCTTTTCGATGGTAGAATCACAGATGTTTGTTCCGTAATCTGAACCATATAGGGATTCTTCACATGCTGCCCGCAGATCTTGTTTACTTGGAAATGGCTTATACTTGTTTCGCAGCATCCGATCGATGATGCGAAAACGAATCAACGCATTTTTAATGTGAGGCATTAGTTCAGCACTTCTTTTTTCTGATACCCAAACAATTCAAAGAATTTAATTGCTTGGACAACTTCATATGGAACATCATCTTCCCAACTAACAGCACCGGCTTTGATTTTACTCAATACGTCATCGGAAAGAATGTGTAAAAGGCGCTCATTGTACTCTGGAATTGCGGCAATTTTATCATTTGCTTGCATGTAAGTAAGCAATCCAGTTAGGTTTTCTGGTAATTTGATGTTCTGCAGGCCATATAATTCTCCTGTTTCCACGTTGATGGCCGGATAAACAAACAATTTTACGTTGTGACCAAATCCTCTACCGAATGCTTCCAATAATCCGCCGGGTAAATTATCGTAATATTTTTCGTCGAAAATAATGTGCAAATTATACACTCCCATGATGACTCCAACTAAGTTGCCTTTGGCTATGGCCGAAAGGTATTCGAGCATTTTGTAGTGTTTTAAATAATTGGAAATCATTACCGTATAACCCAAGGAGCCAAGTAATTCTGCTCGGTCTAAAAAGTCCTTATCCGAAATTTTTCCATCCGCCGTTAAGTCTTTCAAAGTCAATTCGAAAACAACTTCCAAATCCTTTTCCTTCACACGGTTTTCTTTCAAGAATTCTTTCCGGGCCTTCTCAATCATGTCAATGTGAACCTTCGTTACCGGACGAAAACGGCCGCGCATTAATAAGATGTTCTTCTTGTATAGCGCTGTAGATGGCTGCATCACGTTTTTAGCTAAATCGAACATTGTGGCATTGGTAATTCCCCTACGAACTAAGTTTAGTGCGATGATGCGATTGTCCATCTCTTCGAAATCTGGACCAGAAATTCGTAACATATCAATTTCCATGCGGTCCCTTGGTAAGCGGTGGACGATACCATTGATGAATTCATCGATGTCATGCGATTGAAAATAACAAGCATAGACCAAATTAACACCCAATATACCCAATGCTTCTTGCTGCGCTTTGTGGCTATTGTCGTGCATTTTGATGTGAAGAATTACCGTATTTGGTTTTTTGTCGATTCCCAATTGAAAACGCATTCCAACCCAACCTTGTCCCTGATTGGTTTTGTGGTAATTCAACGATTCTACCGTGTTGCAAAAAGCAAAAAACCGCGATTCTCTGTTTTTAATGGGTAAAATATCTTGTAAGTGCATGAATTCCGTTTCTAACATCGTAGTTAGTCGTTCTTCGCACACGTAGCGTATCGTTTCTCCATACATGGAATCAGACACTTTCATGTCGTAAGCAGACTGCGTGTAGGCTATTGTACCTGAGCTTCCTCCGGCCTTAAAAAAATTAGCAGCCACTTCCTGACCTGCACCAATTTCAGCAAAACAACCATAAATATCTGGAGTCAAGTTAATTTTTAGCGCCTTTTCTTCCGTTGTAAGTCTCGTGCCTTCTCCCATTAATTTGGATCTTTAAATTTTGGATTTGTGATAAAATTGTAGTCGCTTAGGGTTAATAGGAATTTCTTTAACAGGTATTTTTCTTGCGCATCTAATTGTACACCGCCTTGATTGGCGAATTCAATCAATGGGTCGATGGTTGGACTCATATGAATCCCGCTGGAATAATGTTCAATGACTTCATCTAGAGTAGCAAAGCGCCCATCGTGCATGTATGGTGCAGTCAACGCGATGTTACGCAATGTGGTAACTTTGAATTTACCATAATCTTCTGGATTTTGCGTAACACCTCCTCTACCCAAATCGGAGAACGTAGCATCTAAGCCATTGTTACTAAATTTCTTCACTCGCATGAGTGGACCATTGTGGCAGTGAAAACAATCCGCACCATTTAAACTTTTAAAAAGATCGTATCCTGCCCATTCATCCACATCAATTGTTGCCAAAACGCTTTGTTCGGATGCCGTTAAAGGCATATTGTTCTCGAATTTATACATTACGTCATATTTCGACTCACTCGAAATCATGGTTCGAATAAATTGAGCGATGGCTTTTGTCGCTTTTAAGGAATCAACTCCTTCTTCGCCAAACGCCTTGAAAAAGCGATTGCGATAGGTCATGTCTGCATTCAATTTCTTGATTGTATTTTTCCATGATTGGTGCATCTCAATCGGATTAATTACCGGTTCAATGATTTGACTTTCAAGTGTTGATTTTCTTCCATCCCAGAAGAAAAAGTCCTCCCAACCTAAATTGATTAAGGCCATGGATTGTCGGTTGCCAGCAACACCATCAATTCCCACAGAATATTGATTCGGATCTGAAAAGGAGTTTTGCGGCATGTGACAAGTGGCGCAACTCATTGAATTATCTCCACTTAGTTGTTTTTCATAGAATAAATAACGTCCCAACTCCACACCTTCTTTGGTCATGGGATTATCAGATGGAATAATCATGTCCGGAAAATGAGACGGGATTTCCAAGAGATAAGGCGTTGGGTTGAAATCTGCTTTGTCCTTTCGACAAGAGACTAACAATACAATACAAGAAAATACTATGAGTAATTTCATCAGTTGACCGTTAATGCATTTTTGAAGTTCTGAATGACTTTTTGCGTTAATGTTTCTTGTCCAGCTCCTGTGTGCGTAAGGTGTTCATCCTTTAAGTTGATGGGCGAATTTGGATTGGCTAAAAAATTTGCCAGGTCTAGTTTTAAAGGAAGTTCCCACACGTGGTTTCCTTTATCTTGCCAAGTTACATTGGTAAAATCAAAGGATTGTAAATACGTATCTGTTCCGATGTGAAAACTAAAACTCAAGTCTAGATTATTCACTCCGTCCACAATGGTGTCTACTTTTCCTTCCAAATTGACAAAGATGTATCCTGGATTCCAGCCCCAATGCATGGGTCCTGCATTACTGATGTTCAATGGACTTTCATTTGGAAATGCTGATGGATCAAGGTGGTTTAAACTAGAATCAACACCGATTTTTCCCGATAAATTCGAAAATTTGGTATGGTCTCCATGCTGGTTGATTAAGGTTGTTCCGTTCTCCCGGAAATTGAAAAGCGCCGCCTCAATTAAGTTGTTTGATCCGTTTTTCAATAAGGAAAAATAACAAATTAACTCAGTAAATTTCACTTTATATCCTTCAGCGGTAGTGTATATGGAATCCATGTAAAATGTTTGTGTCCCATTGGTAGGCGTAATGGAAACGTTGACCGTTTCTGCAACGGGATCAACTGGTTTTAGTTTGTCTGGATCACAACTCCATAACAAAA
>JACCDK011339158.1_pt1 | contig 10150 bp, 8 predicted proteins | sample 7445871 | NCBI WGS metagenome assembly JACCDK01 (sample SAMN15323436, study PRJNA562643) | freshwater metagenome | isolation source: river surface water | place: USA:Blue River Watershed | collected 2017-08-15
AACAGATTTTCAACCATCAAGCTGGTGGTTTCATGATGACCCGTACCAAACGACATCTTCGGATTAATCACTAATTCTATCTGATAGCCCGGCTCCGATGCATGAAAACTTGCTCGAATAAATACCTTATCGCCAATCCGTATTGGTTCGTAATTGGTCTCCCATACTTCATTCCAATTTTGCTTTTCAATCGTTTTTTGCTCGTATTGAATAGGCCCCAATTCCTGATACCTGCCAAATATCTCCAACATAGCCGAAGCATCAAACAGATTCTCCAAACAAAACGCATCAATACCCGTACTCGATTCCTCGAAAATATCAAAACCAATTTCAGCCAGTTCGGCCATCAAAATTTCAGACAACTCAGGGCTCGCCGATATGCTTACCTGAATGGTCAAAGTAGAATCACTCATTTGTAGGGGTTGGTGGAGGTGTTTTTTTACCAAAAACAGAAATATTTACATAACGCTTAGGCTGCAATCTGAAATCGAGCAAAAGCTTATCCAAATTGAGCAAGGTTTTATTCAGACTCACATAAAGGCTATCGTTTTTCAACAATTTACCCGCTGTTCCATTGCCTTGTTCCAACGACTTCACAATTTTCTTCACAGAACCCAATGAAGCATTTAGCTCGTTTACCGTTCGGCCCAATTGAAGCGCAGCAATCGAGTCGGCAATGGTATTAAATTTACCCATCAAAGGCTTTAGCTGCTTTTCGGTTTCCACCAAATCGTTCGACAAAAGCTTTAAATTAGTAGAGATTTGAGCTAAATTTTCACGATTATCCGTCATTAAACCATTTACAGAACCATTCAATCCGACCACGGTTTCATTCGAATTTTTTAGCAATTCATTCAAGTAATCGCCCGTTCTTTCAAATCTTTTGGATATGGCACGAAAAGAAACTAATAAGGAGTCGGCATTCGAAATCACCGGAATAGCGCGCTCTTTCAACAAATTGGTTAATCCCGTTTCGGTAGTTCCTGTCAAATAAGCGCCCTCCTCCAATTTTTTACTACCTGCCAAGTTGATCAAAAGGATCTTACCCCCAAGTAGGGCACCATCTGCTAAAATGATCGAGGTCTGATCCTTCACATCTAGGTTTTTGTTTAAACGTAATGTGACCAAGATTTTGTTGCCCTTCTCGGGCAACAATCTAATTTCTTTTACCTTTCCAACCTCAATTCCATTCAACATCACCGAATTAGAAACCTGCAAACCATCTACATTATCGTATTCCACATAATAGATATTTGATTTGGTAAATAGGTCGTTGCCTTTCAGGAAGTTAAACCCAAAATATAAGATTAAAAACGTGATTAGGGCCAAAAACCCAACTTTCAATTCGTTACTTTTGAACATATCGTTCTATTTTTCGATGTCTTCTTTGTATTGTTTAAACGCACGTACAATGGCATCAGCCACCTCGGCCTGTCCTTTTTCAGAGGCCAAGTATTCTTCTTCTTCCGGATTGGTCAGAAAGCCTGTTTCAACCAATACACTAGGCATAGCAGTTCGCCAAATTACTAAAAATCCGGCTTGTTTTACGCCAAAGCTCTTACGATTATATGTTTTTGCAAAATGATTTTCAACAAAAGAAGCAAATTTCACTGAATTTGCCATAAAAGCACTTTGATAATTGGCCATCATAATGTGCGAAAGTGGCGAGGTAGGGTCAAAGCCTCCATAGGTATTCTCATAATCCTTTTCTTGTAAGATTACAGAGTTTTCTCGTTTGGCAACGTTCAAGTTGCCATCTGTTTTGTGCAAACCCATCGTGTAGGTCTCCGTTCCGTAAGCCGCTTTATTGGGCGCCGCATTACAATGTACTGATATGAATAAATCGGCCTTGTTTCTATTGGCTATATTGGCACGCTCATTCAATTCAACAAAGGTGTCGGTGTCGCGCGTGTAAACAATTTTCAAATCAGGATACAAATTCTTGAGCTGCCGGCCTACTTCCAAAATAATCTTCAGCGTCACCTTCCCTTCTTGATTGCCCTTGGGTCCATGGCATCCAGGGTCCTTGCCCCCATGCCCTGCATCCAAACAAACGGTTTTCAATACATTTTTTTTCGCGGTTTTTACGGGTTCAGAAAAACTGAATGAGCCCAAAGAAACAATAACTACCCACAAAAAACTGTTTAAAATGGTACGTAACGAAAACATAAATTTTGAAATATTACCTTAAGAACCAACAATAATGTAATTTTGTATTCTTTTTTACAACAAATATACGTTTTAACCTTGAATTTACTTGAATTCAAACTTTAAATATCTCATCGTTCTATCGGCTCTGCTTGCTTTTGCGGCTTTACCCATGCAGGTAAATGCACAAAAACTTACTGTGCCCGATAGCACCCAACGAGCTGTTGCCAAAAAAGATACCTCTAAAACGGAATTAGAGACCACCGTATTTTATTCGGCCGTAGATTCGACCATCCTTGATGCAGAAAATCAAATTGTCAACCTATATGGTGGCGCGAAGGTAAAGTATGGACAAATCAGCCTAGAGGCTGATTATATTCGCCTCGATTGGGCGAAAAATGAAGTTTTTGCCAAGGGAACTTTCGACTCTACTTCCAAAAAAGAAATAGGTCTTCCCATTTTTATGCAAGGTTCCGACAAATACGATTCAAAAGAAATTCGTTATAATTTTAAAACTAAACGAGCCATCATCAAAGAAATCGTCACGCAACAAGGCGAAGGCTTCATCCATGGTTCCAATGTAAAAAAAGACGAGGAAGAAAACATGTACATTCGCAATGCGATCTACACCACTTGTAATCTTTCTCATCCGCATTTTCATATTAGGGCCCGAAAAATCAAAGTGGTAGGGCGTAAAGAAATCATCTCCGGCCCCTTCAATTTCGAGTTAAACGACATCCCCTTGCCCATTGGTTTACCCTTCGGCTTTTTCCCCTATTCGCAACCCAAAGAATCTGGAAAATCCGGTATTTTGTTCCCTACTTATGGTGAGGAACCCAACGGACGTGGCTTTTATTTGAGAGATGGAGGCTATTATTGGGCCGCTTCCGAACACATCGGCATTCGATTCACCGGACAAATCTATTCGAAAGGTGGCTGGGGTTTAGGCGCAAATTCGCAATACAATAAAAAATACCGATACAGCGGTAACTTTAATTTAGCCTACAACCGAAACTCAAATGGTGCCGAGTTCAACCCCACCTATCGAACCGACTTCGCTTTGCAATGGTCGCATAGCCCACGTTCTACAGGTAATTCATCCTTTTCGGCTTCGGTAAATTTGGTATCAAATTCTTACAACCAATTTAATACCTTTAATTCACAACAATACCTTTCCAATACCATTAGTTCGGCCATTCAATACACCAAGAATTTTGGGCAAAACCTACGCACAGGTATTTCCTTTCGTGTGAACCAAAATACCACAACGCGCATCATGGATGCAGGAACCGACTTCAACTTTGGTTTGAATCAGTTTCAGCCCTTCAAAAGAAAAAAATCGGTTCAAGACCGATTCATTGACCAATTCAGACTCGGTTTGGATTTCTCTGGTAGCATTAGTTTAAACAACCAAGTATCAGATTTATATACCCGTTACGAATTTGATGTGTATCCACGTACTTCCAACGATTTACGAGGCACTATCCAAAGGCCATTTATTCCAACATCAGCAAATCAATTACCTCCGGGTGTATTGCCTGTAAATTTAGAAACTTTGCCAAAATTGCTGGAAAAAGCCCAAACTCGTTTCAATTACAGCATACCCCTGTCGTTACCCAACATTAAAATTGGCAAATTTGTAAACCTCACACCGGGTGTATCTTGGTCGGGAAATATGTACACCCGAAGCTACAAATACACCTATATGAAGAACGATTCAACGGTACGAATCGACACCATAGGTGGTTTACCAAAATTCAGCCAACAAATTTCCTTTTCTGCCAGCATGAACACCCGTTTATACGGTACAGTTCGATTTAAAAAAGGTCGCCTCGAAGGACTTCGCCATACCATGGCACCTAACATTAGCTTAAGTTATACCCCCGACTATTCTGACCCATCTTATGGTTTTTTCCAAGATGTTCGAATTAACAATAGAAAATTCATCAATGCCGATGGCATTGAACAAATTGGTGACATCCGTCGCATCAGCAACTTTGACCCCCGCATTCTAAGCTATGGTGGCGCCACGGGAGCTATTAGTTTTGGTATTCAAAACACCTTGGAGGCAAAGCTGAAATCGAAATCTGATACAGCCGCTAAACAAAGTGAGAAAATTACGTTGATTGATAATTTTGGCATCAATGGAAGCTATAACCTGTTGGCAAAAGAATTCCCACTTTCTAATTTAGGTTTTAATGCTGCATCTAGAGTTCAAAAATTTGATATCAACATTGGTGGCTCACTAGATCCTTATTTGTACGTTCCCGACCAATTCTTTCCTCAGGTAGGCCGTAGAACACCCGATTTAATGATAAAACTTGGCGAAGGTTTGGCGCGTCTTCAAACGTTCAATCTTTCCATTGGTCGAAAATTTAGCCCAAAAGGTACCGACAAACCAAAATCGAGTACCTTTGGAAGTCAAGCCCAATTGAATCAAATCAATAGAAATTTAGAAGATTATGTAGATTGGAATATTCCATGGACGTTCTCGTTCAGCTACCAATATAGTATGTTCAGAACAGGTTTGGCCACTCCACAAGAAATCAGTGGACTTACCTTTCAATCAGATATTAGTCTATCAGAAAAATGGAAAGTTTCTGTGAATTCTGGTTATGATTTCAAATTCAAGGGCTTAACCTACACCACGTTATCTGTTCATCGTGACCTCCATTGTTGGGAAATGAATTTCAATTGGACCCCAATTGCGAGTCCATTTTACGGACGTGCAAGTAACTACTCTTTCGATTTACGCGTAAAGAGTTCGTTGTTACAAGACCTGAAAATTTCTAGAAGAAGAAGTTTCTACGATAGGGGTGGGTTCTAATTATTTCAGAACATCCTTAAATTGCTTAAGAAACTTATCCATTTTAGGTTTAATCACCACTTGACAATAAGGTTGTTCCCCATTCTCTTGAAAGTAATTTTGGTGATAATCTTCCGCCTTGTAGAATGCTGAAGCTTCCGCTATTTCAGTAACGATTGGGTTTGGAAATACCTTTTGTGCATTCAATTTATCTTTCCAAGCAGTTGCTTTCTCTTTTTGTTCAGCCGTATGATAAAAAACTGCCGAACGATATTGTGTGCCTACATCAGCACCCTGGCGGTTCAAGGTAGTTGGGTCGTGAGTTTGCCAGAAAATCTCTAATAGTTTATCGAAAGAAACAATTTTAGGGTTATACACCAATTGACAAACCTCTGCATGGCCCGTAAGTCCGCTACATACCTCACGATATGTTGGGTTTTTTAATTTTCCGCCCATATAGCCCGAGGTAACTGATTCTACCCCTTTTACTTGTTGAAAAACGGCTTCAACACACCAAAAACAACCTGCACCGAACGTTATCGTATCCATTTTTGCTACCTGTTTAAATTGTACGTTTTCAGAAGATTTTACCTTGTTACCACAAGAAATTCCTAGAAATAAGACAAACAAAAGTCCGCCCCAAAAAGTTTTTCCAAAAAGAAAAGTTAATTTTGCCATCTGTTTTGCTGATAAGGTAAAATACCAGACAAAGATAAAAGAATAACCCAATTAGAAATATGCTTAGCCATTGGAAAAATTATTTATCAAACGCGAAGTTTAGAATTTATTTTATTACTGCTCTTCTATATTTTTCAATTTTCCCTTGGAAAGCAGATGATTTTTTTCAATTCATTCAGAAAAGGGAAGGCCTAACCTTAAATGATTGGGTTTTAAACAGCTTACCTGCACAAAATAACTCTTATTTAATTTTCGGAATTATTTATATTTCTGTGATTTATTTGATTTTTCAATTGTTGAAAGACCCCTACCGATTTACCTGGTTTGCTTGGGCATTCAATATTGAAACAACTTTCCGCTTCATTTGTATTTATTTTATTCCCTTAAATCCACCTGTTAATTTGGTGGAATTAAACGACCCCCTTGCAGAAATTTTCATCTATGGAGAGAATCTGGCCATTACAAAAGATTTATTCTTTTCAGGCCACACAGCTACTATGTTGTTTGTTTGCTATTTTTTGGTAAAACCAACCGAGAGAATTATTGCAGGTTTGTTCACATTGGTGTTAATCGTCTTATTATTACTCCAACATATTCATTACAGCATAGATATATTAGGCGCATTTTTCTTCACGCTCCTATCTATCCAACTAGCCAAAAAATTACTGCTTAAACTTAACTGATTCCTTGTCTAATTTCTCGTAAACCGAATTATTTGATAAGTATTCTGGTATAATCTCCTTGATCTTTGCCACCAAGTGAGTATTATGACCATATTCTAGAATAGTTTGAACATCATTCAATTGAACTTCCATGTAGGCGAAACTTGGCGTATTTACCTTCGCAATTAATATTTTCGGGTGGTAGGTCGGAAGAGTATTCTCATTATTATTCAATAGTTCCTCGTAAAGTTTCTCTCCTGGGCGTAAACCTGAAAAATGAAGCTTAATATCTTTGTCTACCTGATAACCACTTAAAGTAATCATTTTTTTAGCCAAATCAATAATTTTAACCGGTTCCCCCATGTCGAAGACAAATACTTCTCCACCGTTGCCCATCATGGCTGCTTCAAGTACCAACTCGCAGGCTTCTGGGATAGTCATAAAGTATCTAGTGATTTCTGGATGAGTAACCGTGACCGGACCGCCCCTCTCTATTTGTTTTTTAAACAATGGAATAACCGAACCATTGGAGCCAAGTACGTTTCCGAATCGTGTTGAAATAAATTGGGTTTTCACCCCTTCCAACTGATTCATAGATTGCGTATACATTTCTGCTAACCGCTTGGTAGCACCCATTACATTGGTTGGGTTCACTGCCTTGTCGGTTGAAACCATTACAAACTTTTGAACCTCATTATCCACCGATAAATCGGCCATCATTCTAGTCCCTAAAACATTTACTTTGATGGCCTCATAAGGATTATTTTCCATCAGTGGCACATGCTTGTAAGCAGCAGCATGGAATACAATATTTGGTTTATGTTTTTTGAAAATTACAGCCAAGCGATTTCGGTCTGTTACACTTGCCACCACATAAATTAGTTGTACGTTTTGAGGCAATTTATCCTTTAATTCAAACTCAAGGTCATAAATACCTGTTTCCGACTGGTCGAGGAGGATTAATTTACTAGGCAAGTAATTGATTAACTGTCTGGCAAGTTCACTACCAATACTTCCTGCGGCCCCAGTAACCATGATGGTTTTACCATTAATTTCCTGTGAAAGAGTAGAATTATTCATTTGAATAATTTCCCTACCTAACAAATCTTCGATTTTTACATTGATGATTTGATTCAAATTAAACTCACCATCTACCCATTTGTTCATTGGTGGAAGACTTTTCACCACAATGCCACGCTCTAAGAATAATTCGGAAATATATTTGCGCTTTTGAACCGTAAGATTATTGACAGCAATAATTACAGATAAATTAGGGTATTCTCCGAACTTTTCAATTGCTTGTTCTAAACCATATACTTTAATTCCTTCCAAGGATTTATTAATTAAGGTGTCATTTTCATCAATAAATCCAAGAAGCTGATAGTTATTCCTTTTATCTGAGGAAATTAAATTTTTGGTCAAAATACCAGAATACCCAGCACCGAAAATAAGCACATTGGAATCAGGTAAATTATTAATTGTAAAGTATTCATAAATAGCCTTTGCAAAAATTCTTATGCCAATTAAAAAAAAGATGGAAAGAAAGAATTCAATTAAATAGAATGATAACGCATTGGCAATGAAGGCTAAAGTTTGAAAATCGTAACGGTAAGCCCAAGAAACTAAACTAGCTATTAAGCTACTTGTGAATATTGTCTTAAATATCCTTAGGGTGTCTTCTATACTTGTATGACGCACAATCCCCTCGTAGGATTTAAAAAACAAAAAAGCTATAACTCTAAGTGATAAAAGTAATACTAAATTAAATTTTAGTAGCTCAATGTTTACTTGTGAAACTTGAAAATTCCTTCTTGTAATTGCAGCTGTAAAAATACAGAATACCACTACTAGTAAGTCTATAGCAAATACAAGCCAGCGCGACAAGAAACGATTAGAGTATTTCCTTAATAAGTAATTGTTTGATTCGAGAGCCATACAAAATATAAATTTAAAAGGTGACTAGTGATTATTTCAAAGTTAGCTAATATTATAATAGCAGCATAAAAAATTTATGTTATAACATGTTTTATTACGTAATTTCATACGATTTTAACATCTCAGAAATTTCGCTTTTTTCATTCCACATCAACACATCTAAAATTGATAAAGATGGAATAAAGTTTATTAAATTTCCTTGTTTATATTTATTTAAAATAGGAGAAACAAATGCTAAATCTGCCCTCTTTTGCTTAAAATCAACTTTATTATAAAGATCTCTGCCATTTATTGCATTTATATATTGTTCAGAACCAAAATGTTTGGTTATTTCTATGAGTCGATCGGCCCTTCCCATCTCCTTAGAAACACCCAATTCCGAACTCACATAAAATTTTTTTTCTAAGCCCAAATATTGGCAGGTTAATCGCACACTTTTTTGAGCCAATTCTGAAATATTACTTGATTTATCTGAAAATACTTCTTGTACTAAGCCTAAAACATCCGATAAATAAGGTGCAGTTTTATACCCTAACTCAAGTTGCTGGATCAACTTTTGGTCAAATTTACTTTCCCACAAAACAGGTATTTCATTAATGAGCTTATTTTGGCTAGCCCCAACCAATGGAATTGTAAACTTGTAAGCTTGTTGATTTAAGATAATCTGATTTCTATTTATCCAGCCTTTTTTGATAAAATTTACATCATCATAAAAAACGAATATATCTGCTGCATGAATCAGCTGGAAATACCCAATGTAAGGGAACACATAAGGTTGCATAATGGCAACCTTTCTATTCTTTTTTTCCAAATCCTGGGGCACTTAAAGGTACAACTTGCTCCGATTTCATAATTAGCAACTGCTCTTCCGGATTACTCGTTACAAACCCAATAGCAGTTACATCCGCAATCTTTGCCACTTTTTCATAATCTTGTTGCGAAACGGTAAAGACTAATTCATAATCCTCGCCACCATTCAATGCAGCAGTAAGTGGACTAAAATTAAACTCGGTGGCAACTAAATACGTCTCGTCATCAATGGGTATGTTCTTTTCAAAAATACGAATTCCCACATTCGACTGTCTACTCAAATGAATCAATTCAGATGATAAACCATCCGAGCAATCGATCATTGAAGTTGGAACCACGCCCAAACCTCTCAATTCATGAATAATATCAAAACGCGCAGAAGGTTTCAATTGTCGCATAATAACATAGCTCTTACCTTCTAGCTCTGGTTGCATGCCTGGATTTGCCAAAAAAACCTGTTTTTCTCGCTCCAAAGCTTGTAAACCCATTATGGCTCCACCTAAATCACCCGACACACAAACAACATCATTAGGCTTAGCACCTGATCTTTTTACTAATTTATCTTCCTCTGCCTCACCAATTACAGTTACTGAAATAATTAATCCGGTTGGAGAAGCAGTGGTATCACCACCTACTAAATCTACCCCATATTCTGCACAAGCTAATTGAACTCCTTCATAAAGTGATTCGACTGCTTCAACAGAAAATCGATTACTTAAACCAATACCTAAAGTAACTTGCTTGGGAATAGCATTCATGGCAGCAATATCCGACAATGCCGCAGAAACCACCTTAAAACCTACATGAGGCAATGGGGAATAAGCTAAGTCGAAATGCACTCCTTCTTGAAACAATTCAGTACTATGAACAACTAAATGCCTCGGCTGAAATACTGCCGCGTCGTCTCCAATACCTAATTTAGATTGGTCGTTGGCTAGATTTACTGAATTTTTAATACGATCAATTAATCCAAACTCTCCTAATTCTCCTATCTCCGTTCTTTTATCCATAAATTATGGGCTCACCAATTGAAGTTTAACTTTTTTATTTGAAGCTTTTATATAGGCCGCCGATGTCTCTAAGGTCATGGCACCACTCGCGGTTGGCTTTG
>JACCDK010320869.1_pt1 | contig 10146 bp, 7 predicted proteins | sample 7445871 | NCBI WGS metagenome assembly JACCDK01 (sample SAMN15323436, study PRJNA562643) | freshwater metagenome | isolation source: river surface water | place: USA:Blue River Watershed | collected 2017-08-15
CAGTAACTGCAGGTATAGTTTCTGCAAAAGGTAGAAACATCAATATTATTGGTGAAGACGGTAGTAGAACACCTTTCCCAATTGAATCATTTATTCAAACAGATGCTGCGGTAAACAGAGGAAATAGTGGTGGAGCTTTAGTAAATACACGTGGTGAACTTGTAGGTATTAACACTGCGATTGCTTCACAAACTGGTATGTATGCAGGTTACTCATTTGCAGTACCTGTAAACCTTGTGAAAAAAGTAATGGATGATTTACTTGAATATGGTAAAGTACAAAGAGCATTTTTGGGTGTACAAATTCAAGAGGTTAATTCGGATGTTGCAAAAGAGAAAGGCCTCAAGTCAACTAGAGGTGTATTGGTTGCAAGAGTGAATGATGGTGGCGCTGCAGAATTAGCAGGTGTACAATCGGGCGATGTTATTATTTCAGTTGCTGGAGTAGATGTAAACAGTACTTCAGAATTAATGGAGCAAGTAGGTAGACACAGACCAGGTGATAAAATAGATATAAAAGTTATTAGAGAAAATAAAGATAAAAACTTAGCCGTTGTGTTAAGAGGCGAAGACAATACAACTGATTTTAAAAAGAAAGAACCTGTCAATGTAAATAATTTATTAGGTGCAGAGTTTCAAGATTTGAGTTCATCAGAAAAGAAAAATTTAAGAATAGAAAACGGTGTAAAAATTAGCTCATTGAAATCAGGCAAGATGAGTAGTGTGGGTATTCGCAGCGGATTTATTATTACACGCTTAAATAATAAAACAGTAAGTTCTGCTGAAGATGTAGACAATATTATAAACTCTTCAGAAAACAACATGATTATGATTGAAGGTGTTTACCCTCAGAACCCAAATTCTAAATACGTTTACTCGTTTAACGTTAAATAAAGATTTAAAACACAAGCAAAAAAGGAGTCGAAAATTCGACTCCTTTTTTATTTAACTATTCTACCAGATTTATAGTAATATCTTCTGTAATAACCTTCATTCAAATCACTAATAATTACACCTCTTTGAGTAGAAGCATGAACAAATTTATTATCGCCTAAATAAACACCAACGTGTGATACACCACCTCTTCTAATTCTGAAAAATACTAAATCACCTTCACGCAATTCAGATTTAGGTATCACAATGGTTTGCTTAAATATACTTCGTGAGTCTCGCTCTAATGTTTTCTTGTAAACCGATTCATATAATACATTCGTAAATGCAGAACAGTCAATACCTCGTTTAGAATTTCCACCATATCTGTATGGTGTACCTAACCATTCATAAATTTTATAATATAAATCTAAATTCGAACTAGTGTCTAATGGAAGTCCGACCCGCTGCGCATGAAACTCAAACCTCAAAGTATCTGGATCTAAAACATCTTTATCTTTCGGAATAATTGCTTCGTCAATAGGCATTGACTTTAATTTCTTCTGCTTTTTACGAGAGAACTGGGCATTTGCATCTGCAAAAGCCAACAATATTATAATTAAACACAATAATCTCCTCATACATCCGAAAATAGCCCCTAAAATAAGAAATCTTCTAAATATGCCTCATTTTACTTAGTGTACTTTGTACAATTATTCATATTATTGTATACTTAAATAAAATAGCATTGAAATACAGCGAATTAAAATCTACGCTTTACAAACAATAGATTTAATATTTTGTATTTTATTGATAGATTTGCGATTCATTTGATCAAAATAAAAAATATGGCGATTAAGATTACTAAAGAGACTTATTTGAACTGGTACGAGTCAATGCAATTGATGCGTAAATTCGAGGAACGTGCTGGTCAATTATATGGGCAACAAAAGATTAGAGGTTTTTGCCATTTATATATAGGGCAAGAAGCGGTAGTAGCTGGGGCTATGTCGGTATTAAGACATGAAGACGGCATGATTACAGCTTATAGAGATCACGCTCATGCAATAGCTAAAGGAATTTCTGCAAATGCAGTAATGGCTGAATTATATGGTAAGGTTACTGGATGCTCAAAAGGTAAAGGTGGCTCAATGCACATGTTCTCAGCTGAACATAATTTTTATGGTGGTCACGGTATCGTAGGCGGACAAATTCCATTGGGTGCAGGAATTGCATTTGCTGAGCAGTATAAGGGTACAGATAATGTTTGTGTTTGTTATATGGGAGATGGTGCAGTTCGTCAGGGTGCATTAAATGAAACATTTAACATGGCAATGTTATGGAAGTTACCTGTAATTTTCATTTGTGAGAACAATGGTTATGCGATGGGCACTTCGGTATCACGTACAACTAATTTAACTGATATTTACAAAATCGGATTAGGTTTCGATATGCCATCGGCACCAGTTGATGGTATGAGTTGTGAAGCAGTTCACCAAGCGATGGATGAAGCGGTTGATAGAGCGAGACGTGGCGACGGACCAACATTTTTAGAAATAAAAACATACCGTTTCAAAGGTCACTCAATGTCTGACCCTGCTAAATACAGAACAAAAGACGAAGTAGAAGAATACAAATCAAAAGATCCGATTGAGCAAGTGAAAGCTACCATCCTTAAGAAGAAATATGCTGATGAAGCTTGGTTAGAATCTGTAGATCAAAAGATAAAAGATATTGTAGAGGCATCAGTAGTATTCGCTGAAGAATCACCTTACCCAGATGCATCAGAATTATACACTGATGTGTATGTGCAGAGTGATTATCCATACATTATGGACTAATTTGATTATTTTAAAATAATATAAATTTTAAATTATGGCTGAAGTAGTAAGAATGCCGAAAATGAGCGATACCATGACTGAAGGGGTATTAGCTAAATGGCATAAAAAAGTTGGTGACAAAGTGAAGTCAGGTGATTTAGTAGCAGAGGTTGAAACTGACAAAGCAACAATGGATTTTGAATCTTTTCAAGAAGGTACCATTTTATATATCGGTGTTGAAGAAGGTAAGGCTGTGCCTGTTGATACAATCATCGCAATCTTAGGTAAAGAAGGTGAAGATTATAAATCATTATTAACAGAAGCACCTGCTGCAAGTAATACTGAAACTAAAAAAGAAGAAGCAGTTGCAGCACCTGCTGCGGCAGCAACGCCAGCAGTGGTGAATGTTGAAACTACTTCTAACGATAGCAGAGTAAAAGCATCTCCATTAGCTAAGAAATTAGCAGAAGAAAAAGGTATCGACTTAAGTCAAGTAAAAGGTTCTGCTGAAAATGGTAGAATTATTAAGAAGGATGTTGAAAGCTTTACACCTTCGAGCGCAGCAAGCACAAGCAAGTCTGCGAATATTACAATACCGACATTCATCGGACAAGAAAAATATACAGAGGTACCAGTTTCGCAAATGCGTAAAACTATTGCGAAGCGTTTATCAGAAAGTAAATTCACTGCACCTCACTTCTATTTGAAAATGACAGTTGATATGTCAGCTGCAATGGATGCAAGAGTGAAGATGAATGAAATGGCACCAGTTAAAATTTCATTCAACGATATCGTTTTAAAAGCAGTAGCTGTTGCATTGAAGCAACATCCGAAGGTAAACTCATCGTGGTTAGGTGATAAAATTCGTTACAACGAACATGTAAACATTGGTGTTGCAGTTGCAGTTGATGAAGGTTTATTAGTACCAGTGGTGCGTTTCGCTGATGGCAAATCGTTAACACATATTTCTGCAGAAGTAAAAGACTTCGCACAAAAAGCAAAAGATAAAAAATTACAACCTAGCGATTGGGAAGGTTCAACATTTACCATCTCTAATTTAGGTATGTTCGGCATCGACGAGTTCACTGCAATTATAAATCCGCCTGACGCTTGTATCTTAGCCGTTGGTGGTATTCAATCAGTACCAGTTGTAAAAAACAATCAAGTAGTACCAGGTAACATTATGAAGTTAACTTTATCATGCGACCATAGAGTAGTTGATGGTGCAACAGGGGCGGCGTTTTTACAGACGTTGAAGGCGTTGTTAGAAGAACCTGTTCGTTTGTTGATATAAGAAGGCAGAGGCGCAGAGGTTCACGCAGAGACGCAGAGAAAATATTACGCAGAGAAGGCGAAGAAAGCTTTCTGAAAGCGAGATATAAAATAAAGAAGGCAGAGCTATTAAACTCTGCCTTCTTCCTTTAGTAGGAATTTAAATTTTTCAAAGAGAAAATTACCTCTATAAAATATAAAACCTTTAAAAATCAGAATTAAATCTCTGCCTTCTCTGCGTAATATTTTCTCTGCGTCTCTGCGTGAACCTCTGCGTCTTTGCCTCCTCTCAAGCCGTCCCCAACTCCTGCACCGCAATATACGCCATCAACCCACCCGAATACTTCAACGCATTCTCATCTATATCAAAATTGGGTGTGTGTACAGATGCAGTAATTCCTTTTTCTTTGTTGCCAGTACCTAATCTGTAAAAGGTTGCAGGCATTACTTGTGAGTAGAATGCAAAATCTTCTGCTGCCATCCATATATCTAAATCAACAACATTCTCGGCACCTAAATATTCAATCGCTGCTGACTTTGCGTTTGCAGTTACTGTTTCATCGTTCACTAAAAAAGGGTAACCTTTTCTAATTTCAAATTCAATTTTTGCACCCATACTTTCTACTAAGCCTGTTGCAATTTTAGTCATATGTTCATGCGCTTTCGCTCTCCACTCTTCATCGAGTGTTCTGAATGTGCCTTCAATGTTTACTTCATTCGGAATTACATTTGTAGCACCGTTTGCAATAAATTTCCCAAACGATAATACGGATGGTAGTTTCGGGTCAGCATTTCTACTTACCACTTGTTGCAATGCAACTATCATGTGAGATGCAATTAAAACCGGATCAATATTTAAATGTGGCATCGCTCCATGTCCGCCTTTACCAATCACTTTTATATACAACTCATCAGTACTCGCCATGTATTTACCAGAACGAAATCCGACTTTGCCACATTCAATCAATGGCATCACATGTTGCCCTACAATGCTTGCTGGGCGAGGGTTTTCGAGTGCACCCTCTTTTATCATTATACTTGCACCACCTGGTAATTTTTCTTCTGCTGGTTGAAAAATCCCTTTAATGGTACCTTCAAAATTATCTTTTAATTCATTTAAAATTTTTAATGCAGTGAGTAACGATGATGTATGCACATCATGTCCGCATGCATGCATCACCCCCGCATTTTGTGATTTATAAGAAACATCATTCGTTTCTTGAATAGGTAATGCATCAATATCTGCACGTAAGGCAACAGTTTTTTTATCAGCATTTTTGCCTTTCACTAAAGCTACAATACCAGTTTTTGCTTTCACTTCAAAGGGTATACCCATTTTAGTTAATTGCTCTTGTATGTACTTTGAAGTTTCAAATTCTTGAAATGAAAGTTCGGGATTTGCGTGAATATGATGACGATGTTTTTGAGTTTCGTCAAAATATTTTTCACTTAAATTTTTTATTTGATCGAGTAACATAATTTTCAATTAACGAGTGCCGTATTGATCTATTAAATAAATTAATGCCGCCATTGATGCTGCACCTAATTCTAATTCTCTTTTATTCACTGATTCAAAAACATCTGTTTCTGCATGGTGAACATCAAAGTAACGTTGTGAGTCTGGTCTGTAACCTATTAAAGTAACACCGCCTAATTTCTTCAGCGGACCAATATCTGCACCGCTACCACCTTTATTAATTTGATTTAAATCGTATGGTGCTAATAAGTTCGACCACGATTTAATTTTACTAATGCTTGCATCTTCAGCATCAATATCAAATCCGCGTGGCGTAAATCCGCCTGCATCAGATTCAACTGCTGCCAAATGTTTTTCTTTTAATCTCTCTGCCTCTTCTAAATATTTCATTCCACCACGCAATCCGTTTTCTTCATTCATAAACATCACTGCACGAATAGTACGCTTAGGTTTATAATTTAATTTTTTAAAGATACGCAATACCTCTGTTGATTGCACACATCCTGCCCCATCATCATGCGCCCCTTCACCTAAATCCCAAGAATCTAAATGTCCGCCAACCGTTATAATCTCATCAGGGAATTCAGAACCTTTCAATTCACCGATCACATTATATGAAAGCACATCGGGTAAAGTTTCGCAATTAAACTGAACAAACATTTTAGCATTCCCTTTTTTAATAGCGGCACTTAATAGATCAGCATCTTTAGTAGAGATTGCAGCAGCCGGAATTTTATTTACACCCTCTTCATATCGCATAGCACCTGTATGAGGGTGCTCATCATTTTTCAATGACATAGAACGTGTCACACTTGCTACTGCACCGTACTTCGCTGCTTTGCTAGCACCATTGCCTCTTTGATTCACCGCACCACCATAAGCTCTAAAAGTAGTAACATGTTTAGGCTCCATAGGTCTGTTGAAGAAAACTATTTTCCCTTTAATTTTTGCTTCACCTAATTTATCGAGTTCTTCAAAATTTTGCACTTCAATAACTTCAGCGGTAATACCTTTTACCGGAGTAGCAACAGATCCGCCTAATGCGCAAATTTTAACTTGAATTTTTTTATCAGAAATTACACTCGCTTTTGCATCACCAATTCTTCTCCAATGAGGCACCATTACTTCTTGTAAATACACACGATCGAAGCCATATGACTTCATCACCTGCTCCATATAAGTAACCGATTTCGCTGCATTTTCAGAACCACTCAGTCTAGGGCCAATGTCTTTGCATAAAGATCTTAGAACATTATAACAATCAGAATTGGTCAATGCCTGATCATAAATCGAACGAATAAAAGTAGAGTCAGATTTTTGCTGCGCAAAAATTGCCTGACCATTAAGAATCAAAAGGCTTAAAAAAATTATTACTCTCATGATTGAAATTAATAATTTTTTTCATCCTTTTTCTTTTTTCTTCATCCTTTTTAATTTTTTAACAAAAAAAGCTATAGGCATTAATGCTACAACATAAATTGAGCAACGGCTTGTAGAGATTGCTTTCTATTAATCTAATCACACATTTTTTGTTTAAAAATTAAAAAGATGGTAATGATTTCGGGCGTGGTAAAGGATAGAATTTTTAAACTTTTGCAAAAATTTCAATCATCGCTTCCCCTAAAAAATATCACTAATATTTTAAATTTTTCGAATGAAAAGGTGTGATAATTTGATTAGAAATTAATAACTACAAGCAGTTGCACTATATAATTTATAGCATTACAGTCCATAGCTTTTTCATTCGAAAAATTTAAAATATGAAAAATAATTTCACAAGAAAAATCAAGAAAATTAAAGAAAAGAAGAAATCAGAAGAGATAGTATTACAATACTATCTCTTCTGATTTAGAGTTAAAGAATTTATACTGTAAATACTGAATATTATTATCAGTATTTATCTTAATCCATTTGTTGTATTTGAAGAACCATCTCACTTGTTTAGATATTAAACCTTTTTTCAAGTAAGCTTCAATGAATGGATGAACAGTTAAAGTAACACCCGATTCGTTTTGTTCATTTAAGATGTAGTTCATATTATTTTCGATATCATCGAGTAAGATGATACTTGCGCGAATTTCACCGGTGCCACCACAGCTCGGACATTTCTCTACAGTAACGATGTTCATCTCAGGGCGAACACGTTGACGAGTGATTTGTACTAGACCGAATTTACTAGGTGGAAGTATTGTATGTTTTGCACGATCTTCTAACATCAATTCTTTTAAGTGATCGAAAAGAATTTTCTTGTTAGTCGCTTTATGCATATCAATAAAATCAACAACGATGATGCCGCCCATATCTCGTAATCTTAATTGACGAGCTATTTCTTTAGCAGCTTCCATATTTACTTGCAGCGCATTTTCTTCTTGGTTAACATCCGTAGTATTTCTATTACCACTATTAACGTCGATTACATGCAATGCTTCAGTGTGCTCAATGATTAAATAAGCTCCACCAGGTAAGTTTACAGTTTTGCCGAACAAGCCTTTAATTTGTCGTTCAATACCAAAGTGCTCGAAAATTTGTTCTTTGCCTTTGTAGTGTTTTACGATTTTATCTTGTTCAGGTGCTATTTGATGGATGTACGATTTAATGTCTTCGTAAATCTCATTACTATCAACATGTATATGGTTAAACGAGGCGTTCAACATATCACGAAGAATAGTAGAGGTCTTATCCATTTCACCTAAAATTCTTTTTGATGGTTCGGTAGTAGCAAGCTTTGCAGTAAATGCTTCCCATCGAGCAACCAATTCATTTAGGTCATTATGTAATTCAGCTACGCCTTTGCCTTCTGAAACAGTACGAATAATAACGCCGAAGTTTTTAGGCTTCACGCTTTCGATAATTTTTTTCAGACGGTTTCTTTCTGCAGCAGTTTTGATTTTTTTAGAAACAGATATAGCATCAGAGAAAGGTACTAATACCACGTATCTGCCGGCCATAGAAATTTCAGAGCTCAAACGCGGACCTTTAGAAGAGATAGGTTCTTTTGCGATTTGAACAGGTATAATTAAATTCTTACCTAATACTTCAGTAATTTTTCCGCTTTTATTAATGTCGTCTTCAATTCTAAAATCTTCTAGTTTGATGACTTCATTTCTGGGTGCAGTTCTAACCCTTTTGGTGTACTTCAGAAGTGTCTGTACTTGATTTCCCAAGTCGAGATAATGCAAAAATGCATCTTTTTCATATCCAACATCCACGAATGCAGCGTTCAAGCCAGGCATAATCTTTTTGATTCTACCTAAATAGATATCACCTACCGAATAACTATTATTAGTTTTTTCGTGATGTAGCTCTATCAATTGCCTGTCTTGCATCAATGCCAGCACCACACCTGTGGGCGTTGCATTAATAACCAGTTCTTTATTCAATTTTCAATTTCTTTTTTGCTCACAAGAAACCGTGCCAACAGAAAATAACAAGTCTTGCACGATTCGCATAGCGGTCGTGCAAGTGTTGTTTATAAAGAAATAATCAAATTATTTCTTCTTATGTCTATTCTTTCTTAAACGCTTTTTACGTTTGTGAGTAGCCATCTTATGTCTTTTTCTTTTCTTACCGCTTGGCATGAGTTCAATGTTTAAAGTGATACAATTATTTTTCTAATGTCTTTATATATGTATCGATACCATCAATAATTTGAGGGTCGATTACGTATTCTTTTGCTTTCGTTAATGCTTTGATCGCCGATGCTTTATCACCTTTTTGTTCGTGAGCTTCTGCTAACATTGCATAACTTTCTGCGCTTGGCTTCTTCTTAACAACTGTCTCAAAACGAGCAATTGCCTTATCGTATTGGCCCGAACGCATTGAGAACATTCCTAAATTTAAATTAGCATTGATGTTCTCTGGGTCTTCTTTAACAACTTCCAATAACAATTGAATACCTTGCATTGGATTTTCTGATGCATCTACATAACAAGTACCCATACCTGTTTTTGCATCTAAATTTTTCGAATCTATGTCCAAAGCTTGTTGATATGCTCCTTTAGCTTTCTCAACTAACAATGGTGTAGTCGTACTATCGTTGTTATTTCTATATGCATCTCTAAATGCATCGCCTGCTTTAACAAACAATTCAATGCTCTTAGAACTTTCTGCTTCTTGTAAGAAGTAAAATCCAGAAACACTGAATTGTTTATAAGCAAAATAAGCATCTGCTAATTCTAAAATCGCTTCAGTTTTTGCAGCGCCTTCAGCCTTATCGGCTTTCATCTCTAATGATCGAATCTTTGCTTTTGCATCTCCAGGTACACTTTGTAAAGCCATCGATTTAAGCTTATCGAAGTCTAATGCCGCAGCACTTGTCTCCGTTTTCGCTTTCTCGCCAGCCTTAGATGTATTAGGCATCTTGATATCTAATGATAGTAATCCTACTATCAATAATAACGATGCAGCAATTAATACAACTTGTAACTTAGAGAGTTTTAGCATGATTATTTCTCTTCAACAACTTTAATTTTCGAAGAATTTTTTACTTTCTCTACGAATGTTTTCGCAGGTTTGAAGCTTGGAACAAAATGTTCAGGGATAATTATGGCTGTGTTTTTAGAGATATTTCTCGCCGTTTTCTTAGCTCTTTTCTTTACGATAAAAGAACCAAAACCCCTAACATAAACATTCTCGCCTTCTGTTAATGATCCTTTGATCACTTTGAAGAACGACTCAACTGTTTCTTGTACATCTACTTTCTCAATTC
>JACCDK011096221.1_pt1 | contig 10139 bp, 9 predicted proteins | sample 7445871 | NCBI WGS metagenome assembly JACCDK01 (sample SAMN15323436, study PRJNA562643) | freshwater metagenome | isolation source: river surface water | place: USA:Blue River Watershed | collected 2017-08-15
TCTCGATTCCAATCTTGACCCTGGTGGATGTGCCCGGTTACCTACCCGGCACCGACCAGGAGTGGGCCGGTGTGATTCGCCGTGGCGCCAAATTGCTCTACGCCTACGCGGAGGCAACCGTTCCACTGGTAACCGTGATCACCCGCAAGGCCTACGGCGGTGCATACATCGTGATGGGCTCTAAGCAGCTTGGTGCCGATATCAACCTGGCCTGGCCAACCGCTGAAATCGCAGTGATGGGCGGTCAGGGTGCCGTGAACATTTTGTTCCGCGACAAGATTCGCGAGGCGGAGGAGAAGGGCATGGATATCGCCAAGGTGCGCGACCAACTGGCAAAGGAATACACCTACAACGTCGCAAGCCCGTTCCTCGCGGCAGAACGTGGGGAGCTCGATGGCATCATCGAACCGGCCGCCACCAGAACCGCCGTAATTCGCTCACTTAGAGCACTGAAGACCAAGCGAGCCAGCTTGCCTCCGAAAAAGCACGGAAACATTCCGCTGTAATGAAGCAGTATTCCGAAGAAGAGATCCAGCAGCTGCTGTCGATCAAAGGTGGCGACGCCGAAGAACAGGCGGCAGCACTCGCAGTGGTAACTGCAGCCATCATCGAATCGCGCCGTTTGGGAAGAATTGCGATTCGAAAGCCAGGCTCGTCATGGCATCGCAACCAAGGTATTTTGCGCGGTGAGTTGTCATCGAACTGGCACTCCTCAGCCAAGCCAGGTCTCTAGCCTGTCCCCCAAAGTGGTTAGTAACATTCCAGTTACTTCCGCTGCGGGAACATTCAAGGTTCGCTGAAATAAGAACGTCTCTGTTATGGCTTCAAAGGGTGCTCAGAGATTGTGCAGAGCACAGGGGAAGTGAATGGGCGGAATCCTAGGATCCGCCCATCATTTTTTTAAAGCCTGATAAACAAATCCGGTGCCTGAGCACCCGGAGTTGATGCCGTGATCGTCACCACCCAGTTCTCATCAGCTACTGAACGAAGCACTAGCTTTCCGGATTGGACTGTTGCGACGTGGCTGGCGACCTCACCAAGAATGCGATTACGCTCAGATTCTGAGAATTGCTCTAGGCCGCCATCGTCTAAAACCTGAACTTCAACCCCGCGGGCACGAGCAAGTGCTATTTCGTGTAGCAACTCTGGTAAATCAAAATGACGCCCACGAATCTGGTCTCGAAGCATGGCTTCCAGGGCGAGAGCTTGTGCGCGATCGGACTGACTGAGCTGTCCCTGGACGCTTTCAATTTTGTTGAGAAACGGAAGCGCGTCACCGAGGGCTTTTTCAACTCTGAGTTTTCGCTCTGTTCTGGCGGCTGACTTGGCTGCCGTTGCCGCGGCGGTAGCCAGCGCTTGCTCGCGGAAATCTGAGGCAGCCTTCGCCGTGGATGCGAGCGTTATAGCTGAGGCGTGGGCGGCCGCCACCAACATAACTGCGCCAAAGATGCCCGCTCGGAAAAGTTGGTCGATGCCACCCCAGAGCAAGACCTCCGAGATCATTACCAACAGACCGACCCAGGCCATCACCTTGTGTTGTCGCAAAGCGATGATTGCCATCAAAGTCGCAATGCCCGCAACGTGCCAGGTCGAGTGATTGTCTCCGTGATTTGCAGACACCGAACCTGCCATAAAGAGTGAAATCAACATTGCAGAAACCAAGCTGAAGGCCGCTTTGGAGTTCTTCAGCCTAAGGCCTGGGCGGTCTGCCATCGAGGTGACCAAAGCGGCAAGGTAAAGCGAAATAGCGACCGCCACGAACTCTGGATTCTGGTAGTGATTGAAGTTCACCGCTCCCAAGATGGCGTGGTAGAGCCCGAAGGCCATGGCAAAAATGGTTATCGCAATGCGTGGGAGTTTGATCACCTGGACCACCGCAGTTCAACAATCGTGCCCTGGCCTAGCTCACTGAAAATCTTGGCTGAGCCGCCAACCGATTCGATGCGGGCTTGGATTGAGGTGCGAATTCCTAGCCGATCTTTTGGCAAGCGCTCCAGATTAAAGCCCTTACCGTCATCGCTGATTTGAACCACTATGCCGGTTGCATCTGGATGGCCAAGAATTAAGCGAATTCTGGAGGCCGAAGAGTGCCTCAGCGCGTTGTCAATCGCTTGAAGCGTGGCTTCGGTAAAGCTCTGGGCGATGTCGGACGGAATCTCTTCCAAGCCCGCGGAAATGATCTCCACCGAGATGTCAGGAGAGGCGCGAAGCGCTGCCTTTCTAAGCGAGCGGTAGAGCCCGAGCGTTGTAACACCAGAACTACTCTCCTGCTCGATTGCCGCGGATTCCAAACTGGCAACCGCCTCTGCTGCCGCGATAGAAGCCGCCTGGTAGTCAGCCGGCGAGTTAGCCTTGGCGGCAACTAAAAGGGTGTTCAGCACTCGGTCATGGACTAGGGCATCGATGCGCTGACGTTCTCGCTCGGTCGCATCGATTTGGGCCTGCTCGACAGCCTTTGCAATTGCTATTGAGTTTGCCTCGTCCGCTCGCCTCGCACCCTCTCGAGTGAGTCGCACCAATGACGAAACTGTGCCACCCAGCAAAAAGACATAAATCGAATCCTGCAGCGCTAGATCCCAGTCTCCCGAGCCGCCGTAGATTGAGGTGTCAAGGAGATACCAGCTGGTGGAGGCCACCACCAAGTAAACCCAGCCGAGCCAGCGAGGGTTCACTATCCCCATGGAGATGGTTGCCGTGCCAACCAGCCACCAAACCCAGGCCTGGAAGCCCTCCGGCAAGGCGGTTGGATCAACTACCAGTGACGGCCAGCGCACCATCGCAATTAAAACCGTGGCTCCGTGGACGTAGGGCCACAAACCAAGATTGCCCCTGCGCCAAGAACGAATCACCATTCCAACAATTGGTACGGTCACATAGGTTGCCACCCAAGCTTTGCCCAGCCCGAGGTATTGAGCCTGAAACACCACATTTAGAATCACCTCGACGTGCAGCACAGCCAAAACTGACGAATAAATTCGGCTGAACATTGTTTCCAGCCGAACGCTGGCTGCCGAAGCGAGCTTTGGCTTTGACACCTAGAGCAACTCGCCCTGCAAGATGCCGTCCTCGACCGCTCGGCGGAACAGGTCCACCTTGGTCGCCGCCTCTCGGCCTAGTTTCGCGTATTTCACTCTTACGCGGTCGATGTGTTCTTTGGCGCTGGAAGGCTTGATCTGGAGTTGATATGCCACCTGTTTCAAGCTCATTCCGGAGGCATAAAGCGATAGCACTTCGCGCTCGCGATCGGAAAGCTTGACCTCTTTGAAAGGTCTATCCGCATCGATCAAAGCGCTGGTTTCGGCATTGTTGATGATGATGCCCTGGGCCGCCAGCGAAATTGCCTCAACGAGAGTTGCCATCGGCCGTGACTTAGAAACGATTGCGGTTGCCCCAGCCCTAAGAGCGGTGCGCATCAGCGGCGGCTTGTCGGCGATGCTGTAGATAAGGACAGCGGGGCCCGATTCGACCAAGCGCTCGATGTTGTCTTGAACCAAGGAACCGTCGGCCAAGGAAAGGTCTGCAATTACCACCGCGCAGTCTTTTTCTGATATTTGAACCAGAAGGTCGTCTACCGTAGGGGCGGAACCGACCAGCTCAAAGCCGTTTTCTTGGCAGGTGCCTGCGAACCCCAGTCGGACTGCCTCGTGATCGTCAACGATCGCAACTTTTACCATTTCCATACCCCTCTAGGCTAACCAAGAGTTAGAGCGGCAACCGCCTCAAAGTGGTGCGTGTGCGGGAAGATATCTAACGATTTCAGGTTCGAAAGCTGATACCCGGCCTTAGTGAGTGAACCTAGGTCACGAGCCAATGCCACGGGATCACACGCCACGTAAATGATGTTTCTCGGGCGTAGTTTGACCAGCTGATCGATTACCTTGCCGGCGGCTCCCGAGCGAGGCGGATCAAGCACTACCGTGTCAAAGCTGCCAGGTTTGCTGCTTGCGATTCGCAAGTACTGCAGCACATCTGACTTTTCGAATTTCAGGTTGCTCAGGTCAATCGCTGACTTGGTGCCATCGGCTACCGCCTGCTTGTTGTTCTCAACCGCCGTAAAGGAAGTCGAGTTGTACTTAGCAGCCATGGTGGCGGCGAATAGACCAGCTCCGGCATAGAGATCGAGTGCCGGCTTGCCAGCATCAAACTCCAACACTTCTGCCGCCTCAAAGACCGCCTTGGTAAGCACATTGGCAGCCTCTTTGTGGACCTGCCAAAACGCACCGGAACTCAATCTGAAGGTTCGGCCGGCAGCCCTTTCTACCAGGCGCTCGGAACCGTTTAGTTTGCCATCGACCATCCATTGCAGATCCCCCGTGGAACTGGCGGCAATGGAGATCTTCTTCACGCCATTCCAGTTCTTGAGCTGAAGTCCCAGCTCTTCGATCTCGGTCACCGCTAGCGGGAGGGTGGGGCTGAATACCGCCTCATTGCTTCGTGGTCGCATCGGTCCCGCGGTGCCAGAAGCATCAACGTTTAGCTGGACTCGGGTGCGGTAGTGCAGGCCATCTGTTTCCTGCGGGCAAGCTTCTACGGCAGTCTTAAGGTCGATACCTGCCATACGCTGGAGGGCTTCTTCTAGAACCTGAGCTTTCAGCTCACGCTGGTGTTCGAGTTTTATGTGGCCGAACTCGGCACCCCCGGCTCCCTCGCGGGCAGCCTTCCAGAAGTGTGGCTGACGGTGATCAGAAGCCTCGACCACATTTGTGACAGTGGCTCTTAGAAACTTTCCCGCATCCTCGGTGATTTCAACATCAACAACCTCGCCATCAATAGCGCCGGAAACGAAGATGACTCGCCCCTCATGGCGGGCTACAAAAACTCCACCGTGGGCAACTTTTTCAATTTTGACTCGAAGATTCACTCCCACAGTGTTCCACAGCTAACCTGTCTTCCGTGACCAAATTGCTGCTTGCCTCGACATCTCCCGCACGAAAGCGTTTGCTAACCGACGCCGGCATCGTGTTTGAAACCCGCTCCCCTAGCGTTGACGAGGATGCTCTGGTGGCTGAGCAAAAGCCTGAGACCATCCAGGAGATGACCTTGCTCTTGGCGAGAGCAAAAGCCGAAGCGGTGGCCTTTGATGGACTGGTTCTGGGCTGCGATTCTGCGCTCTTGTTCGATGGCGAGATGCTCGGTAAACCACACCGCCCAGAGGTGGCGGTTGCAAGGTGGCAGAAGATGCGGGGCCAAACCGGAGTGCTTTGCTCGGGACACTGGTTGATTGACGGCAGTACCGGCCAAGCATCAGGCAAAGTCACTCAAACATCGGTGAAGTTTGCAAATCTCAGCGACGAGCAAATTCACAAGTACGTGGCCACCGGCGAGCCGTTGCAGGTGGCCGGAGCCTTCACCATTGATGGCATCGGCGGTGCATTTGTTGAGCGAATCGAGGGCGACTATCACACCGTGGTCGGGCTTTCGCTGGTTGCACTTCGGGAATTGGTGACCGAACTGGGTCATGACTACCAATCGCTATGGAGATAACCGCAACGAAACAGCGAGTTTTTTGTCGTTTGCTTATAAATTTCCGTCCCTAGAAGGCAATAAGCTTTTCGATTATGACCCAGCGCCGAATTACCAAATTACTTATTGCCAACCGAGGCGAGATTGCGGTTCGAATCATTCGAGCAGCCAAAGATGCTGGAATCCTTACCGTTGCGGTCTATGCCGATGGCGACCGTCACGCTCAGCACGTAAAGCTGGCCGATGAGGCATATGCCTTGTCCGGAGAAACTGCCGCCGAGACCTATTTGGTCTCCGACAAGCTGATAGCCGTCGCAAAGCGCTCGGGTGCAAATGCTGTTCACCCCGGCTATGGATTTTTGTCGGAGAACGCATCATTCGCTCAGGCTGTTATCGACGCTGGCTTGATCTGGATTGGACCAAAGCCAGCTTCGATTGAGCAACTTGGAGACAAGGTTTCTGCTCGAAAGGTTGCAGAATCGGTAGGCGCTCCGCTGGCCCCTGGAACCATCAACCCGGTTGAGACGGTCAAAGAAGTTGAAGACTTCGTTGCGATTCACGGCCTGCCGGTTGCTATTAAGGCTGCCTACGGCGGCGGTGGTCGCGGCATCAAGATTGTTCGCGATGCTGCCGAAATTCAAGAGCTTTTTGAATCCGCCACTCGTGAGGCCATCGCTGCCTTCGGGCGCGGTGAATGCTTTATCGAGAAATACCTGGACAAGCCTCGTCACGTTGAGACGCAGTGTCTGGCCGACAAGCACGGCAACGTGGTTGTGGTGTCAACCCGTGACTGCTCGCTGCAGCGTCGCCACCAGAAATTGGTTGAGGAGGCGCCTGCGCCATTCCTAAGTGCCGAGCAAGAGGCCAGACTTTACGAATCTTCCAAGGCAATCCTCAAGGCGGTTGGCTATGAGGGTGCGGGAACTTGTGAGTTCTTGGTTGCCCAGGACGGCACAATCTCGTTCCTCGAGGTCAACACCCGTCTGCAGGTGGAGCACCCGGTCTCCGAGGAGGTCACCGGTCTTGACCTAGTTCGTGAGCAGTTCCGCATCGCAGAAGGTGGAGTGCTGGACTATCCAGACCCAAAGGTTTCCGGTCACAGCTTTGAATTCCGCATCAATGGCGAGGACCCAGGTCGCGGCTTCTTGCCAGCTCCTGGTGCAATTCACCAGTTCATCGCCCCCAGCGGACCTGGCGTTCGGGTCGATGCCGGTGTGGTGTCGGGAGATGTAGTCTCTGGAAACTTCGACTCGATGGTCGCCAAGCTAATTGTCACCGGATCAACTCGGGCCGAAGCGCTGCAACGCTCCAGAAGAGCACTGGAAGAAATGCAGGTTCACGGCCTACCGACCGTTTTGCCATTCCACAGAGCCATTGTGAATGATCCGGCTTTCACCGCCGAAAACGGCAAATTTGGCGTCTACACCCGCTGGATCGAAACCGAGTGGGACAACACCATCGAACCTTGGTCTGGGCAGCCTGAAGAACTGCCTGATGCGGAGGCTCGCCACGACATTGTGGTTGAGGTGGCTGGTAAACGCCTTGAGGTAAGTGTGCCTAAGCGGCTATTGGTTGGAGAGATTGGTTCAGCTGCCGGTCACGCTCCAAAGCGCGCTAAGAGTTCGGGCGGAGCATCTCACACTGGTGCCAAAGGCAACAGTCTCTTAGCTCCGATGCAATCCACCGTGGTAAAGCTGGCAGCCAATGAGGGTGACCGGGTAGAGGCAGGTGATCTGGTGGTGGTCTTGGAAGCCATGAAGATGGAGCAGCCGCTCACCGCGCACCGTTCCGGAACCATTAGCTCGATTGGGGTGACCGTGGGAACCACGATTTCCGCGGGAACCAGAATTCTCGATATAACTGATTAGTCGATTGGCTGGTGCAGTGCCGAGGCAGCCTCGGCGATCGAACCAGACAGTGATGGGTAGACCGTATAGGTTCTAGCCAATTCATCAACAGTGAGTCGGTTCTCAATCGCGACAGCAATCGGGTAGATCAAGTCAGACGCACGGGGCGCAACTACCACTCCACCGATAACGGTGCCGGAGCCGATTGAGGCAAAAAGCTTGATGAAACCCTCGCGAATCCCAGACATCTTGGCTCTTGGGTTAGTGTCCAGCAAGACTTTCTGAATCTCACCGCGCACCAACCCCTGCTCGATTTCGGCCTGTGACCAACCGACCGAGGCAATCTCGGGGGAGGTGAAAACGTTGGCCGCAACATTGCGCATCCTGGTCGGAGCCGCCACATCACCCATGGTGTGGTAGACCGCGGTGCGGCCCTGCATCGCACTTACCGAGGCAAGCGGCATCGCGGTCGAGCAGTCCCCCACCGAATAGACATTGGCCCTGGAGGTTCTCGCCACCTTGTTCGCGATTACGTGACCGGAATCAGTTAGCTTTACGCCGGCCTCTTCGAGGCCAAGTCCCTTGGTATTAGGAATTGCACCAACCGCCATCAGACAGTGGCTGCCTTCGACGACCTGGCCACCTTCCAAAGTCACTCGCACACCACTTCCGGTGTTCACAACTTCCACCGCGCGGGACTTGTTCAGAATCTGCATGCCACCGCGACGGAAAACGTCTTCGATCAATTCCGCGGCATCTGCATCGTTACCGGGCAATACCTTGTCGCGGCTAGAGATCAAGGTCACCTTGCTACCCAGTTGTAAGTATGCGCTGGCAAACTCGGCGCCGGTCACACCGGAACCGACCACAATCATGTGCTCTGGCAGTGCCTTTAGGTTGTAAAGCTGTTTCCAGGTGAAGATTCGATCGCCATCTGGCTTGGAGCCGGGTACCTCTCTCGGGTGGGCACCAACGGCCACGATGATGGTCTTGGCTTCAATGCGCTCTGGTTCGCCACCCAAAGTTGGCTCAACAACCACGTGGTGGTTGCCATCTAGGCGACCACGACCTGAAATCACTCGCACGCCTTCGTGCTTGAGGGTTTCCAACATGTCCTCGGACTGGCTCTTGGCCAAGGCGAGCAGTCGCTTATTCACCGCCTCGAGGTCGATTTCGACCTTTGGCTGCACTGACAGGTTATCGATGGAGAAAGTGACGCCCAAGCTTTGAGCCTGCGCAACACGCTGGGCCGCTTCTGCGGTGGCAATCAGAGTCTTGGATGGCACCACATCGGTTAGCACCGCGTTACCGCCAATGCCACTGTCCTCGATAAGGATTACCTCGGCGCCGAGCTGACGACCAGCTCTGGCTGCTTCGTAGCCACCTGGGCCACCACCGATGATTACGATGCGATGTTGATTCGACGATGAAATTGTCACGCGTTCATTCTGGCCTACCAATCTGAGTTACGGGGTTAGTTAGACTGATTTTTATGGTCAATCCACTCAACGCCGAGGGTGCTAACCCCTTTGAAATCGCCCAAGAAGCTGCCAACCAAATCGCAAAAATCTCTGGCATTGCACATCACGACATCGCACTAACCCTCGGATCCGGCTGGGCAAAAGCCGCCGATCTGATTGGCGAGAACGTGAGTGAGATTCCCGGCAGTGAGATCATCGGTTTCTCAAAGCCCGCGGTGGTTGGACACGTTGGGACCATTCGGTCGATTCGACTGCCGAACGGTAAGCACGCTCTGGTGATTGGTGCTCGAACACACTTCTATGAAAACCACGGAGTTCGTTCAGTAGTTCACTCGGTGCGCACCGCTGCGGCCACGGGTGCGAAGACCATGATTCTAACCAACGGTGCCGGAGGCATAAAGCCCGAGTGGGCAGGTGGGGCTGCCGTGCTAATCTCCGACCACATCAACCTGACCGCATCCAGCCCGCTGGAGGGTGCGACTTTTATTGATCTAACTGACCTGTATTCCAAGCGACTGCGTGACCTGGCCAGAGAAGTTGATCCGAATCTCGATGAAGGGGTTTATGTGCAGTTCCGCGGACCGCACTATGAGACTCCGGCCGAAGTCCAGATGGCAAAAATCATGGGTGGACACATTGTTGGAATGTCGACCGCGCTAGAGGCAATCGCCGCACGCCAGGCCGGCATGGAGATTCTTGGAATGTCGCTTATCACCAACCTGGCAGCTGGTATTCAGACCACTCCGCTATCTCACGCTGAGGTTTTGGAGGCGGGTCGCAATGCTGAGGCGAGAATCAGCAAGCTGCTTGCCGAGATTGTGGCAAAAATCTAAATGGACCTTTTCGCAACTGCCAAAAATTGGCTGAATCAAGACCCCGACCCCATCACCAGGCTGGAACTTGAGCAGTTGATCGATTCCCAGGACGTGGATGCCCTTCGCTCTCGTTTTGAGAATCGACTGCAGTTTGGCACCGCAGGACTTCGTGGCGAGTTGGGTGCTGGCCCAAATCGCATGAACCGTATCGTGGTGGCCCAAGCGGCACTGGCAATCGCAAAGTTTCTAAACGCAAACAGGTCCGAATACCTAGATAAATCAGGAGAGCTTTCGGTAGTGGTTGGCTTTGACGGAAGAGTCAACTCCGACATTTTTGCCCAAGACTCGGCTGAAATATTTGCGGCAACCGGCATTCGAACCAGGCTTTTTGACGCTGCGGTGCCGACTCCGGTGGCAGCCTTCACTGGCAGAAAATTCTTAGCTAGCGCAACAGTGATTGTGACCGCTAGTCACAATCCGCCGCGTGATAATGGCTACAAGGTTTACCTCGGTGGCAAAAACGGTTGCTCGCA
>JACCDK010544439.1_pt1 | contig 10136 bp, 7 predicted proteins | sample 7445871 | NCBI WGS metagenome assembly JACCDK01 (sample SAMN15323436, study PRJNA562643) | freshwater metagenome | isolation source: river surface water | place: USA:Blue River Watershed | collected 2017-08-15
AATTCAAAATCGATGACATTGTATTTTTTTGCCAAATCCCAATGTGGCATAGCGGAATTATCTAGCGAAGGCTTGCTACCGTATTCTAATACTGTGATGTTGTCGTCTGCAGACTTTCCCGCAGGTACATCCAATTGAGGGGTGTTTGGAATGGTTAATAGCAACTGCGATAATGCCGTTTCTCCGGATTCTACCGCAATCTCCAATTCTTTTAATTGATCTTTTAAACCTGTAGATTGATCTTTAAGTTTATCGCCATCGGCTTTATTACCCGATTTATAAAAATCGCCAATTTGGGATGAAATTTGATTTAATTGGGCTTGCGTTTGCTCCATTTGTGTTCTAATAGCTCGATTTTTCTCATCAAGCACTAAAACTTCAGAAATCAATGATTTACCATCTATTCCACGGATATTTAGTCTATTGATCAAATCCTCGGAATTTCTTCGTATTGCAGCAATTTGTAGCATAAAATTAAAGTGCGAAAATCCGTATAATTTTCAAAAAAAAGGAATCCTAAATCAATAATTCTAAACAATTCTTGACTTTATGCCAAGACTCGCTGCAATTGCCCTAGCTTTTACCAATGCAGCATCCAGTTGATTTTCGATTTCTCCCTCTAAAATTGCTTCTCTAACGGCTTCTTTTATTTGGCCAATATATTGCGGATTAGAAATCTCAAAATACTGTATAATATGATTGCCAGTAAGCACAGGTTGCCAATTTCTTAATTCATCTTTAGCATTTACTTCTGCAATTTTCTGCTCAACTAATACTAAATTTCTCAAGTGCTTCTCCACTTTCGCTTCATTTTTACTAGTTATATCGGCTCTACACAATAAAATCAAATCATTTACAACATCGCCTGCATCTACAATCAATCTCCTAACTGCAGAATCGGTAACGGTTTCTTTACTCAATACTATCGGTCTAAGATGAAGTAATACTAATTTCTCAACATAGCGCATTTTCTCGTCAAGTGGAAGTCGAAATCGCTTAAAAATTCCTTTTACCATTCTTGCACCCTTATCCTCATGGCCGTGGAAAGTCCAGCCTACTTTTGGATCAAACCTTTTTGTTGCTGGTTTGGCTATATCATGTAAAATTGCCGCCCATCGTAACCATAAATTCCGAGATAGTTTGCATGTATTATCTAAAACCTGTAATGTATGATAAAAATTATCTTTATGAGATTTACCGGCAATAGTCTCAACCCCATGCAAAGCTACAAATTCAGGGAAAATTATCGACAACAAACCTACATTGAACATTAATTCAAAGGCCCTTGATGGTTGGTTGCCCATGATCATCCCATTAAGTTCATCGGTAATTCTCTCTTGCGAAACAATTTCAATTCGTTGAGCATTAGCTGTAAGTGCTTCAAAGGTTTGAGTTTCAATTCTGAAATCAAGTCTGCACGCAAATCGAATGGCACGGAACATTCTCAACGGATCGTCCGAAAATGTAATATTGGGTTCTGCACAGGTTTTTATTATGCCATTTTGTAAGTCTTGAACTCCATTAAATGGATCGTGAAGCTCTCCATAACTATCGCTATTAAGCGATAGATACATGCAATTAATTGTAAAATCTCTTCTATTTTGGTCGTCCTCAAGGGTTCCATCTTCTACAATGGGCTTTCTAGAATTGTTGCGATACGACTCTTTTCTAGCTCCAATAAATTCAATAATATAGTCTTCTGATTTTAGTTGGGCAGTTCCAAAATTGCGAAAAACAACCAATGAATGCTCTTCTGACAATCTTTTTGCTACTGCTTCAGCGAATAAGACTCCAGAGCCAACCGTAACGATATCGATATCTTTATTCTCTCTTCTCAGCATTAAATCACGCACGAAACCACCTACAACCCAAGCTTTAAGGTTTAGTTCGTCGGCAACCTGTCCAATTATTTTCAATATTGGTAACTCTAATGCTTCTTCCACAATGCAAAGATAGAGTTACAATTATATTTGTACCATGAACCCAACAAGAAATAAGGCTATTTGGCTGATTATAATCTTGTTTTTGATTAAAACAGTCATCGTCTTTTGCACTGAAATGGATCATTCCGGAGATGGTTGGGGTTACGCGTGCGAAATATTGAAAAACAATTTTTTATCGGGTCATCACCTCCTTTATAACATAACAGGTTTTATCTGGCTTAAATTATTCTGCTGGCTGCCATTATCTCCTATTAAATTATTGACATGGATGAATGTTGCTTTTAGTAGCGGGATTTTATTTGCTTCGTACAAAATAATTGGACGCATTATTAAAGCAGAGCCATTATTAATTGGAATTTTACTATTGTTAGCAAGCAGCTTCGGTTTTTACCGGTATAGTCTTGAAAATGAAACCTACATAATACCCCTATTTTTTGGCGTTATTTCTATTTATTATTTAGATGACAATAAAAAATCACATCGCTCTTGGATAAGTGCCAGTATAGCTTGTCTCTATCATCAAATCTATATTTTTTGGCTGATTCCTATATTGGTGATTAATATTCAAAGAACTCGACAAATTCGGATACTTTGGTATTCGATATTTTTGGTATTAATTCCTTATTTTATCGCTTCATATACCTACAATAAAACTATATATAATATTGTTTTTCAAGACTTTAATAATGGACTAATAAACAATTACTTCAATACCAAGAATTTTCTAATCGGTTGTGTTAATTTAATACGTTCAGTATCTGAAATCCATGGAAGGATTGGTACCTTAATGTTGAAAATTCCAGTTTTCACAATCTTAGGTATTATTTTAATTATAGGTTTGTTATATGTTCTAATAAAATTGTTTAAAAATACTATTATTATTAGAGATAATTATTTTTATAAAATATTTAAAATACCAGAGTTTTATATATTAATATTAACTATAATATTTTCATTTTATTCCAATGGAAATGCTGAATTTATGGTTTCTATTCCTTTTTTAATTGTATTTATCGCAATAAAACAATTAAAAATCAACATAAAAGATAAATATAAAAAATATATCATTTACTTGGGTTTGATTAACATTACATGGAATACAATTTTTTATGTACTACCTTTTACAAATCCACATATTACCGCAAGTAGTGTGGATAAAGTAAATCTCATTTGCTCTTTAACCGAGCAATTAGATTTTACAAATGATAACAAATCAATAATTTACCACAAAAAAAATAACGACACAAACGCTGTAGACACCCAATCGCCCGAAAACGAAACCTTCCATAGACAAGATGTTGACACCATCGTTTTTATAAGTTCCGAGGCTGCAACTTTATATAATTGTATAGATTATATCTATTTGACTCAAGGCCTAAAAAAGTCAAAAGAAGTAATTTTCATTTACCCCGATGACACGACAAATTTTAATAAATATCGCCATTATTCGATGTATACGGATTTAAATTCAGACAAGACAGTAAATCGAGCCGCATTAACTCAAAATACTACCAATTACAGCCAACAAACAGCTATTTCGGATTCAATTAAAAAGAAGATTACTACGTATCGAATTAGCAGAATTAGGCGATTGAATTAATGCACTCAAAAAATCAATTTACTATTCGTTACCTAGAATATTCATTACTGGCGTTAAATATTCTGCTGGATCTTGTATGTAATGGATATTTCTATTCGACAATCGATAAACCGTACCACCAAATTTCTGAATAATTCGATAATCGTGGGTTGCCATTAATACAGAAGTCCCTTCTTTGGAAATAGACTTAAGTAATGACATAATTTCGTCTGAAACTTCTGGATCTAAATTTCCAGTTGGCTCATCTGCCAGTATAACTTTTGGATTATTCAACAAAGCCCTAGCAATTACTAAGCGTTGTTGCTCTCCTCCACTTAATTCAGCGGGTATTTTGTAATCTTTTGTCTGCAAACCTACCTTCTCTAACACTTGATAGGCTCTGTCTTTCATATCGTGCTTATTCTTCCATCCAGTAGCTTTGAGCACGAAATATAGATTTTCTAAAACGTTTCTATCTGTTAATAACTGAAAATCTTGGAAAACTATACCCAGTTTTCTGCGTAGAAAAGGAATTTCCTTTTTTGCAAGTCCTTTTAATTGGTACCCTGCAATGGTTGCATCCCCAAACTGCAATGGCAATTCTCCATACAATGTCTTCAAGAGCGAAGATTTACCTGATCCTGTTCTGCCAATTAAAAACACAAATTCACCTTCCGCTACTTTCAAATCAATGCTCTGTAATACTTCAATTTGACCTTGAAGAATGGTTGCACCTGCGATGTATATAGGATATTCCACAAATCAAAAATAACTGTCGTTCCCCATCAATAACTACAATAATTTACACAGAAGTTTTATTGTATAATAAGTTGAACTTTTACCTTTAAAGTTCCCAATTAATCGGATGAATCTTTTTCTTCAATAGAAGTTCATTTGTTCTTGAAAAAATCCGCGATGTAAAAAATCCTCGATAGGCAGACAAAGGACTTGGATGTACTGAACAAATTGTTGAATCTATACCATTTAAAGATTTGTTTTTCAAACTATTAGCAAAATTACCTAACAATATATAAACTATATCTTTTTTTGAATTTGCTAAAGTGGTCAATATCGATTCCGTGAAGGTATTCCATCCCAATTCGATGTGCGAATTAGGTTTTTTCGCTTCAACTGTTAATGTTAAATTTAAGAGTAGCACACCTTCCATTGCCCATGGCGATAAATCTGTTTTATTTAACGCAGTGTTTGAAAGGCCTAGATCAGATACTAATTCCTTCAGAATATTCTTTAGAGATGGCGGTGGCTTTACTCCTGCATCAACACTAAATGCCAAGCCATTTGCCTGGCCAAATCCATGATAAGGATCTTGACCTAACAAAACACATTTTACTTTACTAACTGGAGTTAAATGAAAGGCTTTGAAAAGATTTTTACGTGATGGAAATATTGTTTTTGATTGATATAATTCGTCAATCTTTGGCCTCAACAATTCCCATTGTGCAATTGCGTTGGAATCCGACAAGAATTCAATCCAATCTATGGGTAACTCTGAATAATCTCCATCGCTAATTGTAGATTGAATCATGTATTCTAATTTAGTAGATCTTCCAATTCCTCCATATTCAAGGAAGCCAAAATCGAATCTTCATCTGGAATTACACTTTCAGCTAATGCCGCTTTTTTAGCTTGTAAAGCCAATATTTTCTCTTCAATTGTATTTTTAGTAATAAACTTATAAGAAAAAACAGGTTTATCTTGACCTATTCTATGAGCCCTATCTTCAGCTTGCCTCATAGTGAACGGATTCCACCACGGATCAGCCAAGAAAACATAGTCGGCAGCAGTTAAATTCAAGCCACTATTACCTGCTCTCAAACTTAATAAAAATACCTTTTTTTCTGTCTGGTTCTGAAATTGTACAATTTGGGCTTGACGCTCTTTTTCGTCCATAGAACCATCTAAATAGCAGTAGTCGATATTCTTTTCTTGCAGCGATTGCTCAAATATTTTTAAATATCCTACAAATTGAGAGAATAATAATATTTTATGCCCATTGGATAATGCCCTATCCAACATTCGCATAATTTCATCATCTTTCCCACTGCTTCCATTAAATTCATCTTCTTTTAACGATGGATTTAAAGCAATTTGCCGCAGATGCATCAATCCGTTGAATATTTTAAGTCTAGATTTTGAAATACCTACATCATTAACGTGTTGAAGAATTTCATTTCTATATTGACTTTTAACATTTTCATACAATTCTGCCTGATCCAAACTCATTTCACAAAAATGTACTTTTTCGATTTTGGGCGGCAACTCTTGAACCACCTGCTTTTTAGTTCTGCGAAGGACGAAAGGATCAATTAGTTTTCTAAGATTATCCGTTTTCTGAGGGTTCGCACCTTTTTCAATCGGCTTAATAAAATTCTTTTCAAAATAATTAAATGTACCAAGAAGTCCTGGATTCAAGAAATTCATTTGACTCCAAATATCCAATAAGGTATTTTCAATGGGAGTTCCGGTTAGTGCTACTCTATAATTTGACTTTAATCGCAATAACGCTCTTGAGGTTTGAGAAGAAGGATTTTTAATAGCTTGACTTTCATCTAAAACAATAAGGTTAAACCTCATTGTCTCTAGCAATTCAATATCATTCCTCATAGTTCCATAGCTCATCACAATTAAATCTACGTCTTGAAATTGATTGATACTAATTTTACGATTAAATCCTGTGTATAATAGAACTTTTAACTCAGGAAAGAACTTATTTGCCTCAGATTGCCAGTTATAAAGGAGGGATTTAGGCGCAATTACGGCAGCTTTAACGAAATTGCCTTCCGTGTTTACTTTTTCATTGGCCTGTTTACAACTTTCAACAATAATTGCTAGCGTTTGTAACGTTTTACCAAGTCCCATATCATCGGCTAACAGAGCTCCGAACCTTCGATCATGCATGAATCGCATCCATCGATACCCTTCTATTTGATAATCTCTGAACTCAGCTTTAAAACCTTCAGGAATTCCGTAATCAGGCATGGTGGTATTTGTCAATTGCTGCGCTAACTCTTTTATAGATGGTGCATTTTCAAGATATTCATCCAAATAACTCAATAAGGAAACATGAATATTTCTTACCCTGTAAGCTTCATCGTGTATTTCGGATAAACTAACAATAGGCGAAAATCGGTTAAACCATTCTTTCGGTAATATTACAATTTCACCGTTTGGCAACAAATACTCCTGTTTCTTCTCTAATATATTCTTACGGAGTTTAATAAAAGGAATTTCAAAATTTGATAGTTTTACTACGGCTTTAACATCAAACCAATCAATGCCATTTTGAACATTCACCAATAATTCAATATTTCCCAAATAATAACGCGTAGTATTACTTTCTTGTTGAATAGTAAACCCGCCTCGATGTAGAGCTTCTCTATTTTCATTTAACCACCCAATAAAATCAGGAATATTGTCTATTTCCGGCTGTACAAACAAACTACCTGTATGTTGTACTAATCCCAATTCATTTAAGTATTCTAATTTCTCTTTTTCAAAAGCATGGCTACGTCTGATTCGATGAAAAATATAATCATTGTTGGCTATTTCTAATCGAACATTGACTTTTTTATTTACATGGTAAGGAAACGACCACGACCCATATTGCATGATAAGGGTCACCGCGGGCTTGTCCCAATCGGAATTTATAGATAGTACGGCTTTTGCGTCTAATTGTTCTGTAACAATATCAAAACCCACCGCATATACATCGTTATTTTCCAATAAAGGTTTAACAAACTTATCCATATAGGATGCCTCCTGATGTGGATCAATATGTATAAATTTCCGAGTTAAAAAAGGTTTTATTTTCTTGCCATCTACGTAATTCGGGAAAAATAGCAACTTCTCTGCGGTCAACAACCAGGCCGGCTGATTTATTAGAATATTTGAGTCATTTTCATAGAAATTAACTTTTTCACCACTTTGTTTAATGGTTATAAAATAATTAGTCCCCGTTTCATCTCTTCTAAAATGAAATAACACAGATGCAGGTTCTTCCATAAAGGTGATCGAATTTTCAGTAACATCCCCGGGTTTAGTAGAATAATACAGCGGAAAATCCTTAATTATGGTAAGAACTAGCAGTAATTGCTTCTCAATGTAAGTCCTAATTACCGGCTCGATATCCTTGGTGAAGTGTTTTACAAAAAAATCTCTCGCCTTTACCGGCTTTGTAGATTTAATAAAATGCTTAATTATGTGATCTACTTCAAACGTTTCAATTATCGCAACGGCTTTCTTCTGGGCGTCATTTAATTTGAAATAATCTGCATTTTTTTCTCTAATTCTCTGATAGGTAAGCGAATGCTTTCCATTCTCTAACAATTGCACAGCATTGGCTTCCACCAAAATGCCGAAATAAGGATGTTTAACAAATGTAAAAACAACTTCAAACGGCTTAGAATTAACAACCTCCATTATCACTCAAGTTCAAAACAATGGGAAATCTAAGCAAGAAACCTGAATCCGACAACCTTTTATTGGTAAAGATGATAAATTTGTAAAGGTATCTTTACGAAAACATGTCAACTGTAGTGCAAACCAATTATTCCGAATTAAGCAAATCAGAAAAATACGAGATATTTCAAACCACTTGGCCTACTTTATGGGACCCGAATTTGAGAATTGAATCCAATTTATGTAACTGCTACGCATTAATGCGACAGATTTTTCAATGGTGGTGGGTTGGGAATTACTGGGTTAATGGCGATAATTTGGTATTGGGTGTATTTCAAGGTGATCCTGCTTGTACGCAGATTGAATTTGGAAAAGGCGTTTGTGGCAATAGTTGGAAAAATCAAGAAACAATTATAGTTCCAAATGTGCATGATTACCCAGGACATATTGCCTGTAGCGCACTATCCAATAGTGAAATTGTGATACCCATTTTTAATAAATCATCACGAGTAATTGGTGTTTTGGATATTGATAGTAAGGAATTTAATGACTTTGACTTAATCGATCGTGAACAATTGGAGATTTTTTGCAGTAAATTGGCAGAATTACTTTCATGAATAGCGCTTCGACTTCTCCCAAAAAGAACATTACTCTACTATTAATAGTAGCTTCGATGGGTTATTTCGTAGATATCTACGACCTAATTTTATTCAATATCATCAAAAAAGACAGTTTAAATGCCCTGAATATTCCATTTGAACAATACGAAACTGTTTTGTTTCGATGGCAAATGGCGGGAATGCTAATTGGTGGTTTGATTTGGGGGATTTGGGGCGATGTAAAAGGTAGAGTTAGTGTATTATTTGGAAGTATTTTGTTGTACTCGGTTTCTAATATTGCTAATGCATTTGTAGAAACGGTAGAAGCCTACAAATTTTGGCGATTAATGGCCGGAATTGGACTTGCTGGTGAGTTAGGTGCTGCGATTACATTGGTTAGTGAAATAATGCCAACAAAAAAAAGAGGAATAGGAACAATGATTATCGTGACTTTCGGTGCATTGGGTGCTGTATTTGCGTTTATTATTAATAAAAACGGAGCTGCAATTACCAGCCTTTTGAGTAGTATATTAAACAGACCATTTCAAAATTGGCAAACTGCTTACATTGTAGGCGGCGTTATGGGTTTACTGTTACTATTAATGAGAGCAGGAACCTTTGAAAGCGGATTATTTGAAGAGGCTAAAAAAAATGAAACGGCCGAGAAAGGAAACTTCTTTTGGTTATTAAAAAAGCAAAATATAAAAAAATACGTTGCCTGCATTACCATTGGCTTACCCGTTTGGTTTGTTATCGGAATACTTATTGCGCTATCCCACCGCTTATTCCCTGAGATCATTGGAGCTGTAGGTGCTCACAACTCTACTCATTCAATAAAAGATCAACTGAATATTGTTTCTACACCGGAAATGGTTATGTGGAGTTATGTTGGTTTGAGTCTAGGAGATATACTTTCTGGTGGTTTAAGCCAGCTGTTTCAAAGTCGAAAAAAAGTAATTTACCTTAACCTCATTGGAATAATTCTTTTTACAATTTTATTTTTATTCGGGCCTACATACAGCAGCACTGGATATAAGTGGATTGCGGTTTTACTTGGTACGGTAACAGGTTATTGGGCTGTTTTTGTAACCAATGCCAGTGAACAATTTGGAACCAATATTCGATCAACGGTAGCAGCCACAGTACCAAACTTTGTGCGAGGTGGTGTTTTGCTGATTACCGGTGGATTTGAATTAATTGCTAATTTCTTCAAAACCAATTCTGGATTTTGGAGCAATTGCCCATACACATGGTCTTCTTGTATAATTGGAGCCATATGTATTTCATTAGCTTGGTGGGGGACCAAAACCGTGGAAGAATCATTTCACAAAAATCTGGATTACTACGAAAACAAACCCCACTAATTAACCATTTATCAACGTCAAACCATTTAGCCACCACTAAGAGGTATCTTTGATGGAATAACTTTGGAACCATCTGTAAAATTATCGTTTGCCGAAAAGATTGTACTTGCCATTTTGGAAGATTATCCGAAGGGTACATTGAATGCGCAGCGATTGCATACGCGTATACCTAGAGACGCTAAACTTAATAAAGAGCAGGTTTACAGAACACTGCTCACATTGTTCAGCAAAG
>JACCDK011589209.1_pt1 | contig 10134 bp, 9 predicted proteins | sample 7445871 | NCBI WGS metagenome assembly JACCDK01 (sample SAMN15323436, study PRJNA562643) | freshwater metagenome | isolation source: river surface water | place: USA:Blue River Watershed | collected 2017-08-15
AGCTTCCCCATGGATTGGAGACATCAATCTGCCTGCCGTGACGAAGATCCAGAGCTCTTCTTCCCAGTCGGAAATACTGGACCTGCGATCACTCAGATTGAAGAGGCGAAGAAAGTCTGCAACCGCTGCATCGTAAAAGATGCCTGCCTTGCCTGGGCTCTTGAATCTGGCCAAGATGCTGGCGTCTGGGGCGGTCTCTCCGAAGATGAACGTCGCGCACTCAAGCGCCGCGCTGCACGTAACCGTGCACGTTTAATGGATAACGGACTTACCCATTAATTGATTGGAAATTCCAGAATTGCTCTTGTCTCTTCCTCATCTGATTCAAGTACCAAGCTCCCCCGCAACTCATTCTCTGTCAGAGTGCGAACAATCTGGAGTCCTAAATTTGAAGATGTGGCGAGAGTAAATCCTTCGGGCAAGCCAACTCCATCATCTGAAATCGTCACCACAACTGTCTTCTCATTTCGCTCAATGGAGATATCAAGTTTGCTGCCCTCGTTTTCAAGGCCATGCTCGAGCGCGTTATAGATAAGTTCGGTAATTACTAGAGCTAGAGGCGTTGCTAATCGAGATTCGAGTTCACCCAATGAACCACTGCGAGAGATGTTGAGTTCATTCATTCGTGGCGTCAGCTCGAGGGCATGGCTGACCAATCGATCGAGAACATCATCGAATGCCACAGATGATTCAGCGCTACTTGAGAGAGTCTCATGAACCAGAGCGATGGAAGCGATTCTTCGCACCGCCTCATTGAGCGCTTGGCTGGCACCTGGATCTTCAATTCTGCGCGCTTGCAGTCGTAGCAGCGCTGAAACTGTTTGCAAATTATTCTTTACTCGATGGTGAATCTCTCTAATAGTGGCATCTTTTGTCACCAGCTCGCGCTCACGGCGACGAAGTTCTGTCACATTATTAAGGAGAACAATGGCTCCCACTCGATCTGCTCCAGCGATAATCGGCAGAACAATAAGATCGATAACACCTCCAACGTTTTCCACTTCGACGCGACGCAGAGATTTGCCATTCAAACTAGTGATGAGGGCTTCTTCGCGTGCATCGCTCTTCTCGCGGGAGACTTTCTCAGCGATCTCGCCAAGTAGATAGCCTTCCAATTCATTGGTCCATCCCATTCGGCTAAAGGCTGAACGTGCATTTGGGCTGGCATAGCTCACTGCACCATTGACATCAATACGAATCAAGCCATCGCCTACGCGTGGAGTTGGATCAAAGAGTGAGCCAGCGTTTCGATAAGGAAAGTTTCCTTCGGCAACCATGCGATAGAGCTCATGTGCGATCTCACGATAGTTAAGTTCTAGCCTCGATGGCTGGCGCATCAAATCTGAGTTTCTATGGCGCGAGATGACTGCGATTACCTTCTCCCCCATGATGACCGGAATGGTTTCTTCCTTCACCATCACATCGCCGAGCATCTGTGGCTCTGTATCTCTCACAATTTCGCCGTGAGATAAAGCTTGGTCGATATAGAAGCGATCGCCCCAGCTGATTTCATCGCCAATCACATCGTTAGCAAAGACTGTTGCTGCTGTCGTGGGGCGAATATGTGCAACTGCGATATATCCAGTTGGCCAACTTGCCTCATCTTTTCGAATGGGAATCCAGAGAATGAGATCAGCGAATGAGAGGTCAGAGAGAAGCTGCCAGTCGGCTACAAGTTCGCGGAGAGTGTGGATCTCTTCCGGTGATGTGGGCGTTCTGCCTTCGACATACTCTTCGATTGATGGCATAGCGCTATCGCTTCAACCATTCGCTGATACTTGCCTCAGCCTCTTGTGGTGCAAACCAGGTGAGATCTTCAGCATCTTCTCCTACCAAGAAGACAGCTTCAACGGTGGACCAGATCAATGGCGAGAGAACCTCAACACTAATTTCATCGAAGGCGCCGAGCTGCTCTTCAACCACTTCAAGCGCTATGACAATCGCTGCGCCTGATTCTTCATCTATAAAGTCGAGAGCATCTTCTGCTGCCAGGAGAGAGAGTGAATATTCGATCTCTTCCTCGTCCATCTCAGGGTGGGTCGCGCTATAAATAGGTGTTGGTGCGTAGACCTCAGGGATATCAAGGGCTCCTTCTCGCAGAAACTCCTGAAGCTCATCTGCTGTGGTCCCTAGGTATACGCGCATGGGTTAAGAATATCGCTCTCTTTCGAGATAGCGTGCAACATCTCTGACCAGCGGACTCTTCGGAGAACTCAGCGCCAAAGTTGAGTGAGAAGACTCCATTTTCTCAAGGGCACGCTGGTCTCTCGTGGCGATATCAACTCTTATCCCGTAACGCTCAGAACCCTCATCCATCATTCGCTGCTGCTCTCGTTTGGAGAGGATCTTGGTTGGAGAAAGTATCAAGGTGTAATCAAGTGAGCTTCTTTCTGATCTGATTCTCTCTGTATATCGTGAAATATCGATTCTGGATTGCTCACAATCTCGAGCAGTAAGAAAGATCCTTGCTCGTGAATTGATCACCCAATTATTAAGTAGATCCTCAACTCTCTGGCCACCAGGTTGAGCGTTATTGGCTCCACCCAAATCAAGGACGATGAAGTCGAAAGTATCTGCTGATTGCGCAAGTACATGAAGAGCTTGAATGTCGGATACCTCAAGGATTGAGAATCCGAATCGAGTCATGGTGATCTGCTCTCGGATATTGTGGGCTTGAAAGTGGAAGCAAATCCGCGGAAAGGTCTGTTTACCCTCAACGAGGAGAACTGATTTCCCTTTCTGGCTCAATTGCTCGGCAATGGCGATAGCGAAAGTAGTTGCACCACTGCGACTAGCAAGCGATGAGATTGCGATGACTTTCGACAATGTCGCAGGGATATGGAGAGTCAGCGCCTGAGATTGATGTGCTCGAATAATCTCCTCAAGCTCGAAATCGCTCTTGGGGTCTATCTCTGACTTATTCTCAACAGATTGAGATCTACCCCGAAGATATATCCATCGATTACTTGGGTTCTGCTCGATGGTGCCAAAGTCATCTGAAATGAGAATGAGTGCATTCGCTAAGTGCGGTAATTTTTCACGGAGCGCCTCCAAAGCGGTTGCGCGATAGATAACTTTCCAGCCATTTCGGATCAGAGATGCCGCAATAAAACCCTCTTGCGCCATATCTCGTATGGCGGTTACCGCTAGCTTCTCGCCATCAGCCACGGCTAGAGACCACAACGATTCTTCCACTTGAGGTCGCGGCTAATATTGTTGGAACATCATCGCGACTCAACGTGAGCGTTAAAGATAATTCACTGCCAAAATTCGCACTCTTGCGAGAGACTTCTTGTACAAAAACTCCGGAGAGAATTCGAATCGGTGGCGGTACAACTTCTCCATTTCTCGCATCATGGACCTGGTAGAGCGAGACCAGTGCGCCAGAGCCAACTGACGGTGAAATATCGGTTGATTGAATTGAGATCGAGAGGCTTTCATGGGTCAGCTCTTCTGAGTTGGTACTGAGGTCGTTAATATTGATGAGCTCTCCCCCGTTGATATTTCGCCGAGTAATAGAGCCAATCGGATTTGCCGTGGATGAGAGATAGCCGCGCACATCTCTGCCGAGCGTTACTTTGGTAAGGGTGACATCACTGTCCTCAATCTGTACTCCTCGAGAGAGCGGTGTGGAAACCATCCAGTACTGAGTACCACTCTGCGATAAGTAAGCGATGAGAAATGAAGCCAATATCGAGGCGAAGAAGAGCGCGCTGGCGACGATGAGGCGTTGTTGTGATTTCTTAGATTGTTGATTCGACATGAGTGGAAGGTAGTTATTTCTACGCGCCTGCGACTCTTCTCTCCACAGTCATACAAAGGTATGAGTAAGTTTGAGAGTTTTCGCTGATGTGAGATGGGTTGCCCCTCGGCCACCATGCCGCCATGACTACAACCGATCAATTAGCGCCCATCAAATTAATATCTAGCTCGACTCCTCGTGAATTATGGAGCCATCCGACCCTTGACTTATTTCCTGAGAACTTTGAAGAGCGCAAGCCACAAGAGGCGCTTCTCTATTCGAATCCAACAACCTTTGGTGAAATCTTCGATGAAGATGATCGCCCGCTACCTACCTCGGCAGCTGATCTCCCTGATATACGCCTCTGGACGATGAACTTTGCAACAAACCTTTTAGAGATTATGGCTGGGCGTAGAACACCCGCCCAACTAGCAGCACGATGCCATCGCGTTATCTACCTTCGCCTCACCTCTTTAGCTGGAACCACAGATGGGATTGGACGCATCCGAAAGATTCACCAAGAAGCGCCGCTCGATGGAATTTGTGAGTCGGTCATTACAGTCAGATTTGGCGAGAGGATCAAAGCGTTAGTTATCCGCACTGAGGGGGTCGATGGGCGATGGCTCTGCACCGCACTTCGCCTGCTCTAAGGTTGAAAGTGAAGAAAATTATGCGGCGCCGTGGCAGCGCTTAAATTTCTTACCTGAACCGCAAGGGCAAGGGCTGTTGCGTGATACATCACCAGATGTGACAACGCCATTCTCATCAGCAGCTGTGTATTGAAGCGGTGTCACTTGTGCAGGCTTACCCTGCAAGCCCTTTGCCTCAACCGTACTGCCATCGCCTTCAACTGTTACTTCAACATTAAAGACCAAGCTGGCAAGCTCTTCCTTAATTGCATCCATCATTGCAGCAAAGAGTTCGTAACCTTCGCGCTGGTATTCCACCAATGGATCACGTTGCGCCATGGCGCGTAGACCGATTCCCTCTTGGAGATAATCCATCTCGTAAAGGTGTTCACGCCAGCGGCGATCGAGAACGGAGAGAAGAACCTTGCGCTCGAGTTCGCGGAGAACTTCAGCACCGAGCTGGCTTTCACGCTCAGCATAAGCTTTGCGAGCATCTTCCAGAATTCGCTCTTCCAAGAACTCTGCATCGAGCGCGCCAGCTCCACCAATTTCAGCAAGAAGATCCTCTGCTGTAAATGAGATTGGGTAGACGAGCTTGAGCGCAGTCCAGAGATCTGCGAGATTCCAATCTTCGCTAAAGCCCTCTGCTGTTGCAGCGCGGACATAGGCAGAGAGAGTTTCACCGACGAAGTCCTGGACCTGGCTTCCAATATCTTTTCCTTCAAGGACTAGGCGACGCTCGCTATAAATAACAAGGCGTTGACGGTTCATGACATCGTCATACTTCAAAACATTCTTACGAATCTCAAAGTTCTGAGCTTCTACCTGTGTCTGAGCAGAGCGGATTGCATTTGAAACCATCTTTGATTCGATTGGTTCATCCTCTGGAAGACCAGCTGCCGCTAAGAATCGCTCAACGAGCGCTGAGTTAAAGCGGCGCATGAGCTCATCCTGAAGTGAGAGATAAAAACGTGACTCTCCTGGATCACCTTGGCGACCAGAACGTCCGCGGAGCTGATTATCGATACGGCGCGATTCGTGGCGCTCGGTTCCGAGTACATAGAGACCGCCGAGGCTAATTACCTCTTCGTGATCCTTTGCGATTGCCGCTTTCTGCTTCTCAATCTCTGCTGGCCATGCAGCTTCGTATTCAGCTGCATTATCAACTGGTGAAATTCCTCGACGTTGAAGTTCGAAGTCGGCCATGAACTCTGGATTGCCACCGAGCATGATGTCGGTACCGCGGCCAGCCATATTTGTAGCAACAGTAACTGCGCCCTTTACACCTGCACGAGCAACAATTGATGCTTCACGTTCGTGGTGCTTGGCATTGAGGACTTCATGTGGAACGCCCGCCTTCTTAAGGAGGGCAGAGAGCTCTTCAGATTTTTCAACTGAGACGGTACCAACGAGAACTGGCTGCCCCTTGCGATGGCGCTCTGCAATATCGAGCACTACTGCATGGAACTTTCCGAGCTCTGACTTGTAGACCAAGTCTGGCTGATCGATACGTTGCATTCCACGGTTGGTAGGAATTGGCACAACACCGAGTTTGTAAATCTGATGGAACTCAGCTGCCTCTGTCATGGCAGTACCCGTCATACCTGAAATCTTCTCGTAGAGACGGAAGTAGTTCTGCAAAGTGATGGTCGCCAGAGTTTGGTTCTCATCCTTAATCTCAATGCGTTCCTTCGCCTCAAGCGCCTGGTGAAGGCCTTCGCTATAACGACGTCCCGCCAACATACGGCCTGTGTGCTCATCAACGATAAGAAGCTCGCCATTCATGACGACGTAATCCTTATCGCGCTTAAAGAGCTCCTTTGCGCGAACAGCGTTGTTGAGATATCCGATGAGCGATGTATTTGTTGCTTCGTATAGGTTCTCGATTTGAAGGAGCTGTTCAACCTTTGTCACACCTTCTTCAAGGATGCCGATTGTCTTCTTCTTCTCATCTACCTCGTAATGGATATCGCGATCGAGCTTACTTGCGATATTGGCAAATTCGACATACCACTTTGTTGCCTTATCGGCCGGGCCGCTGATGATGAGTGGTGTACGTGCTTCATCAATCAAAATTGAGTCAACTTCGTCGACGACTGCAAAGAAGTGTTCGCGCTGAACGCAATCCTCCATCGACCAGGCCATATTGTCGCGAAGGTAATCAAAACCAAATTCATTATTGGTGCCGTAAGTAATATCAGCAGCATATGCAGCGCGGCGTTCTGCCGGTGACATGCTGTTAAGAATTACACCAACACTTAATCCGAGGAAGCGATGGATGCGACCCATCCACTCGCTATCGCGCTCTGCGAGGTAATCGTTAACAGTGACTACATGCACGCCTTTGCCAGCTAACGCATTGAGATATGAAGGCAAAGTTGCAACGAGAGTCTTTCCTTCACCGGTACGCATCTCGGCGATATTTCCCATATGAAGCGCGGCTCCACCCATCAACTGAACGTCATAGTGGCGTTGGCCAAGGGTGCGCTTTGCTGCTTCGCGAACTACGGCAAATGCCTCTGGCAGCAGATCATCGAGAGTCTCTCCATCAGCAAGACGCTTCTTAAATTCTTCGGTCTTTCCACGGAGCGCCTCATCAGAGAGCGGCGCGATTGAGCTCTCAAAGCTATTGACCTTATCGACCACTTTGCTGAGTTCGCGAAGGATCTTGCCCTCGCCAGCACGCATGATTCGATCTAGAAGCTTTGACATTGAGCTACCTTTCCAGTGGAGAGCCTTATCTTAGGGGTTGGGCAAGAGCGGCCGTTACGGCCCCAATTACCGTGATTCCCGCATATCTCAAGGCGCGAGCCGCCTCAGAGAGGGTGGCACCTGTCGTCACTAGGTCATCAATAAGCAGAACATTGCCGCGCAATCCATGCTCCCCTTCTACAACAAAGGCGCCCTCCACATTATTCCAACGCGCCTGAAGATCTAATCCAGTCTGATCCTTTACCCGGCGGCGATGTCGAAGCGGTGAGGCGATGGGAATCGAGAAGGCCTGTGAGGCTCCCTGAGAAATATCAGTGATGAATTGGCGCCCACGCAATCGGGCGGCGCTTTCTCGAGAAGGAATTGGAATGAGGAAATCAATGGAAGATTTTGCGAGAAGTCTCCGGAGCGAATGTGTAATTGCTTCCGAAACTAAAAGATCACACGCTTTGAGATGTGACTCTTTCGCTCCCAAAATAATCTTCTGCGCAACTGTGGAATAGAGAACACTGGAATAGACGGTAAGGCAGGTTGCATCATCTCTTCCTATCTCAATCTGATAGAAATGTGGATTCCATCCTCGCCGACATTGTGAGCAGAGCGCTAGACCAAGGGCGCCGCAGGAGATGCAGCGGGAGGGAAAGATAAGTTCATTGAGATTTCGAAGTAGCTCCACCGATGCATCATGGTCGAGAAATCACAGTGATTACTGGTAGAAAACTTCTTCGTGGAAATCTTCTGGCGCTGGTTTGATTGGACGATTTTGAATAGTCTCACCAGCGACTCGAGGAAGAGTCAAAACGAAATGGGCGCCCTTTCCTGGCCGACCCCACGCATCGAGTTCACCGTTATGAAGTCGTGCATCCTCCAGGGCAATCGAAAGACCCAACCCGGTGCCGCCACGAACTCGTGCTCGCGATGGATCTGCGCGCCAGAAGCGATCAAATACTCGAATCAGCGAAGATTCATCGAGGCCAGTTCCAAAGTCGCGGACACCCACAGCGACTTCACTATCGGTTGATTTAATGTGAATCTCAATCGGTGTTCCATCGCAATGATCGAGGGCGTTAGAGAGAAGATTTCTCATAATGCGCTCAACACGACGCATATCGGCCTTAACGGTCACAACAGAATTATCAGATTTGGTGGATACGCCTGATGTCTTTTCATCGCTATCGATACCCAGATCATGAACCGAGCGCTTAATGAGGGCGATGAGATCAAATTCGACTGGCTCGAGCACGGCAACTTCAGCATCGAATCTACTTACCTCAAGGAGATCTTCCAGCAATCTTTCGAATCGATCGAGTTGAGCCACCAAGAGCTCGGCGCTGCGAGCTACCGGGACATCAAAGGTGGTGCGATGGTTAAAGATAACCTCAGAGGCCATGCGCAATGTCGTGAGTGGTGTGCGAAGTTCGTGGGAGACATCGGAGACGAAGCGTTGTTGCACTCGAGAAAGGTTTTCAAGACGAGAGATTTGTTGCTCGATAGAGGCGGCCATATCGTTAAATGAATGGCCGAGCGTTGCGAGTTCATCTTTTGAGGTAATTGGTACACGTAAGTCGAAGTTGCCCTGGGTAAATTGTTTTGCAACCGATGCCGCCTCTCGGACCGGCCTAACTACCTGTCGGACCACAAGCCAGGTGATAAGTGCAATTAAGAAGATCAGGGCAAAACCAGTTAATAAGAGTGAGTTCTGAATGAGATTGAGAGTGGATGCTTGTTCGGCAAGCGAGAAGACAACGTACATCTCATATCGGCCAGCGCCGGGAATATCGATACGGTTTCCAACGAAGAGTGAATCTACGCCTGTACCTGCTGAATATCTCAGGGTTCCATACTCATATTGCAGGTCAGATGTCTTTAAAATCTTTTCACGTACGCCTTGAGGAATTGAATCGCTCGCTGCCCCATTGGAGGACATCTCATAAGAGATTCTTGAAGTCTTCGTTGTTGGAGTCTTTACGATTATTACTTCACGGCGTTGGTCCTTTATATCTTGCGTCGTTGCATCGACCACAATCTCTGCTAAGACTTTCTTTCGATTTTCAACAGTCTCGCCTTGAGAAACTAAGAGCTGGTATTGGGCGTTGAAGAAAGCCAGTCGCGCTTCTGTAATGGAAGAGTTCAGGTTTACTGAACGAATACCATCGGAGAGGCGCGAGTTAAGCGCCGAACCGGTGAGCCAAACAACTCCGAGCGAGAGAAGTACTGTCGAGGTAACTACCTTTGCGCCGAGCGAACGTTGAAAGGCAAGACGAAGTCTCGTCATGTTAAGCGGTGCCGCCTGCCTTATAACCAACGCCTCGAACGGTCATCACAATTTCGGGATGCTCGGGATCATGCTCAATCTTGGAACGAAGTCGCTGCACGTGGACATTTACGAGACGAGTATCGGTTGAGTGACGATAACCCCACACCTCGCTAAGAAGTGCATCGCGAGTGAATACGCGACCTGGATCTTTAGCGAGAGCTACAAGGAGGTCGAACTCTAGGCGAGTCAAAGTGATTACCTTTGAACCTCTATGCACTTCATGCGCCGTAACATCAATGGATAAATCACCAATATTAAGAACACCGGTGACATCTGCATTTGTCCGACGTAGACGGGTGCGAATACGAGCAATCAGCTCGGCCTCATCGCGAAATGGCTTCTGCATGTAATCATCTGCGCCAGCTTCAAGGCCACGAACAATGTCGAGAGTCTCGCCCTTGGCGCTTAACATCACGATCGGCACAACTGATTCTTTACGAATCAGCGTGCAGACCTCGATGCCATCTATTCCTGGAAGCATCACATCGAGGAGGACGAGGTCTGGAGGATTATTTCTAAAAGCCTCTAGCGCCTCGTCTCCACGATTGACGAGATCTACATCGAAACCTGAACTTGTAAGAACAATTCCAAGCATCTCTGCAAGATCTAGATCGTCATCGACGACCAGGATTCGTGCCATTTATGAACCGTGCTCCCAAGAGTTGAGATAGAGCTCTTGTGCTGGTGTGAGCGTGTCGATATTTCCACCCATTGACTTGAGCTTGAGCGCTGCA